>Ga0209254_10003355_pt1 | contig 14600 bp, 12 predicted proteins | sample FrelakmetDIP11DI_FD_187148 | JGI IMG/M metagenome (GOLD analysis project Ga0209254, IMG submission 187148) | Freshwater lake sediment microbial communities from the University of Notre Dame, USA, for methane emissions studies - DIP11 DI (SPAdes)... | ecosystem: Environmental > Aquatic >...
TGTGTATGGCAATATGCTTGCTGCTATGCAGGGTCGTAACTAATAAAGTGCCAGACGGCCGTCCTGAAAAACCCTAATTGTAAATTTTAAATCCTGAAAAGTCATGGCACTACCTAAAGAGCCCAGGCAGAAAATGATCAACATGATGTATCTCGTGTTGACTGCCCTGCTCGCGCTGAATGTATCTGCAGAAATTATTAACGCCTTCAAGGTTGTTGATAATAGCCTGAAACAGTCTAATACAGTTCTTACTTCTTCTACAAATACGATCTACGAGAATTTCAATGAAATGCTGAAGGATCCAAAGACAGCTGAGAAAGCTGCTATCTGGAAGCCTCACGCCGACAAGTCGCGCGAACTGGCCAAACAAGCTTCAGACCTGATCGAGAAATACAAAATGGATCTGATGAAGGAAGCCGACTATGATCCTTCAACCGGTGATTCTTCTTTCAAAGAAGATAATATCGATGCAGCTACCCGTTTATTTGATACTAAAGGAGAAGGCAAAAATCTTTATGCCGCTCTTGAAAACTTCAAAAAGAACATCCTCGCAATCGATCCTGCAATCGCCAAAGAATTGGGTAATAAGATTCCTTTGAATCTTGAAGTGCCTAAATCTTCAACCGGCAAAGCACCAACCGGTGATAAAGTGAAAGACTGGACCTACAGTAACTTTCACATGACACCAACTGTTGCTGCATTGACCATGCTGAGCAAATTCCAGAACGACGTGAAAAATACGGAAAGCCAGGTGGCTACTTTTTGTGCCAACCAGGTGGGAACCGTAAAGATCATTTATGACAAGTTTGTTCCGCTGGTAAGTACCAACTCTACCTATTTCATGCCCGGCGAAGAAATGGAGATCCAGGCTGGTCTGGGTGCTTTTAACGCCAGTGTTAAACCCACCGTTACCATTGATGGTAAAGCGCTCACTGTAAATGATGCAGGTGTTGCTGAAACTAAATTCAATGTTGGCGGAACAGGATCACGTAAAATGCGTGTAAGTGTAAAATATGTTGATCCATCAACCGGTGAATCTAAAGAAACCACCAAAGATATCGAATACACAGTAGGGGCAGCCTCAGGTGTAGCCGTTTCTGCCGATAAAATGAACGTACTGTACATTGGTGTAGACAACCCGCTGACCATCACCGCTGGTGCCGGTAGCGAAAAAGTAAGTGCATCTTTCAGTGGAGGTATAATATCCAAGGCTGGTGGAAGCAGATACATTGCCCGCCCAAGTAATGGATCTTCAGGTGAACATACTGTATCTGTTTTGGTTGAAGGTAAAGCCGCCGGTAAAGTTATGTTCCGTGTGAAGCAATTGCCTAACCCCGCTGCTTATGTGGGTAACCTGAAAGCAGGTGCCGTTCCGTCAGCAAACTTTAAAGCAATGGGTGGTGTTATTGCCAAACTGGAAGATTCAGAATTTGATGCGCCATTTGAAGTGGTAAGCTATTCTCTGGGTGCAGTTAGTTCCGATATACCTGATTATGCTCCTGCCATAAATAATGGACCAAGGTGGACCGGTGCAGCTGCAAACCTGGTTAGCAAACTGAAGCCCGGTGCGTTGGTAGTTATCAACAATATCCAGGTTAAGGGTCCGGACGGCCGCGTTCGTACACTGCCAGGAAGCTTATCTTATAACCTGAAATAGTTTTTAACAATAAGTACTGAATCTGAATCGTTTATTTTGTACTGTAAATCTTTGACCATGAAATTCCAATTGGCTAAATACGTATTACTGGTAGCTGCCTTCGGCATGACGGTAACAGTTGCGGATGCACAAACGCGGAAGAAAACTACCCGTAGCACAACCGCCAAGAAAACCACTACCAAGAAAACAAATACAAAGGTGTCTAATGCAAATCTTGCAGCAGCATCTAAAGATACCTTGCCCGTAGTGGCAGCCCCCAAAAAAGATCCGCTCCAGATCGATACGCCCCGTAAGTCTCTTCGTAATGATGCAGCCATCGAGCGTAACCTGGTTAAGGAAAGGACTCCATTAGCGTATGAGCATATCCGTGAGGATGATGCCTGGTACCGCGAAAGGGTTTGGAGGGAGTTGGATATCCGCGAAAAAATGAACCTGCCTTTCCGTTATAAAGCAGATGAAGACAATGGTAACCAGCGTTTCATTGCCATCCTGCTGAACGCCATCAGGACCGGTGAAGTATCAGCCTTTGATCCAACCGTTGACGACAGGTTCACAACACCAATGCCGGCCTCAAGGATCGGAGAAATGATCGCCGGTAAATGTGATACTACACCGGTTATCGACTGGGTAAAAGATCCTAACGGCACAAAGGGAATTTTTAAAGATTCAGTGGTTTGCAGGGAATTCAATCCCGATGATATCATCAAATTCAGGATAAAGGAAGAGTGGGTGTTTGACAAAGAATCATCACGTATGTACGCCCGAATCCTGGGTATCGCACCTATCAAAACGTATATTGATGAAGCATCAGGTCAGATCTTAGGTGAATCACCCATTTTCTGGGTTTATTATCCGGACCTTCGCCCGATACTTGCCAAATATGAAGTATACAACAGCAAGAACTTCGGGGCAAGGATGAGTTGGGAAGAGCTTTTCGAAAGCAGGTTTTTCTCCAGCTATATCGTGAAGTCTACCATCGAAAATCCTTACGACCTGTATATCAAACAATTTATAAAGGATGATATCCTGAGGTTGCTCGAAGGCGAGAACCTGAAAGATAAGATCTTCAATTTCGAACAGGACCTTTGGTCATACTAAGAAATATTCATATTTATTGTAAAAACACAGTGTGCAAACACTGTGTTTTTTTTTGTTAGGTATTTAAATATCCCTGATATTTTAATTTGCCTTTTTCTGTGATCAAATTGATCTTCAGCCGATTAACCGGTAATATTATCAGAACCTGGAAAAACTAAACCCATTTAGCATTTTTACTGGCATAAGCAGATGTATGAAGATTAATAAAATGTTTAAAAATATTTATCCATAATAAGGTTTTGCATGTATTTACTCCCTTATCTTTAATCGGTTTTTCATAGGATATTGGATTTTAAAAACGGGGCCGGATTTCTATCCAGGCCCCTTTTTTTTAAAGTGGAAAATCGAAAATCGAAAATGAAAAGTAAAAGGCAAAAACATTTACTGTAATCGAAAGTGGAAAATGGAAATGAACCAATTGAACCGCAAAGAATAAAAGGCGCTAAGCATGGAAATGCTGAAATACAAGTTTAGCTTTTGATGGTCCGGTGATTTCTGCCAGTTCGTCTTCTGTTGCTGCGGCTACTTTTTTAACAGACCTGAAATGCTGCAGCAGTTGATCTGCAGTTTGTTTGCCGATTCCTTTTATTTTTTCCAGTTCATTGCTGAAGGTACCGGCGCTTCGTTTCTTTCTGTGGAATGTAATACCAAAACGATGCACTTCGTCCCTTATCTGCCGAATCAGTTTTAATGAAGGGCTGTTGAAGGGTAACTTGAGTGATTCTTTATCTCCCGCAAAAAAAAGTTCTTCTTCATTTTTTGCCAGGCCTGTTAGTGTCATCCTGCCTATCAGACCCAGTTCTTCAATGGCTTCCAGGGCAGATCCGAGTTGCCCTTTACCACCGTCTATGATCACCAGTTGCGGAAGCGGCGCCTGAGTATCCAGTAATTTTTTGTACCGGCGATACACTACTTCCTTCATAGTGGCAAAATCATTGATACCCTCCACCGTTTGAACATTATAATGCCTGTAATCTTTTTTACTGGGGATGCCTTCTTTAAAACAAACCATTGCCGAAACCGGAAAGCTTCCCTGGAAATTTGAATTATCAAAACATTCAATGTGTACCGGAAGGTCCTGCAGGGAAAGGTCTTCCTGAAGCTGCATTAATAATTCTGTTTTATCTGAATCTTCATTATCCAGGTGCAGCCTTTTCCTTCGCCTGAGTTCTTCACGGTAATAGTTTACATTATGCGCAGACAGGTCCAGCAGTTTTTTCTTGTCTCCGCCCTTTGGTACAATGCATTTAGCATGCTCGTCGGGGTATTCAATATTAAAAGGTATGACGATCTCCGGAGCAACGCTGATAAATAGATCACGGAAATGCTTAACCGCAAATTGTAAAACTTCGGATGTTTCCTCATCCAGTTTTTTCTTCAGTGAAATGGTCTGTGTATCAACAATTGTCCCGTTTCTGACCATGAGGAAATTGACAAAGGCCTCATCATCTTCCTCCGAAATGGTAAATACGTCCAGGTCGCCCAAACGGGGATTAATAATCACTGAATTAGCCGTGTATGTCCGGAGGTGTTCAATCTTTTTCTTCAGGATACCGGCTTTTTCAAATTCCATTTTATCGGCGAGTTCCTTCATCTCCTTTTTGTATTCCTGCATCACAGGGGAGAGGTTTCCTTTCAGCATATTGCGTAATCGCTGCAAGCCCTCATCATAGTCCTCAGGGGTCTGTAATCCGGCGCAGGGGCCCTTACAGTTGCCCAGGTGATACTCCAGGCAGACCTTAAATTTTTTATTCCGGATCTGCTGTTCGCTGAGGTTCAGTTTACAGGTGCGTATAGGAATATGCTGGCGGATGAACTGCAGTAATTCCCTCACTTTACCGGCTGAGGTAAATGGACCAAGATATTCTGATCCGTCTTTGATCAGTCTCCTGGTGAGAAACACCCGGGGGAAGGGTTCCTTGCGGATAACTATATACGGATAGGTCTTGTCGTCTTTGAGATCAATATTATACTTTGGCTGAAATTCTTTGATCAGTGAATTTTCCAAAAGAAAGGCATCCTGTTCTGAATTGACAATGGTAAATTCGATATGATCTATCCTTCTGACGAGTTCATTGGTCTTATGACTGTTCTGGCTTCGATTGAAATAGGAACTTACGCGTTTGCGGATATTCTTAGCCTTGCCTACATAAAGCAGGGTGTTTTCCTTGTCGAAATATTTATAGATTCCCGGTTCAGTGGGGATCGTAGACTGCAGTTCCTGAAAAGTTTCTGGCTTCATTGAATATAAAAATAGGCTTAAGCGCCCAACCCGGATTTATTGGTTCATATCCCAGACATATTTTTCCTGCAGGGTTTGTTCAGGATGATCTTTAAGCGACCTGATAGTAGATACAGAAAAATGTTTCCCGGTTGTCCAGATCATTTTTTGTGTAATGCTACTGTCACCGCCCCGACTAATTTTTTCCACATAGATATTCTTTACTTTATCGGTTTCAGGGTTAATGAAAACGTCAATCTTTCGGATCTCTGCTGTGGTGTCTTCAGTGGTATAGGAGAAGGTTACCATATTTATTGTGGCATCCATAAAAACAGATTCGGTGTACAGTTTTTTTAGAGGTTCTTTGGAGATATCAGGGCTGATAAAGGATTCAGCTATTTTTCTGAAATCGGGTTTCGCGATCAACTGGGTATCGCTTTTTTCATCTTTGGTGGTGTATTTAAAAACAGCCAGCGGGAGGGAGTCTACTAACTGCAGTTCAGCTTTTATAAAGGATGAAATAGGGTAGAAATTCTTGTCCTCCTGTTCAAATTTTTTAGGTTCATCACTTCCACAGGCAAACAGAGAAATGATAAAGAAATGTAGTAATACTGATTTCAGATTCATCCTGTAAAATTATCGAAGCCCTTGCCAAGCGCAAAATAAAAAACCACCGGACCTGGCCGATGGTTTCTTAAGAAGATGCTTGAGATTATTTTAAAGTTTTATTTACACCAATTTTAAATCCGAAATCCAGCAAATGTTCTTTGATCGGATATTTATCTTTATAGCTGGACAAAAGCTGGTAGCGGAATTGAGGTCCAATGACCCATTTAAAACCACCTCGATCGATACTCATAAATGCCTCAGCGCCGGCGTTCACATTCCATTTGCGGGCCAATGAAGGTTCCTGAGCGTAATTTTTGAGGTTAGTTGAAACCAGGTATGCCTGGTTGTTTATCACATAAGTAGGCTGTATGGTGGAAGCCAGATTAAAGCTCACTTTGCTGTTTCCAACTACAGTAACTTCTACACCCAATGGTACGGCGATCATGAAATGAGAATTTCTCAGCCATGTTTTGTCAAATCCACTGAAATTCCGGTAATATGCCACTGTATTGATTGGTTGCCCAAAGTTCCCTGGACCGTTTGCGCCAAAAGGAGCTATTTCCGGGGCATAGCTATAAGCTTCCACGTTATAATTATTGAGATTAAACTGAATACCTGCTTTTAGCCTGAATTTTTTTGAGACAGGATAAATCAGGGCAGTTCCGATTTCAACACCGATGGCTGGTTTATGAGTAACTGCATCATTTACATCTGAAGGGAAACCGAGGTTGGCGCTATAGGCCAATCCGCTGTAATTATAATTGGCAGTACTTGCTTTACCAATGAGTTTCCGGTAACTGGCGGTGGGCGATACATATAATTGCCACATTGTTTTCTTTCTTGCCTTTCCGATCGTAGTTAAAATCTCATCCAGTTTTGCAGTTATCGGATTTTCTTTTTGGGATTCAGCAATTTTCAGTTCAACGGGGAAGGTTTTAGCCAGGGGAACGATCTTTGCCTGGGCCAGGGATTGAAAATCCCCATTATTTGTTAAGCTGTTATTGAATGCCATATCAGCCTCTTTCCGGGCATTGGCTGGTTCAACTTCTGCATCAATGGTATTTGATGACGGCACAGCAAAAAGACTGGATTCCTGTCTTTCGAAAGAGACAGGCTCTACATTATGATTTACCGCAGCCAATCTTGGTTTAGGGACAGTAATGGTTTGGTTTTGAACTATACCTGCAGTTTGCTGAGTAAGCGAAGTTGCCGGTTTATTCAATTCATCATATATATCGGCGGGAACTGCTTTGTTTTCAAGCGATATCAAAGGCGACTGGTTCCAGTCTTCCAATGCAAATTTTGAACCTACGCCAATACCAAGGATGAGTAATGCCGCAGCCAGGAAAGGCCATTTGCGACGTGGATGAAGTTTCCGGTTAATATTGTTCCAAACTTTCTCAGAGGGATAAAGTTTGTATTCATCCGTTTTTTCCTTTAAGAAACTTTCAAACCCCTCCGTGTAATAATTTCTCTCCATAGGTTGTCAGTCAAAGTTGGTCACTAATGATTTCATCTTCAGGTTAAAAATTAATTCACTTTTACAGTTGAAAACCAACCGGGTTTTTCTTTAGGCAATGGAATGATTCTTTTACGGATCAGGATATCTTCAAGCATGGCTTTAGCCCTGGTGTATTGCGACCTGCTGGTACTTTCCTCTATATCCAGCATTTCACCTATTTCTTTGTGTGAATAACCTTCAATTGCATAGAGGTTTAAAACTGTTTTATAGCCAAGGGGAAGAAGCCGGATACATTCAACCACCTGCTTTGCCTGCAGGATTGATGGAATAGCATCTTCTCTCACCTGTATACTGTTGGCATAAATTATATCTACACTTTCTGTGAACTTCTTGTTTTTCTTAAGACTGTTGATACAGGTATGTACCATAATTTTTCTGACCCAACCTTCCAATGCCCCACGATTCTGAAACTGCCTGATCTGCATAAAAACTTTGATAAAACCTTCCTGCAGCATGTCTTCGGCATCCTCCCTGTTTTTTGCATACCTATAACACACCGACAACATTTTGGGGCTGTACCGGTGATACAGTTCCTGTTGAGCGGCGGCATCATTTTGAATGCATCCCTGAAGCATGGCTTCTTCTGTCATGAAATCTTTATTGATTCCTTGTAATATAGGACAAATTTTATAATCTACATGCTGCTTAATTACCTATTTTTTACACGGATATTGATTTTTTGTAATATTTCCGGATTAGAATATTGAAAATATTCAATTTAACTGAGTGAATAGCAGCTTTCAAAATGCATGACCAGGATAAAAGCCATACAGATTTCCCTGACTATTTTCCTGATTATTAAAGCTGATTTAAAAAAAACCGGATATTTCGGTATGTTTAGATTTGTGACTTCTGTTTCCGGATCCGTTTTGGATTATACCATAACCAGAATCCGCTTAAGGTCAGAAAGAATAGCCCTCCTCCAATCATGCTGGTATATAACAACTTAAAAGGCTGGCCTGAAAGTCCTGCATAATGATCCAGTATGGAGCCATCATGCAATTTTTCTATCCAGTCTGCCCGTCTCTTTTCGAGCATCAAAACCCTGCCGGTTGAAGCGTCCAATTGTATGGCATTAAAATGTTCTTTAAAAGTAAACTTTACCATGCCTTTTGATGGTCGTATATCAATCCGGTCTGTTTCTGCTGACAAAGCTGCATCAATACTGTCATGGAGCACTTTAATAGCGATCTTGTGCAGGGAGTCCATCGAAAGCCAATGTGAAAGCTGTGTTGAACTGCCTTGTTTGCTCTCGGCCAGTAGGAGGCCGTTTGAATTTTTTTTCCATCCCAGCATGAGCCCGGTTATTGATACAAAGAAAAAAAACACCATCAATGCTGATGCAACCAGGCGATGGAACTTTCTGTGCCAGCGTGTACTTGCTGATATTTGCTGAATTTTACTCATAAGCATTATAAAGTAGCTCTTGCTGAAAAAATAAAATTACTGCCTGCTGATACAATACCTGATGAATATGGCCTATATCGCTGATCGGTTATATTTTCCCATCCTGCATTAAACGCCAGGTTTTTGGTCAGTTGGTATGAGGCTTTCAAATTCAGCGTATACCAGGAAGGTGAATAAGGTTTTCCATTTTCATCTTTAGCATAAATATCAGTCTTGGCCTGTTCAGAAGGAGCAAGGTCTTCATTATTAATCTGGCTGTTATAGAATGCCGAAAACTCCACAAAGAACTTTTTGTACTGATATCGCAGGTTAGAATTGCCAAAGAACGGAGGGGCATGCCTTAATGGTACCTGCTCATCTTTAATGTCATCTGTTTCTTTACCGGTTATCCAGTTGGCAAAGGTTTGAAATGTTAATTGCCGGTTGATGTTAAATTCAGCACTAAGTTGTAAGCCCCAGACTGTTGCTTTTGACACATTCTGTAAAGCTTCAACCCTGCTATTGATTCCTCCGAAAAAAATACTGTCCTGCCCATTTAAAGTAAATGGCCGCCGGGCGATGGCATTATTTAAAATTGTGTGAAACCCATTGATTTCACCTCTGAGTTTTTGCGCAATATTTCTTACTATACCTATTTCAAAATTCCAGGCGTATTCAGATTGCAGGTACGGGTTTGGAACGGTAACATTACCGGGTGTACTTTCGAATAATTTGCCTGCATCATCTACATTTGGCATTCGGTAGCCGGTAGATATATTGCCATTTAACTGCCAGTTTTCGCAAGGTCGGTATACCAAACCAGCATTTCCGGTTAAGGCACCATCTTTGATATTTGCTTCTTTGTAAGGGAACTTTATAAAAGTGGTATCAAATTGAGAATGGAGGGTGTTATAACTATATCGGAGCCCCGTAAGAAAAGTAAGCTTTGGATGCAGGGTGACTTTATAACTGCTATATAACCCCATTGTACTCCATGTACTGCCATCCGGATACCTGCTTACAAAAGGCGTTACATCCCCACTGCTAATATTGGTTCTGAAACCGGTTGAGCCTACTTTATTATATACATATTCCAGTCCATAAAAAAGCTGGCCTTTGCCAAGTGATTTGTGGGCATCCCAGTTGACATTGAATGCATTTACTTTTTCTGCCTGGGTGTTGAGATTGTTATTGCCGCGTGTCCTGTCTACCCTGCTTTCTGCATAGTCCTGGTAGCCGGCAATAAATCGTGATTCTTCATACAACTTATTTTTTCGGTTATGCGTTACCTGCAGGCTATGCATTCGCCATAACATGGGTCCATAATACCATTCGGCAAAGCGAAGCTTTCCCTGCCGGTATTGGATGAGCCTGTCGTATCGGGGAGCATCACTTGTTCCTCCATAAGTAAAACTGTATTGGAGGTCCAGATAATCCGTTGGCTTAAACCTGATTTTTTGTAAAAAATTTGTTTGGGAATAACCGCTGAATTTTTGAATGCGCGGATCGCTGTTCTGTACAATACTGTCAATGCCATTTATCCTTTCAACATATTCCGGTCGGAGGTAGCTATCCTGTGCCCCATGTTTTCCCATTTTAAGGTCATCGAACCTGCTGTAGGTGAATGAGCTTAACAGCGACCATTTTTTCCAACCTGCATTGATATCTGCATGAATTGTATTTTCCTTGTTTGTAGTAGAATACCTTGCTGTAGCACTACCCCTAAGTAGCATTTTCTCATCAGATGACAGGCGTGGCGTGAGTGTATGAAAATCCATCACACCACCAATGGCATCACTCCCATAAATTAAAGAGCCTGGACCAAAAATCACCTCGGCATCTTCCAGGCTGAACTGGTCGATACTGATGATGTTTTGAATGTTCCCGCTCCTGTAAATCGCATTATTCATACGAACACCATCTGCCACCATCAACACCCGGTTGGTTGCAAAGCCCCGAATCATGGGGCTCCCTCCTCCCATTTGGCTTTTCTGAATAAATACGCTGCCAATCTGCCCCAAAAGGTCTGCAGTAGTTTGGGGATTTCTCAATCGGACGTCGCGCATGGATACCTTAGCAATCTTATTTGGAACTTCATTGAGCTTTTGTTCCCATTTATTAAAATGTATAATGACTTCATCTAAATTTTTGATAGACGTATCTGAAGTAATTTGAGCCTGCGTATGCGCACTGAAGTATATGCATACGACCAATAACCGTATTAAACGGGATTTATTTTTTACCATAAAGTTTCGTATCAGGTAATTAAAAACAGAGCAGAAGATAATTGCATACTTCTCTCACTCAGATACAATTTGTTAACTCCAGACTTACTCAGGTGGTGGTGAGAATACAGGAAGATAAGATTGTAAAATATTATCCTCATACTGTGCAAAGGATAACTTTATTTCTCCGGTGTTTACTGAAACAGGTTGATTTATAAGTGCGTTATGTACAGCAATAATTCCCAGGCAAACCTGGTACAATAAAAGGGCGTTGTTTTTCCCTTTATTTTTTTGTTCATGCAGGTCGGCGAGTGCTTCATGCAACTCAGTATCATCATCATCAAAAAGCCCGGTGATCATACTTGTGCCTCCCTGTAAACTGATGGATTTCACATCAAACATTCTACCATTGATCATCAATTCATGGTTCTTTTTAAACCATCGAATCTGGTCTGAAGGTATGCTGATTGTCTGCAGTTCATCCTTTTCCATTTTTTCCATCATCGTGATGCGAATCAGAATACGACCCGCAATGTACAGCCCGGATAGGCACATAGGTAATAGTGCCGCCAGGCATATTGCAAAAATGGATATCGTTTTACGAATCTGCATCTCAGATCAATACGTTTCCTGTCATCTCTTTAGGGATAGGAATGCCCATCATTGTTAAAATACTCGGCGCAATATCTGCCAGTTTACCATTCTTCACCGAGCCTTTCCATGTTTTATCGATCACAAAAAGTGGAACCGGGTTAAGGGTATGTGCAGTGTTGGGACTGCCGTCTTCATTGATCATATAATCTGCATTTCCATGATCGGCCGTCAGAAAAACAACATAATCATTTTCAAGGGCGGCGGTAACAACCCGTTCAACACAATGGTCAACCGTTTCCACTGCTTTAATGGCTGCCTGGAAATCGCCTGTATGGCCTACCATGTCTGCATTGGCATAATTCAGGCAAATAAAATGAGCGCTTTTTTGTTGAATTTCAGGAACAATGGCATCCGTCAGTTCAATCGCACTCATCTCCGGTTTCAGGTCGTAAGTGGCCACTTTTGGTGAAGGTTTCATGATCCTGGTTTCTCCTTCGAAAGGTGTTTCCCTTCCACCACTGAAAAAGAACGTTACGTGCGGGTATTTTTCTGTTTCGGCAATGCGTATCTGTTTCAGGCCATTATCTTGCAGCACTTCACCCAGTGTCTTGGTGAGGTTGTCGTTACGGAAAATGACCCGTACATGCTCAAAAGTTTTATCATACTCGGTCATGGTCGTATAGTCGAGAGCCAGCTTTTTCATCCCGAATTCCGGCATGTCTTTTTGCGTAAGTACTTCGGTGATCTCCCGGCATCTGTCGGTTCTGAAATTGAAACAAAACACGGCGTCTCCATCTTTTATAGTGGCAATTGGCTCGCCATCTGGTCCGGTTGCAATGATCGGTTTGATGAATTCATCTGTTATGTTTTCTGCATAGGATTGCTCCAGTGCGGCCAATGGATTTTGCGTGTGAACACCCGTTCCTTTAACGAGGGCATCATAGGCGAGTTTAACCCTTTCCCATCTTTTATCGCGGTCCATAGCATAATACCTTCCGGTAATACTGGCAATTTTGCCGGTGGTTTTATCCAGGTGCTGCTGCAGGTCTTCTAAAAAGGGTAAACCGCTTTTAGGATCGGTATCCCGGCCATCGGTAAATGCGTGTATATATACTTCGTTTAAGCCATTTTCCTGGCAAATGCCGGCAATGGCTTTTACATGGTCAATGTGAGAATGCACTCCGCCGTCACTTACCAATCCGATGAGGTGAAGTGGTTTTTTGTTAGTTTTTGCGTAGTTCAGCGCAGATTGAAGTGATGTATTGGCGGCAAATTCGCCTGAACGGATGGCAACATGGATCCGTTGCAATTCCTGGTAAACAATCCTGCCGGCGCCGAGGTTAAGGTGCCCAACCTCACTATTACCCATCTGGCCCTCCGGCAGGCCAACGTCTTCCCCGCAGGTAACGAGGGTTGTGTTCGGAAACCTTGAGTATAAGGAAGTTACGAATGGTACATTGGCTTGCTGGATGGCATCGGCTGATTTTACCTTGCCAAGGCCCCATCCATCCATAATTATCAGCATTGAACGTTTTTGCTCCATAACTCAAATTTAATCCATTTCAGGGAATCGGTGTTGTTTAACCCCGGAACCCGGTATTCGGCTCAAACTTAGACAGATCATCATCGGCCATGCAAGGCAATAGAGATTCATGATAATATGTTGATTAACAATATATAGCCCGGAGTTATAAACACTGTTTCAATGGCCTGATATTCGGGTATTCAATACCGTTATTATCCTTTATTTTTTTCCAATTTTGCGAATTAATTATTGACCCTCAATGCTTAAAAGAATGAAATATTGATTTCTGGCACATTTTTGGGATACTATAGTTTCTAATCCAGGACATTGTATTTCATCAGAACCATATTATTCATATTTGTCACAACGGCGCTGCTATCGTTTAGCACTTCAATCGATGAAGTTGTTTCTGCCATTAAAGTTGGTGATGCAAACAGGATATCGCGATATTTTGATAATATGGTGGAAATTTCCCTGGACGACAAGAGGCATGCATACAGCAAGAGCCAGGCAGAAATGATCATCCGTGATTTTTTTTCAAACAAGGGGGTAAAGTCATTTAAAGTGATTCACCGGGGAAACAGCAACGATTCTGAATATTGTGTTGGCAATCTGGCAACTGAAAGCGGAAATTTCAGGACGACGGTCTTTATGAAAGTCAAAGGAGATAGAAAAGTTATAAAGGAGCTGATATTTGAAGAGGATTCCAAATAGCCTTGATGCCTGACCACTATATGTTCGCCCTGCCGTAAAGCAGGGTTTTTTTTTGCTTTCTGTTCCTGCATTTTTCCTGCTGTCTCACCATCTTTGTATAAATTTTTAAGCAACCCGACTTTTATCAATATGGTCTGCTTACCACAGCGGAAATCTTTTATATCTTCAAACCATGAAATCATTTGATCAACAGCTTGAGCACCTGGTACGAGAGGCTATGCAGGAAGATATTGGTGATGGGGACCATTCAACACTAAGTGTAATACCCGCCGAAGCAAAGGGCAGGGCCATACTAAAGATCAAGGAAAGCGGTGTGTTGGCAGGCGTTGAGGTTGCTGAAAAAATTTTCAGGATCCGGCAGCCGGATATCAATTTTCTGGTGCATAAAAAAGATGGAGATCTGATGCAGCCGGGCGAAACTGCCTTTGAAGTGGAAGCGCTGGTACACACGATCCTTCAGTGCGAACGCATTGTACTTAACTGCATGCAGCGCATGAGCGGTATAGCTACACTCACCCGAACCTATACGCGTATTTTGAAAGGGTATCATACAAAAGTCCTTGATACCCGCAAAACCACACCCAATTTTCGCCTGCTTGAAAAAGAAGCAGTAAAGATAGGCGGAGGCATTAATCACCGTTTTGGTTTATATGATATGATCATGTTAAAGGATAATCATATTGATTATGCGGGGGGTATTGCAAAAGCCATCAACAGCGCCTGGGAATATGTGGCATCAAAGAAGCCGGGTTTGAAAATTGAAGTAGAGACAAGATCCCTTGATGAAGTGAAGCAGGTTATTGATGCGGGCAAGGGTAAAGTATTCCGGATCATGCTGGATAATTTTACACCGGAACTGATTGTGGAAGCGTTGAAACTGATCGATGAGCAGTTTGAAACAGAGGCCAGCGGCGGGATTAATCTGACTAACCTTGAAGACTATGCGAAAACGGGTGTTGATTTTGTAAGTGTAGGGGCCTTGATACACCAGGCAAGGAGCCTGGATTTGAGCCTGAAGGCAGTCAAAGGGTAAATCGAAAATCGAAAGT
>Ga0209254_10003356_pt1 | contig 14598 bp, 16 predicted proteins | sample FrelakmetDIP11DI_FD_187148 | JGI IMG/M metagenome (GOLD analysis project Ga0209254, IMG submission 187148) | Freshwater lake sediment microbial communities from the University of Notre Dame, USA, for methane emissions studies - DIP11 DI (SPAdes)... | ecosystem: Environmental > Aquatic >...
CGGGCGACGAGGCATCTTGGGACGAGCTCGCGCGCCACATCCTCGACAGCGAAGTGGTCTACTGCCTGTGAACACCCCGCGCCGCATCCTGCTGATCGACCCGCTGGGGAATGGCCACGCCGACGCCGCGGTGCCGCTGGCGCAGGCCCTGGAGCGTGCCGGCGCACAGGTGCGCCGGATCTCGCTGCCGGGACAGGCCGAAGCCGTGCTCGACGCCATCGAGCAGGGATGGCTGCCGGTGGCGCTGAAGCCCACGGCGGCCGAGGCGCCGGCTGCACGGCGCGACAGTTGACTTCCGCGGCTGGCACTGGACGGCCAGCCTCGTCGCGCGAAGTGCTGGCAAAGCGCGCGTCAACGCGAAGTCCGGTCCCGGCTTCGCGGCCTCGTCGCGCCTTCGGCGCGGCCAGCCGGTGGCATGGGTTTTCCGGCCGCCAGCGACTCCAGGATCGGGCAGTCCGGCCGGTCGTCGCCGTGGCAGCAGTGCACCAGATGCTCCAGCGTGGTCTTCATCGCCAGCAATTCCTGCGCCTTCCGTTCCAGGTCCGCGACATGCGCCATGGCCAGCGCCTTGACCTGGCGGCTGGGCCGCCGGCGGTCGTGCCACAGGCTCACGAGTTCGCCGATCTCGGCGATGGAAAAACCCAGGTCGCGCGCGTGGCGGATGAAGCGCAAGGTGTGCACGTCGCCTTCGCCGTATTGCCGGTAGCCGGCGTCGGTGCGTGCGGCCGCGGGCAGCAGGCCCACGGCTTCGTAGTGGCGGATCATCTTGGCCGAGACGCCAGAGGCCTGGGCAGCGTGGCCGATATTCATGACGGTCATCGCAGGGCTCCTCAGGCCGCCGCCGGTCGCGGCGCGTCGACGGGCGCTGCGGTCGCCGCGGCCGTGGCGGTGGCGCGCCAGCGGCGCAGCAGCAGCGCATTGCCGACCACGCTGACGCTGCTGAAAGCCATGGCCGCGCCGGCGATCACCGGGTCCAGCAGGCCGGCGGCTGCCAGCGGGATGCCGACCACGTTGTAGGCGAAGGCCCAGAACAGGCCGCGGTGGATGGTGGCGACGGTGCGGCGCGAGATGTCCAGCGCGTCGGCCACCAGCCGCGGGTCGCCGCGCATCAGCGTGATGCCGGCGGTTTCCATGGCCACGTCGGTGCCGGTGGACAGGGCGATGCCCACGTCGGCGGCGGCCAGCGCCGGCGCGTCGTTGATACCGTCGCCGACCATCGCGACCGTGGCACCCTGGGCGCGCAGTTCCTGCACCACGGCGGCCTTGTCGCCCGGCAGCACTTCGGCACGGAACTCGGTGATGCCGAGTTCGGTGGCCACGGCGGCGGCGCTGCCTGGGTTGTCACCGGTAAGCATCATCGTGCGGATGCCCAAGGCGCGCAGCCGCGCGACCGCTTCCCGCGCCGCGGGCTTGACGGCGTCGCCGAAGGCGAGCATGCCCAGCAACGCAGCCTCGTCGCCGCTGCGGCGCAGCAGCCACGAAACAGTTCGGCCCTGCCGCTCCAGGCGCTCGGCCTCGACCGCCAGGGGGCCGGCGTCTGCGCCCCATTCGCGCAGCAATCGGCTGCTGCCCAATGCCACTTGCTGGCCGTCGATCGAGGCTTCGACGCCCCGCCCGGGCAGGGCCCGGGCTTCATGGGTCTCGGGCAGGGCCCGGGCTTCATGGGTCTCGGGCAGGGCCCGAGCTTCATGGGTCTCGGGCAGAGCCCGGGCTTCATGGGTCGCGATCAGGGCCGCGCCGTCCTGCGCACCGCGCCACCGCGCCATCACCGCATGCGCCAGCGGGTGGTCGCTGCTCTGCTGCAGCGTCGCGGCCAGGCGCAGCACGTCGTCCTGCGTCTGCCCTGCCGCGGCCCGCACGGTCACCAGCGCGGGTCGGCCCTCGGTCAACGTGCCGGTCTTGTCGAAGGCCACTGTCGTGACCGCATGCGCCACTTCCAGCGCCTCGGCGTCCTTGATCAGGATGCCGTGTCGCGCCGCCACGCCGGTGCCGACCATGATCGCCGTCGGCGTGGCCAGACCCAGCGCGCAGGGACAGGCGATCACGAGCACCGACACGGCGTTGATGATGGCCGGCTCCCAGCCGCTGCCCGCCAGCAGCCAGCCGCCCAGCGTGAGCAGCGCAACGACCAGCACCACCGGCACGAAGACCGCACTCACGCGGTCGACGATGCGCTGGATCGGCGCCTTGGCCGCCTGCGCCGATTCGACCATGCGGATGATGCGGGCCAGTGTGGTCTCGGCGCCCACGGCCAGTGTCTTCACCGTCAACGCGCCTTCGGCATTGACGGCGCCGCCGGTGACGCGGTCGCCCACGGTCTTGGCCACCGGCATGCTCTCGCCGGTGATCAGCGATTCGTCGACATGGCTGCGACCGGCCGTCACCTCGCCGTCCACGGCCACGCGCTCGCCCGGCCGCACGTTCACCATGTCGCCCAGCCGTACCTGTTCGACCGGCATTTCGATCTCGGTGCCGTCGCGCAGCACACGCGCCGTGGCCGGGCGCAATGCATTCAAGGCCCGGATCGCATCGGCGGTCTGCCGCTTGGCGCGACCCTCCAGCCACTTGCCCAGCAACACCAGTGTGATCACCGCCGCGGAGGCTTCGAAATACAGGTGCGGCATGCCGTGGTCGGCGTGTTGCCAGAGCAGGTAGACCGACAAGCCGTAGGCGGCCGAGGTGCCCAGGGCCACCAGCAGGTCCATGTTGCCGGCGCCCGCTCGCACCGCCTTCCAGCCGGCGCGGTAGAAGCGCCAGCCCAGGCCGAACTGCACCGGCGTGGCCAGGGCCAACTGCGCCCAGCCGCCGAGCATCCAGTCGATGCCCAGCAACTGCAGCAGCATGGGCGCCACCAGCGGCACGGTCAGCACCACGCCCAGCGCCACCGGCCACCAGTCGGGCAGCCGTGCTGCGGCTGGCGTCTCGAGGGCGGTCGCGGCGTCGTGCGCCGCATAACCCGCCTTGCCGACCGCGGCCACCAGCGCCGACACCGGCACCGATGCCAACCGCTCGACCGTGGCCTGCTCGGTGGCCAGGTTGACGGAGACCGCCATGACGCCGGGCACCTTCAGCAGCGCCTTCTCCACCCGCCCGACGCACGAGGCACAGGTCATGTCCTCGACGCGAAGCGTGGCCGTGGCCAAGGGCACTTCGTAGCCGGCCTTGCGCACCGCGGCCGCCAGCGCCGACGCGGTGACGTCGGGACCGGCCTGCACCGTGGCCTGTTCGGTGGCCAGGTTGACGCTGACCGCCGCGACGCCGGGCACGGCGGCCAGCGCCTTCTCGACGCGCCGCACGCAAGACGCGCAGGTCATGCCGCCGACCTGGAGCTGGAGTTCGGTGGTCTTGCGATCGGTGGCAGCCGCTTGGGCTGTCTGGGCTTCCATGGGCGCTCCGCGCAGGGACATGCAGAATGGGAGGCGTGGATCGTCGACGTTCCAACGGTGTGAAGGTCAAGCGTCGGCGGCGTTCCTGGTGTCGGCGTCAGGGTCATCGCAACGGTCGCTTGACCTTACCATGATGGCAAGGTGCAGCCTATGCGCCTTCGGTCCACCATGCCATTTCACCGTTCACCGTCCCTCAAGGAGCCCACCATGATTGCCTTCGAAGTGCAGGACATGACCTGCGGCCACTGCGTCCGCACCATCACCCAGGCCGTGCAGGCGCTGGACCCGAAAGCCCAGGTGCAGATCGACCTGGCCACGCATCGCGTGGCCATCGAAGCCGTGCAGGCCGATGCCGCGGCACTGGGTGACGCCATTCGCGAAGCGGGCTTCACGCCCGTGGCTGTCCGCGCCTGAGTCGCCTGCGAGTCGACCGGGCCGGACGCGTGCTGGCCGTGCTGGCGGGCTGGCGTACTGACGGGTGGGCCGAAACCGGATGGCCATAATGCGGCCAGCCATGATCGAGACCCAAGCCCTGTCGTTCCCGCAACGGCTCAAGACCGCCACCGCCGAGGAACACCGCCGCGTCGAACGCAGCGGCATCATGATCACGCTGCTGCGCGGGCGCATCGAGCGCGTCGCCTACCTGGCCCTGCTGCGCAACCTGCACGCCCTCTATGCCGCGCTGGAGCCGGCGCTGGTGCGCCACGCGGCGAGTCCGGTGGTCGGGCCGGTGGTGATGCCCGAGTTGTTCCGCCGCGAAGCGCTCGAACGCGACCTGCAGACCCTGCATCGAGACGCTGACCTGCCGGCTGCCGCACTTCAGCCCGCTACCGCAGCGTACGTGGAGCGCTTGCACAAGCTCGACGTCACGCGCCCGGAGTTGCTGGTGGCCCATGCCTATGTGCGCTACCTGGGCGACCTCAGTGGTGGCCAGCAGTTGCGCCGCATCGTGGGCCAGGCGCTTGGGTTGGCGGGTGCGGCGGGCACCCGCTTCTACGACTTCGGTGACAGCGCTCGCGTGAGCGCGCTGGCGCTGCGCTTTCGCGTGGCGCTCGAAGAGGTCGGCGCACGGGTCCATGACGCGGACGCCATCGTGGCCGAGGCGGAAAGCGCCTTCGGCCGCCACCGCCAGCTCTTCGAGCAACTGGCGGCCACAGCCTGAAGCGGGCTCGTCCGGCTCGTGCCGGCCGGCTGCTCAGCCCGGAGGCGGTCCCCAGCCGCGGATGCGCGCATACAGCAGCGCCGCACGCGCGGTGGCAGTCTCCACCTCCTGCAGCAGCGGCGCCACCACGGGACCGGCGCTGCCGTCGGCGATATCCATCGCGGCCAGGCTGGCATTGGCGATGATGGCGCCGAGCACGTCGCTGCCGTCGGGCGTGCCCTGGCCGCGGCCGGTGCGCGACAGCGAAGTCTCCAGCCGCAGGCGCGCCGCCTCGGCGCGCTTGTGTTCGCTGAGGTCGTTGAAGATGAAGATGAAGCCCAGCAGCGCACCGTCGCGCGCCGGCACCGGCTCGCCGCGCACCGACACCGGCAGCGGTTCGCCGCGGGGCCGCAGCAGCGCCATTTCGCCGCGCCACGCGCGTTGTTCGGCGCGCACCTGGCCCATCATCTGCCGCACCAGGGTGGGCTGCGCGAACAGCGCCAGCAGCGCCTCCAGCGTGCGGCATTCGTCGGGCTCGCGTTCGGCCAGGCGGTAGAAGGCGGTATTGGCGTAGAAGGCGCGGCCCGCGGCGTCGGCCACGACCACGGCTTCCTTCGAATCGGCCACGGTGGCGCGCACTTGCGAGAGCTGGTGTTCGGCAATCAGCAGCCGCACCGCATCGACCTGCACGATGATGTCGATGAGCGCGTCGCCGAAAGCGCTGGCCAGCGCCAGATCGGCGGCCGTCCAGGGGGCGGCGGTGCCGCGCACGATTTCCGACCAGGCGGCGAAGGAACGCCGCGGCGAGAGCTTCAGCGGGTCGTTGTCGATCATCGGCTTGGTGGGGTCGCCGGCCCAGGTGACGCTCTGCAGCTGCTCCTTGCGCAACCACACCAGGTAATCGGGCCGCACCGCCGACAGCCGCACGGCCAGCACACCGCTGGCCGTGGGCGTGATGGACGCCAGTGCCGGGTGGTCGCGGCCCACGGCCGAGCAGGCAAAGGGCGCGGTGTCGCCGGCCTGCGCGTCGATCCATTGCATCAGCGCGCGCAGTTCGGGCGTGGACGGCACCTCGCCGCAAGTCAGCAGTTCGCCGTCGTGGAACAGCGCCGCGCCGGTGGCCTCCAGCGGCTGCTGCAGCAGGCGCGGGTTGCGCACCAGCGTCAGCCGCCAGTCACCTTCGGTGGAGGTGGCCTCGATCAGTCGCTGTTCCAGCCGCCGCACCTGGATGGCCACCTGCGCGCGGGCATAGTTCTCGATGGCCGCGATGCGGGTGGAGATGACCTCGGCCAGCAGCTCGGTGGCGGTGCGCGCGGCGAAGCTCACATGCCGCGGCGCATCGTGGTGGCAGGCGATCAGGCCCCACAGCCGGCCCTCGCGCACCAGTGAGACCACGAGCGTGCCGGTGACGCCCATGTTGCGCAGGTATTGCAGGTGCAGTGGCGACATGCTGCGCAGGAAGCTCAGCGACATGTCGAGCTCGCCGCTGCCGCTATCGCCGCCACCCGGAAGCAGCCGCGGCACCAGCAGCGCGGGTTCGTAGTCGACGTCGACGAGCACGCGCACGCGGTTGCGCACGTAGAGTTCGCGCGCACGCTAAGGGATATCGGTGGCCGGGTAATGGTGGCCCAGCAGCGACTCGAGCCGCGGGTCGCGCGCCTCGGCGATGATCTTGCCGTGGCCGTCGGGATCGAACTGGTAGACCATCACGCGGTCGTAGCCGGTGAAGTCGCGCACGCAGCGCACCACGCCGTCATCGCGGTCGAACCAGTCGTTGACCGCCTGGCTGGTGGCGCATACCAGCGGCCCGGCCAGCAGCACACCCAGCAACACCAGCGGCCAGTGTTCGGTGAGCGCCGCACCCGATGCGACCACGCCGCAGGCAAACGCCCACATGGGCGGAAGCCACGTGATCGGCTTCAGGAGTTCGGCGACCGCCGACGGCGCTGGAAGAGCCATGTGTGACTATTGCACATGACACTTTGAAACGTCAATCTATGTGTACACTGCGACGGAGCGCCGAGGCCTCCCGGCCTGGCGCCGCAGGCCACGCGCTTCAGCCTTCCCCGTCGCCGCCCAGGCTGCCCAGGCCGTAGCGCCGCAGCTTGACATACAGGCTCTGGCGCGAAAGCCCCAGCAGCAGCGCCGCCGAGGCGCGGTTGTCGTGCGTCATCTGCAGCGCTGTCTCGATGCACAGTTGCTCGATGAGGTCGGTGGTTTCCGAGACGATGTCCTTCAACGGCGTGCGGCCCACGAGTTCGGTCAACTCGCTCACCGAGCGCGGCATGGCCAGCGCGCCGGTGGGGGTGTCCGGCTTGAGCCGGCGCTCGATATCGCGCAACGCGAAGGCCATCATCGTGTGGCCGCCGGCATTGAGCACCGCGGCCGAGATCTCCACCTCGGTATTGCCGCCGTATTCGCCGCGCATGCTGGTGATGAACAGGCCCACGGTGCCGCGCTGGCGCAGGTTGGTGATGAGCACGCCGAGTTCGATGCCGGTGCGGCCGACCCAGCGGTCGAGCGCCTGCCCGCGCGCCTGTTCCTCGGCGCTGAGCTGGGCCAGGCTCAGGAAAGCGCGGTTGGCGGCGATCACCTTGCCGGTGGGGTCGCAGAACACCAGCCCATCGGGCGAGCTCTGCATGAAGGCGCGCAGCATGGCCTCGTCCACGGGCCCGTCGCCATGTGCAGCGTGTGCCGCCTGGGCAGCGCGTCCATGCAGGCCCGGCTTGCCGTCGACCGGTTCGCTGTGCACCGGCGCCAGGCGCATCAGCACGAAGGCGGCCTCGTCCTGTCTGAAGACCGAGGCCGATACCGTGACTTCGTTGCCGCCGGTCAGTCTGGCCCGGATCGGGTCCTGGCGGCCCACCGACCGGGCGGCCGCCAGCAGGTTCTGCAGCCTTTCGGCATGGCCGGTGTCGAACAGCGCCGACAGCGTGGCACCCACCAGCTTGGCGCGCGTGCCGGCGCACAGCGTGCGCGCCACGGGGTTGGCTTCGCGCACCTTCTGCGTCAGGCCATCGATGATGAGCACCGCTTCGGACGAGGTCTCGAACAGATGGCGGTAACGGGTTTCGGCCTCGCGGAAGTGCCAGTAGTCGCGCTCCATGGTCTGCTGCGCGTCGACCAACCGGCGCTGCAGGGCCACCATGGCGCGCAGGTCGCGGCCGAAGGCGACGATGCAGCCCGTGGCGCGCGCGTTGGGGTGGTCGCTGAGGCGCACCGCCGAATACAGCAGCGGCAGGTCGTCGCCGTCCGGCAAGGGGTGGTTCACCTGGCGCCAGCGCGCGGTGGCGTCGGCCGCCGACTGCGCGTCGCGCAGCAGGGCCTCGACTTTCTTACGGCTTTCGGTCGTGACCGTCTGCACCCAGGGGCGGCCCAGCCAGGACTGCGTGCCGCGGGTGCCGAGTTCCGCGTTCTGCGACAGCACGTGGACGATGGTGCCGTTGTCGTCGAGCACCAGCGCGATGTCGCTGGACGCGCCGACGAGCCGGGCCGCGGTCTTGGCGTCGAGCTCGCCGATGGCGGGCAGGCCGGTGGGGGCGCGTGGCATCAGTGCGGGGCCGATGGATGTCGGTGCATGGACGAGTGAATCGGACCCCGGGGACACGGCGCGTGGGCAGATGCGGCTAGCGCCGGCAGGCTCCCGCGGCCAACAGACGGTCGGCCACGTTTGGCGCTTCGCGGCCGTCCAGGGCCGTGGCGTCGGCGCCGACGTGAGTCAACCATTGCGGATGCAGCGTGAAGATGGGTCCGCCGCACAGGACGACGATGTTGCGATTGCGCGAAGATGTGCGCACCGCCTCTATTCTAGAGCGCAGCCATTCCAGCCGGAGTTCGCTGCCGATGGAGAAGCCCACCACGTCGACCCACTCCTGGCGCGTGCGCGCTCCCGGGTCGTCCACCGCGCCGCCGACGCCTCCCACCACTTCCAAGCCGTCGCGGCGGAAGAATTCGGCCACCATCGACAGACCAACGCTGTGCTGTTCGTCGCGCGGCTGGGCAAACATCGCGCGGCGGCCGTTGGGCGGGTGCGCGACCTCGGTGCCGAAGGCCGGGCTCAGTTCGCGCAGCAGGCATCGCAGCCGGCCCAGCGCCACGGTGACGGTGGCGAAGTCGCACTGGTCGTAGTTCCACATCTCGCCCAGGTGGCGCGCGGCCGTGGCGCCTGGGCAAGCCCGAACCCATGCTGCGCAGCGTGCCACGGGCAGCTCTGGTGGCCAGGGTGCTCACCGAAGCCTGGTCGCAGGCCACCGGTGTGGCCGCATCGGCTGCTGTCGCCCCCGCGAGCCCCGCGCAGCCGGCGAACGACCGGAAACAGGGCCATGGCCAACCGGCCATGGCCGGCGGTTGACGGACACCATGCCATGCCGAACATGAATACCGCTGCCCCCGCCACCCCGGCGGCCGACACCATGCCGCGCGGTCCGCTGCTGGCCATCGGTGCGCTGCTGCTCGTGGTGCTGGTCTTCGTTGCCGGCGTGCGGCTGTCGGGCGCCGACATCCGCGAGCCCGACGCAGCCGCCGTGGCCACGCGCAGCCTGCGTTTCGAAGACCGGCCCGACGGCAGCGTGGCCGTGCTCGACGCCACGAGCGGCCGGCAGATCCATGCCATCCAGGGCGAAGCCGGCTTCCTGCGCGGCGCGCTGCGCGCCATGGCCCGCGAGCGCCGCAAGCAAGGCCTGGGCTCGGCGCCGGCGTTCGAACTCATCGCCCGTGCCGACGGCCGCCTGTCGCTGGTGGACCCCGCCACCGGCGAGCGCGTCGACCTCGAATCCTTCGGTCCCACCAATGCCGGCGCCTTTGCGCAGCTGCTCACCGCCCAGCCCGTGGCGGCGCATTGAGCCTTACAGGAGCACCCCAATGACCGCCGCCCAGATCATCGCCACCCCCGACGAGGCCGCGCGCAAGGCCAAGGAGAACACGCTCCTGAGCCCGCGCTTCTACACCACCGACTTCGCGGCCATGGACCGCATCGACGTGAGCCCCATCCGCGCCGAATGGGACACCATGATGGCCGAGTACGAAGGCGACAACAACCACGACCATTTCCAGCGCAACGAACAGTTCGCCAAGGAGGTGGCCGAGGTCTTCTCGCAGGTTTCGCCTGAGCTGCGCAAGGAATTCCTGGAATTCCTGATCACCAGCGTGACCTCTGAATTCTCGGGCTGCATCCTCTACAACGAGATCCAGAAGAACGTCAGCAACCCCGACATCAAGGCGCTGATGCGCTTCATGGCGCGCGACGAATCGCGCCACGCCGGCTTCATCAACAGCAGCCTGAAGGACTTCGGCCTGGGGCTGGACCTGGGCGGCCTGAAACGCACCAAGGCCTACACCTATTTCAAGCCCAAGTACATCTTCTACGCCACCTACCTCAGCGAGAAGATCGGCTACGCGCGCTACATCACCATCTTCCGGCAGCTGGAGGCGAATCCCGACAAGCGCTTCCACCCCATCTTTCGCTGGTTCGAGCGCTGGTGCAACGACGAATTCCGCCACGGCGAAAGCTTCGCGCTGATCATGCGCACGCAACCGCACCTGCTGCGTGGCGCCAACGTGTTGTGGATCCGCTTCTTCCTGCTCGCCGTGTACGCCACCATGTACGTGCGCGACCACACGCGGCCGATGCTGCACGAGGCCATGGGGCTGGACAGCACCGAGTACGACTACAAGGTCTTCCGCATCACCAGCGAGATCAGCAAGCAGGTCTTTCCGGTGTCGCTGGACATCGACCACCCGGCGTTCCGCGCCGGCATGGAGCATTTGTTCCACGTGCAGACGCGCATCGACGCAGCCAAGGCGCGCGGCGGACTCGTCGGCAAGCTGCAGCAGGCCGGCTGGGCGCTGGCGGGTGCGGCCACCTTCGTGCGGCTGTATCTGCTGCCGGTGCAGAAACACGAGCTGCCGGCGCAGGTGCGCGTGGCGCCGGCCTGGTAGTGGACCGGGTCACGGGCTTCACCACGGACCGCGCCGGCGCCGGAGTCGACGATGTCTGAACTGGCGCTGGCGGCGGTCTTCGCGGTCTTCATCTGGTGGTTCAGCACCGGCCTGGTGCTGCTGCTCGACCGCCTGCCGCATGGCGCCTTGAGCTGGGGCCACTGGCTCTCGTCGCTGCTGGCGCTGACGGCTTTCGTGGCGCTGGCGCATACCGCCGGCGAGTCCACCGTGGCCAACGCCTATTGCGCCTTCACCTGCGCGCTGCTGGTCTGGGGCTGGCACGAGCTGAGTTTTCTCAGCGGCTGGGTCACGGGCCCGCGGAAGACGGCGTTGCCCGCCGGCCTGAGCGGCTGGCCACGCTTCGTGGAATCCGTGCGCGCGATCCTGTGGCACGAGATCGCCATCATCGCCGTGGGCCTGGCCGTCGTGGCCGTGACCTGGGGCCAGCCGAATCAGGTGGGCACGCAGACCTTCCTGGTGCTGTGGGTCATGCGCACCAGCGCCAAGCTCAACCTCTTCCTGGGTGTGCGCAACCTCAGCGAGGAATTCCTGCCGCCGCACCTGGCCTACCTGCAGAGCTTCTTCCGCCGCCGCGCGATGAATGCGCTGCTGCCGTTTTCGGTGCTCGGCGCGAGCGCCGTTCTCGTCGGGCTGGTGATGGGCGCCGCCGACCCCGCCACGCCGGCGGCGGCTGTGGTGGGTACCGCCCTGGTGGCCACGATGCTGGCCCTGGCCATCGTCGAGCACCTGCTGCTGGTGCTGCCGTTTCCTTCCACGGCGCTGTGGCGCTGGGCCTTGCGCGGTGGTGCCGCTGTCGCCACACCGCGGCCGGCGGTGGCGGCGAACGTGAACCTGGAACCCCATGAAGACCTCTTTCGCACCCGTTAGTCACGTCGTCAGCCGCGTCACTCCGCTCGGCCCGGTCGGGCCGGCGGTGCCGCCGAACAGCAGCGTCGAACGCGCGCATGCGGCCGCCGCACCACGTGCCATCGTCATCGGCAGCGGCTTCGGCGGGCTGGCCGCTGCGGTGCGGCTCAGCTGCAAGGGCTACCGTGTCACGGTGCTGGAAAAGCTCGGGCAGCCCGGCGGCCGTGCCGGTGTCTGGCAGCAGGACGGCTTCACCTTCGACGCCGGCCCGACCATCGTCACCGCGCCCTTCATGCTGGAAGAGCTGTGGGCACTGTGCAGCCGCCGCTTCACTGATGACGTGACGCTGGTGCCGGTGAGCCCGTTCTATCGCATCCGTTACGACGACGGGTCGCATTTCGATTACGGCAACGACGCGCAGGCCAACCGCGAGCAGATCCGCCGCATCAGCCCGGCCGACCTGCCCGGCTACGAACGCTTCGTCGCCGAGGCCGAGCAGTGCTACCAGCTCGGCTTCGAGAAGCTCGGTGCGATCGCCTACGACCGCTTGAGTGACCTGGTCAAGGCCGCCCCAACCTGGTCCGCATGCGCGGCTGGCGCAGCCTGTACGGCATGGTCGCCAGCCATATGAAGCATCCCAAGCTGCGCGTGGCCTTCAGCCTGCAGTCGCTGCTGATCGGCGGCAACCCGTTCAACGTGACCAGCATCTACAGCCTCATCAATGCGCTGGAGCGCCGCTACGGCGTGCATTGGGCGATGGGCGGCACGGGCGCGCTGGTGCGCGGCCTCGTCGGGCTGCTGCAGGCGCGCGGCGTGCCGGTGCGCTGCAACGCCGAAGTGAAGTGCATCCACGTCGAACACGGTCGTGCGACGGGCGTGGAACTGGCCGACGGCGAACGCCTGGCCGCCGATATCGTGGTCAGCAATGCCGACACGGCGTGGACCTACCGCCACCTGGTCGCGCCCGAGCATCGGCCGCACTGGACCGACAAGCGCATCGAAGGCAAGAAATGTTCGATGAGCCTCTTCGTCTGGTATTTCGGCACCAACCGGCAATATGGGGAGGTACCGCACCACACCATGGTGCTGGGGCCGCGCTACGAAGGGCTGCTGAAGGACATCTTCGAGCGCCACCACGTGCCCGACGATTTCAGCCTCTACCTGCACCGCCCCACGGCCACCGAGCCCGGCATGGCGCCCGCCGGGCACGATGGCTTCTATGCGTTGTCGCCGGTGCCGCATCTGGCGAGCGGCACCGACTGGGCGGCCACCGCCGAGTCCTACCGCCAGCGCATCGAGCACCGCCTGGCCACCACGGTGCTGCCGGGCCTGGGGGCACACATCGTCACCTCGCGCGTGACCACGCCGCAGGACTTTCACGACCGGCTGCTGTCGTACAAGGGGGCGGCCTTCGGCATGGAGCCCCTGCTTACCCAAAGCGCGTATTTCCGCCCCCACAACCGCAGCGAAGACGTGGCGGGGCTTTACATGGTGGGTGCGGGAACGCACCCCGGTGCCGGCGTGCCCGGCGTATTGATGTCAGCCAAGGCGCTGGAAACGGTGGTTCCCGATGTCAAGACCCGAGCCTGAAGCCATAGCGCCAGTGATCGCCGCAGCGGTGCCGAGCGCGGACACCACCACGGCGCCGGCCTACGACCTGGGCGCCTGCCGCAAGCTCATGCGCGGCGGCTCCAAGACCTTCTTCGCGGCTTCGCTGCTGCTGCCGGCGCGCGTGCGGGCACCGGCCAGCGCGCTGTATGCCTTCTGCCGCCTGGCCGATGACGCCATCGATCTAGGCGCCGACCCGCATGCCGCGATGCGCGACCTGGCGCAACGCCTGGACGCCATCTACGACGGTCGCCCCGGCTCGCTGGACGCCGACCGCGCACTGGCCCAGGTGGTGCACCGCCACGCCATCCCGCGGCTGCTGCTGGACGCGCTGCTCGAAGGCTTCCTTTGGGACGCCAACGGCCGCCGCTACGAGACGATCGAAGACGTGCAGGCCTACGGCGCCCGTGTCGCCGGGACGGTGGGCGCGATGATGGCGCTGGTGATGCAGGCGCCCACGTCGCAGGCGCTGGCCCGCGCGTGCGAACTGGGCGTGGCCATGCAGCTGACCAATATCGCGCGCGACGTGGGTGAAGATGCGCGCAACGGCCGCCTTTACCTGCCGCGGCAGTGGCTGCGCGAAGCGGGCATCGACGCCGAGGCCTGGCTGCGGGCGCCGCGTTTTGACGCCGCCATCGCCGGTGTCGTCGGCAGGCTGCTACGGGAAGCGGAAGCGCTGTACCGCCGCGCCGAACAAGGCATCGCCGAACTGCCACGCGACTGCCGCGGCGCCATCCAGGCCGCGCGACTGGTGTATGCCGAAATCGGCCACCAGCTGGCGCGCAACGGGCTGGACTCGATCGGCCAGCGCACGGTGGTTTCGGGGTCGCGCAAGCTGGCGCTCATCGCGCGGGCCGCCAGCGCGGGTGTACTCAGCCCGGTGCCGACGCAGCCGGGCGTGGCGGCGCTGCCGGCGGTGCAGTTCCTCGTCGATTCGGCTTCTGCTGCGCTGCCTGCAGCCGCTGCGGCCCAGCCGGTGCCCAGGCGCTCGACCGTGCCCAAGCGCTCGTTCGACGAACGCGTGGTCTGGATCATCGACCTCTTCGAACGCCAGGCGACGCAGAGCCGGGCCACGCGCTGATGTCAGGCCGCGTGGGGCCGCATGGGTGAGAACCTGCCCATCGTCCTCATCGAGGTGGTGCTGATCTTCGGCGGCGTGCTCGCCTTTGCCTGGTGGCAACTGCACGAGATCAAGGTCGACCAGCGCAAGGCGGCGGTACAGCGCGCCGAGCGGGCCGAGCGGGAAGCGCACGAGGCGCGCGAAGCGCGTTCACGAGAAGAACCGTCCGTGGCAAGGTCGACCACCCCCGAACCATTGAAGCCAGCCCACGCGCCACCACCGGCCGATGCCCCCTGATTCCCTGCAGCGGCAAGCAGCCACGGCCGCCCCCGAGCGCACGCTGTGCACCGACTGCGGCATCTCGCGCAGCGCCGACCCGCGCCGCTGCGGCCGCGCCTGCCAGTTCATCCGCCCCGACTACCCGGCGCTGGAGACCCGCGTGCACGGCCGCGCGCGCGACCCGGCGCGCCCCGACGAACTGCACTTCGGCCCCTTCCGCCGCATGCTGCGCGCCACGCTGGTGGTGCCGCGCGCCGGCGCGCAATGGAGCGGCATCACCACGCGGCTGGCCGAACGGCTGCTGGAGACCGGCGCCGTGG
>Ga0209254_10003357_pt1 | contig 14592 bp, 10 predicted proteins | sample FrelakmetDIP11DI_FD_187148 | JGI IMG/M metagenome (GOLD analysis project Ga0209254, IMG submission 187148) | Freshwater lake sediment microbial communities from the University of Notre Dame, USA, for methane emissions studies - DIP11 DI (SPAdes)... | ecosystem: Environmental > Aquatic >...
TGACGCGTCGACGGGCCGCATCGCCATTTACTACGGCGGCGCCGATACCGTGGTGGGACTGGCCTTCGGCTACCTCGACGAAATCATCCAGTTTATCAAAGACAATTCCCTCGGGTGATGCGGCAGCGGCACAGGACATTCGTCATGAACAGCCTGCTTCAACTCATTCCTGAATATCGCGACTATATGTGGGGCGGGCAGCGTTTGCGCCCCGGCACCCTGACCGCCGAAGGCTGGATCGTGTACGAAGGCGATCGCATTGCCAATGGATCGCTGCAAGGCCAGACGCTGGCCGAAGCCGCGCACGAACTGGGCGCGGCTCTGCTCGGTGAAAATCCCGCGCGCCGCACCGGCCTGCGCTTTCCGCTGTTGATCAAAATCCTCGACTGCCACGACTGGCTGTCTGTGCAGGTGCATCCCAACGACGAACAGGCACGGCAGCTGGCAGGGCCGGATCAATTCGGCAAGACGGAAGCATGGCACATTCTAGAGGCCGCCAGTGGCGCGCAGCTGATTGCGGGCGTGAGAGAAGGAACCACCGCCGAAGCGCTGGCGGCAGCCATCCGCAACGGCACCATCGTCGATCACGCGCAGTATCACACCGCGCGCACGGGTGATACGATCTTCATGCCCGCTGGCACGGTGCACGCGCTGGGACCGGGCTTCCTGGTCTATGAAGTGCAGCAGACCTCCGACATCACCTATCGCATCTTCGATTGGAATCGCCCGGCCAATGCCGGGCGCGCCTTGCACATCGAGCAAGCGGTGGCGGTAACCAATCCGCAGGGCACGGGGCGAATTCAGCCGGCCGGCGATCTGCAGCCCGATGATCGCCGCTCACTGGTGCAGTGCCCCTACTTCACACTCGATCTTCTCACGGCGCAGTCACAGCCGCTGTTGCTGGACACGCGCGGCGAGTCGTTTCACGCCATCACCGTGATCGAGGGACAGGGCGCAATCGGGTGTGGTGAAGAACGCATTACTCTGAATCGATTTGAAACCGTGCTGGTGGCGGCGCAGGCTGGGGCGTACCAACTCCACCCGATTGAATCGCTGCGCGCCCTCAAAGCCAGCGCAGGATAATCGTTCCGCGTACAGAACACCCTCTGATCTTTCCGTTTCAGGTCACTGCTCAGCCGTCATGCCCGAGTGCTGTTGTCGGGCATCCAGATTCGCTGCGGTACAGGCTGCTGGATTCCCGCTGAAAGCACGCGGGCATGGCGTGCGCCGCCGATACCACTGATCCGCTTCCGGCGAGTCAACTGAATCCGTCGAGCGTTCCGTTATCGACAAGAGGGTTGCCAGGGAGCGGAACCAGCGGTGAGCAGAGATTAGATGGTCGAGTTTTCGAGAGGTCGCCGCACAGGCGGCTTTTTGTTTTATAATGTAATCATGGCAGTTTGTCGCTGGCGGGCGCGTAACTGCTTAAAACGCCTCCGATCGGAAAAGTAGCATGCGCATTGTGCACGGTACGTGGCTGAATGGCGATTATCTGGCCAAAGATAAAGGCTTTGTCGTGTGGGCCGAGTCGAGCGAGACGAACGAGTCTCGGGCGCGCCTGCGCCGCGGCGTTCGCCCGCATCCGTTCACCATCACCAGCAAAGCCCTGCGCACCTTACTGCTCGATCTGCTGCCGTCGGCTGAAGTGCTGATGCGCAGCACGACGAAAGATGGCAAGATCGTCGCGCGGCTGCCTTCCACACCCGATCGGCCCGTGCCCTCCTCGCCGTTCCTCTTTGAAGAAGAAACGAAGCGCGACAAACTCGCCTTCGGCGCATGGAAAATCGAAGCGATCAGCATCGCGCCGCATGATGTGCTGGAGCTGCTGGCGAATCTGCCTCCGGAAGAAGAGACTACGCCCGGCGTCAAGCTGGGCAGCGATCTGCGCTATTGGCAGCATGCGGGTCAACTGGCGCAGGAACTATTGGCGCAGCAGCGCTTCGCGCCAGTGCTGCTGGAAGAAGGCGTGCGCTATCTGGGCGTGTGGCAGCCGCAATGGAACAGCGCCGATCAAGCGCGGCTGGAAAAATTGACACAGGCCATGCCGTCGATCTGCCGCGCGGTGGGACGCACCGATCAAGCGGCTGTCGTGAATCCGCGCGCCTTGCTCAACAACTTCCTCACGATCGCCATCGATGCTTTTGCGCGCGAACACGCCGACTTCGGCAAAGCGATCGTCGCGTCCAAAGACATGCCCGTGGCCGAAGCCTGGCTCGTCGCGCTGCGCAGCGCTGACCCGATCGTGCCTGCGTCGTTTCCGACGCTGGTGCAGTTTCACGAACAATATCGCGCGTGGATCGAAACGTTTCCCGGCGCGATGGGCGGTGACACCTTTCGGTTGTGTTTCCGGCTCGATCCGCCCGAGATGGATATCGATCCCGACGTCATCTTTGCGCCCAAACTCAACAAGCGTGATTGGTCGCTGCGTTTCTTCTTGCAGGCCACCGACGATCTCAGCTTGTTGATACCGGCTGAAACGGCGTGGCGCGAACGTGGCAGCACTTTGAAATTCCTCAATCGCAAATTCGATGCGCCGCAGGAAAGAATGTTGACCGGACTGGGCCTGGCCTCGCGCATCTTTCCGCCAATCGAAGCCAGCCTGAAGAGCGCGCGTCCTGCCGAATGCACGCTCAACGTCGAGCAGGCTTACACCTTTATGCGCGAAACGGCGCTGCTGTTGGAAAGCAGCGGCTTTGGCGTGCTGGTGCCCAGCGTCTCGGGCAAGCTCGGCGTGCGCGTCACGGTGAGATCGAAAGAAGCGCCTAAGGGCGGCTTGAGCATGTTGTCGGCAGAATCGATCTTTGAATACGACTGGCAGCTGGCGTTGGGCGATGAGCCGTTGTCGGAAGATGAATTCGACAAGCTGGTGTCGTTGAAAGTGCCGCTGGTGCAGGTGCGGGGACAGTGGGTGGAGCTGCAGCCCGATCAGATCAAACAAGCGATCGAGTTCTGGGAGAAGCGAAAGGCCGCGCAGGAGGTCTCCATCGCGGAAGCGCTGCGGATGTCACTGGCGGGTGAAACCACCAGCCCGATCGGCGGTCTGCCGATTAACGCGGTGGCCATCGAAGGCTGGCTGAATGATCTGCTGCAGCAACTGGCCGGCGGCGCGAAGATGCAGGCCGTTTCCACGCCCGCTAGTTTTCACGGCACGTTGAGGCATTATCAATCCACCGGTCTGGCGTGGCTGGCCTTCTTGCGGCAATGGGGGCTGGGGGCCTGTCTGGCCGACGACATGGGTCTGGGCAAGACCATTCAAGTGATTGCTTTGTTGTTGCATGAACGTCTCGGTCAGGCTAAGCCGAAGCCGGCGTTGTTGATCTGCCCCACTTCCGTCGTCGGCAACTGGCAGCGTGAGTTGACGCGTTTCGCGCCTGATCTGCGCGTGTTGATCCATCACGGCGCGGCGCGCCAGAAAGACACGTTGAGCAAGCAGGCCGCACAGCACGACGTGGTGATCAGTTCCTATGCGCTGCTGCACCGTGACGACAAGCTCTTCGGCGACATCGAGTGGAGTGACGTGATCCTCGATGAAGCACAGAACATTAAGAATCCGTCGACCAAGCAGGCGCAGGCCGCGCGGCGCTTGAAAGGGCAGTGGCGCGCAGCGTTGACGGGCACGCCGGTTGAGAATCGTTTGACGGAGTTGTGGAGTATCTTCCAGTTTTTGAATCCCGGTTATCTGGGTTCACAGCAGGACTTTCTCGATCGGTTGGCGCGGCCCATCGAGCGCGCGGGCGATGAAGCGGCGACACGACAGTTGAAGTCGCTGGTCGGGCCGTTCATCCTGCGGCGCGTGAAGACCGATCCGGCGGTGATCAGCGATCTGCCGATGAAGAACGAGATGAAAGTGTACTGCTCGCTGACGAAAGAGCAGGCGACGTTGTATCAGGCCGTGGTGCGCGATGCGCTGCAAAAGATTCAAGAGGCCGAGGGGATCGATCGGCGCGGCGTGATCCTGGCGACGCTGTTGAAGCTCAAGCAGGTGTGCAATCATCCCGCACAATTTCTGGGCGACGGCAGCGCGTTGACGGGACGTAGCGGGAAGTTGATGCGCCTGGGCGAGATGCTGGAAGAAGCGCGCGCGGTGCGCGATCGGGTGTTGATCTTTACGCAGTTCGCGGAGATGGGGCAACTGCTGCGCAGCTATCTGCAAGATACGTTCGGCGACGAGGTGTACTTCCTGCACGGCGGCACGCTCGCCAAAGCGCGTACCAAAATGGTGGAGGCGTTTCAAGATGATCCACATGGCCCGCTGATCTTCATCCTTTCGATCAAAGCGGGCGGCACGGGCCTGAACCTGACGCGCGCCAATCACGTCTTCCATTTCGATCGGTGGTGGAATCCCGCCGTGGAGAATCAGGCCACCGATCGCGCTTTTCGCATCGGGCAGACCAAGAACGTGCAGGTGCACAAGTTTCTGTGCGCGGGCACGTTTGAAGAAAAGATCGACGAGATGATCGAGCGCAAGCAGGCGCTGGCGTCCATCATCGTGGGCGAGAGCGAGGGCTGGCTGACGGAATTGTCTACCGAGCAGTTGAAGGATTTGTTTGCGTTGCGGCGTGAAGCGGTTGGAGATTAGAGACCAGGAGTAGTTCATGAGTTGGGATTGGTATTTCAAACCAAAGCCGCGCAAGCCGGCCAATGGCATCAAGGCGCAAAGCAAGAAGTTCGGGCAGACGTGGTGGGCGGGCAAGTGGCTGGCTGCGCTGGAGCGGCTGGTCGATCCGGCGCGGTTGAGCCGGGGCCGATCGTATGCGCGCAGCGGGCAGGTGCTGAACCTCGACATTCAGCCGGGCCGTATCGAATCGCGCGTGCAGGGCAGCAGCCCCAGGCCGTACAAGGTAAAGATCGAGATCAAGCCGCTGTCTGAAAAAGACTGGGAGCGTGTGGCGGACGCGATGTCGCAGCAGGCCATCTTTGCGGCGAAGCTGCTGGCGGGCGAGATGCCGCAGAACATCGAAGAAGCCTTCTCGGCGGCGAAGGTAACCTTGTTTCCAGCTTCGCGCGGCGATCTGAAAACCCAGTGTTCCTGTCCCGACCACTCGAATCCCTGCAAGCACATTGCGGCGGTGTACTATCTGCTGGGCGAACAATTCGATAGCGATCCGTTCTTGTTGTTTCGCCTGCGCGGCAAGACCAAGGACGAGATCATGTCCATGCTGCGGACGCGGCGGGCGCTGCATGCCATCACCGAAGATGAGCCGAGCGCGGTCGTCGAACCAGCGGCGATTGAGGAACCAATCGAGCCGTTGGAAGCTGACCCCGATCGGTTTTGGCACGGCTCCGCGGAGTTGATCGATTTCCGCGTGACCATTGCCGCGCCTCCGATCGATGCGGCGCCCATCAAGCGTTTGGGATCGCCCAAGTTCTGGCACGGCAAGCAGGATTTTGTGGTGCTGTTGAGTGGAGCGTATCAAGCGATCTCGCGGGCCGCGCTCAAGAGCGAGTAACTGGTGTTAATCTATTTGCGGCGCGTAGGAATATCCGATTTGTCATGCCCGAGTGCCTCGCCTTACCCGCCGCATTGCGGCGGAGGCGCGCTTGGCGTGTCGGGCCTCCAGTGTGACGATAGGCAATTCTGTTGGCTGAGCTGCTGGATTTCCGCTTATAGCACGCGGAAATGACAAGCCACTTACGCTGCAACCGCCTGCTTCGCTTTGACCTGCTCGGCCACCCACGGATAAGTGTAGCGGATGCCGTCTTCCAAAAAGACATTAGCCTGCCAGCCTAGCGAATAGATGCGCGCGTTGGAGAAGTTGCGCGACTGCACGCCGACCGGGCCGGGCACGTGCTTGATGGTCAACTTCTTGCCTGATTGCGTGATCACGGCGTTGGCGAGTTCGTCCACGGTGACGTACTGCGGGCAGCCGATGTTGGCCGCACCGTGCAGATCGGAATGCATCAGCAGATAGATGCCATCCACCATGTCGCCCACGTAGGTATACGATCGAATCGCCGTACCATCACCCCATACTTCGATCACGCCGCCGTCTTCAGCCTCGGCTACTTTACGGCACATGGCCGCCGGCGCCTTCTCGCGTCCGCCGGTCCAGGTGCCCTCCGGGCCGTAGCAATTCTGAAAACGCGCGATGCGCACCTGCATACCATAGCGACGCTCGTACGCTTCGGCCACGCGTTCGGAGTAGAGTTTCTCCCAACCATATTCATTATCGGGATGAGCGGGAATCGCCTCGGCTTCGGTCATCTCCGGTTCGCCCGGTTTCATATCGCGATACACGCAGACCGAGGATGAGAAGAAGTAGCGCGGCACGCCCAAGCGAGCGGCCCAGTCGGTCATGTAGATGTTGATCAAGACGCTGTTGTGCATGATCTCAGTCTCGGCCGAATGAATGAAGCCCATACCGCCCATGTCGGCAGCCAGCTGATAGACTTCATCGAACGTGCCGCCGTCCACGCTGAGCGCAGTCTGGCAGTTTTCTGTCAGGCGCAGATCGAGCTGCATAAATTCATCGGCTGCAACAGGCGACCATTCGTGCGGCTTGATGTCTACGCCGCGCACCCAGTAACCCTCGCGCTGCAGTTTCTTCACCAGGTGACCGCCGATAAAACCGCCGGCGCCACACACTAGCGCTTTCTTCATCGCTTGCCTCCGGAAAAATGTGATGGGCGTATTATACCCGAAGCGATCGGCTGGAGGCGACGCAGTGAGCGACTTTGTGAGAGCCGTTGTCTTTCAAGCCGGTCGGCTTGTTGAAGAAGATCGTGATGCGCTATAATGGCCTTACTATCAGGTGTGCCTGTGCTTACTGGCGTAAAGGTACTGTGGAAGATATCCGACTTTTCCGTAACCGGCCTGCCTCACCAGTCGATCAGGACAATCAAAGGCCAGCCTGTTCATCGCTTGTCTATTCGTCCTCGGTAAATGAATACAGACAAACAACCTCGACCTGCCGTGAAGGAGTCATTCATGCAGGATAACCGCAAGACCAAAACTCAGCTGATCGAAGAACTGGTTGCTCTGCGCCGGCGCGTTGCGGAATTGGAGAGCCAACCCCGTTCCGCGCCGCCTCCGGATTCGCGCGTGGAGACGCCGCGCGACAGCGAGAAACGCTTTCAGACTTTCGCGGGTATCGCCGAGCGTGAGCAAGCGGAAGTCGCACTGCGCGATTCAGAAGCCCGCTTACGCTCGTTGCTGGAGAATGCGCCCGTGCGTATCACGGCCCTCGATCGACAGGGCCGCTTCCTGGCGCTGAGCCACCCCTTGGAAAGCGACGACACTGAGGCTAACGACGCCCCAAATATTTTCACTTTTCTCGAGCCAGATGAACAAGGGAAGGCGCGCCGGGTGCTTGACCAGGTCTTTGAGCAGGGTGTCGCTGCGCAGTACGCGGGCAGCATCAGGCTGCCCACCGGCGACGCTGCCTACTTCACCCATGTGGCCGGGCCTGTCTGGCGTGACGGGCAGGTTGTCGAGGCTGTGGTCGTCTCGCTGGACGTGACCGAGCAAAAGCACATGGAGGCGGTCCTGCGCGCGAGCGAACAGCGCTACAAGATGTTGATCGAGAATCAAGGTGAGGGCCTGGGGCTGGTCGACGCCAACGAGAACTTTATCTTCGCCAATCCGGCCGCCGATGATCTGTTCGGACAGCCGGACGGGCTGATGGGTCACCACCTGAGCGAGTATCTTGAGGCCGATCAGTTTGAGGTGATCCAGCGCGAAACGATCGTGCGGCAGCAGGGCCAGAAAAGCACGTACGAACTCGTCATTCGCCGCCCCGACGGGCAGACCCGCAATCTGCTTATCACCGCCGTGCCGCAGTTCGACGCGCAGGGCGCGTTCGAGGGCACGTTCGGGGTCTTTCGCGACATCACCGCGCGCAAACAGGCTGAAGATGAAGTGCGGCGGCTGAACGCCGAGCTGGAGCAGCGCGTGATCGAGCGGACGGCCGCGCTGGAGAAGGCAAATGCCGACCTGCAAGAGGATATTCACCACCGCCAGCGCATCGAGGACATGCTGCGTCGATCAGAACACCGCTACCGGACTCTCTTTGAAAGCGCGGGCGATGCCATCTTCATTCTGGGCCTAAATGGCAAAATTCTGGAGGTGAACCGGGTGGCGTGCGAGCGACTGGGTTACTCTTATGAGGAATTGATACGAATGGACGCGGCGCTTATCCATGCGCCCCAATTTGCACCGAGCGTGATGCGTCGAATCGAACAGGTCCGCCAGCTTGGCTCGTTGGCGTTCGAATCGGCGCATGCGCGACGTGACGGCACCATCATTCCGATCGAGCTGAACAATTCCGTGATCGAATACGCCGGCACGCCGGCCATTCTGAGTATCGCGCGCGACATGACCGAGCGCAAGCACGCCGAGAACAGGCTGCGCCGGTATATCGACGAGCAGGCTGCCTTGTATGAAATTGCGCTACGACTCAGCGCGCAGTTGAACAGGGATGACCTGTTGCGCTTGCTGATCGAGCAGGCCATTGCATTGCTGGGTGCACAGGCGGGCGGTATCTATCTCTACGATGCTCAGCGTGACAGACTGGCTCTGGTCCTGGGCGTTGACTACTTCAGCGAGTATCTGGGCATGGAGCTTAAACCCGGCGAAGGGTTATCCGGGCGGGCATTCCAAACTCGTCAAGTCATGAAGGTGCAAGACTACCAAACATGGGAAGGTCAAGCGGCGATCTTTGCACACGAAGATCGTTTGAGGCTGCTCATGGCGGTGCCGCTCTTGGGTAAACACGACGTGCTGGGCGTACTGATCATGGGCGGCGGTGAAAGCAAAACGTCCTTTGACGATCATGATGCCCGGCTGGCCGAGTTGTTTGCCGCCCAGGCCGCGATTGCGCTGGAAAACGCGCAGTTGTATGAGCGGCAGCAAGAACAGTTTCGCCGCCTGCAAGACGCGCAGGCACGGTTGGTCCAGGCCGAGAAAATGTCAGCGCTGGGGCGGCTGATCGCCTCGATCGTGCACGAAATCAATAATCCACTGCAGGCCGTGCAGGGCTGCCTGACGCTGGTGCGCGAAGGCCTTGACGAAGCGACCGGTCTGGAGCACGGAGCAGCGGCGAACTTGCAGCAAGACCTGGACGTGGCCGCGGCTGAAGTGGCGCGGGTGGCCGGCATTGTGCGGCGTCTGCGCGACTTTTATCGGCCTACGCGTGCCGGCGTGCAGCCCACCGATGTGCAGGCGGTGCTTGACGCCGTGCTGACGCTGACCGCGAAGCAGCTGCAGCACAGCCGCGTCAGCGCCGAACGGGTCGTGCCGGCCGGCGCCCCCATCATCATCACGACCAACGCCGATCAGCTCAAACAAGTTACTTTGAACCTGGTGCTGAATGCGCTGGACGCCATGCCCCACGGTGGACACCTGAGCATTACAATCCAGCTCGACACCCTGCCGAGTGGTGACCAGTCCCAGCCGGCCGTGCGCATCGACTTCGCGGATACTGGCCACGGCATACCGCCCGAAGTTCTGCCGCGCATCTTCGAGCCGTTCTACACCACCAAAGACACCGGCTCGGGACTGGGCCTGTCCATCAGTTACGAGATCGTCAAGACTTTGGGCGGCGAAATAACCGTTTCCAGCGAGCTGGATCACGGCAGTACATTTACCATCTGGCTGCCGGTCGAGGCAGACACCCTTGACTCTTTGGACGAGGTGAGCGCATGACGACCGAACGAACGCCCCGTGTGTTAGTCGTTGACGACGAAGTGGGCATCCGTTATTTTCTGGAACGATTCCTGCTGCGTGAAGGGTGGAGTGTTGCCACGGCAGACAGCGGTGAAGCTGCCCTGGCCGAGTTGGCGCAAACAGAATTTGACGTGGTGCTGTTGGACCTGAAAATGAAAGGTGTCGGGGGGCTGGATGTGCTGGAAGTGCTGCGCCAGCAATGGCCGGCTACCAGCGTGATCATTTTGACGGCGCATGCATCGTTGGAATCGGCGGTAGAGGCGCTGCGCCGCGGCGCGCACGATTATTTATTCAAGCCCTGTCGGACCGTCGATCTGCGGGAAAGCATTCGCACAGGCTTGATCAAACGCCAGCAGCAGTTGCAGCTGCTCGATTTGCAGGGCGCGATCGAACCTGCTATGCCGCCGCTTCCGGTAGCCGCGATCGCCGATCGAGAGAACGAACCCGATCGGTTTGTACAGCGCGGCGGCCTCATCGTCGATAAGATCCGGCACTTCATTACGTTGGACGGCACGCTGCTGGAACTTAGCCCCACGGAGTTTGATATCCTGGCCTACCTGATCTGCGAAGCGCCGCGTGTGGTGTCGGCCCAGGAGTTGATCCGTGAAGTACAAGGTTACGACAGCAAGCCGGCCGAAGCGTCGGAGATCATGCGCTCGCACATGTACCACATCCGGCTAAAAACCCACGCGGCAGCCCCACGCCCCATCGTCCGCACGTTGCGCGGTATCGGCTACACCCTCGTCGAGTAACCTGATCACCGCTTATGTCCTGCCGATCGTACACTGGCGGCTCGCGGAAGTTGCCGATCGGTCCTGGTCTTCACGCAACGTTCACGCAACCTTCACGTTTCTTCTGCGGAGCCCCGCCCGCTTTTAGTGTACCCTGTATTCATCATTTTGCGAATTCTTGGAAGTAAGAGGCAGCACATGAGTCAGGCGCGAGTTCTCATCGTCGAGGATCAGAGTGTCATCGCCATCGATTTGAAAAACCGGTTGACGAGTCTGGGCTACACCGTGCCTGGCACAGCCAGTACGGGTGACGCGGCGCTTGAATTGGCCGCCACACAGCGGCCCGATGTGATCTTGATGGATATCGTCTTGAAGGGCGAGATGGATGGCGTGGAAGCGGCCGCCCACATCCGTGAGCATTTGAGCATTCCGGTGATCTACCTCACCGCGCACTCGGATGAGCAGACGCTGCGGCGCGCGCGGGTGACTGAACCGTATGGCTACATCCTCAAGCCGTTTGAGGATCGCGAGGTGGTCACGGCGATCGAGATGGCGTTGTACAAGCACGACATGGAGCGCAAGCTCAAACAGACCGAGCGCTGGCTGGCAGCCGTGCTGCGCAGCATCGGCGATGCCGTCATTGCCACCGACGCCGCCGGCTGCATCACGTTCATGAACCCGGTTGCGGAAACGCTCACTGGCTGGACGCAGGCTGACGCTGTCGGCCGCGAGGTCATGACCGTCTTCAGCATCACCGACGAGGATACTCAGGCGCCCGTGCCCAACCCGATCTTGCGCGCGCTGACCGAAGGTCAGGCGGTGACCTTGCCGCACAATACGGTGCTCGAAAAAGCCGATCGGCGCATTTACATCGAAGACACCGCCGCGCCGATTCGCGATGATGCCGGGCAGATCACGGGCGGCGTGATCATCTTCAAGGATATTTCCGAGCGCAAACAAGCCGAGGCTGAGCTGCAGCGTGTCAACACTGAACTGCAAACACGGAACGCCGAACTGGACGCCTTCGCGCATACGCTGGCGCACGACCTCAAGAACTCGGTGCACGTGATCATGGGCTTCGCCGAAATATTGGAGCGCGACTATGCCGCTGCGGCGGACCGGGACCTGCAAACATCGGTCAGGACCATCGCCCGTGTTGCCCATAAACTGAACAACATCATCGGGGAAATCTTATTGTTGGCTGTCGTGCGCAATACGGAGGTGCAGGTTGGGCCGATCGATACGCAGCAAGTCGTGACGGAAGCACGGCTGCGTGTGGTCAATCTCGTTCAGCAGCATCAAGCCGAACTCAGCGTGCCAGCGGCCTGGCCAGTGGCGACGGGTTACGCGCCCTGGATCGAGGAGATCTGGTTTAACTATCTCAGCAATGCCATCAAGTACGGCGGGCGACCGCCGCGCCTCGAACTTGGCGGCGAGCTGCAGCCCGACGGCATGCTGCGTTTCTGGGTGCGCGACAACGGCAACGGGCTCAGCCCCGAACAGCAGACCCAGTTGTTTCGACCTTTTACCCAACTGGCAAAAGTGCACGGCAAAGGACACGGCCTCGGCCTGTCGATCGTGCAGCGCATCGTCGAGAAACTCGGCGGACAGGTGGGTGTGGACAGCAGCGGACTCTCCGGTGAAGGCAGCACGTTCAGCTTCACCCTGCCTGCGTACGGCGTGACCGAATCATCGTCAGCGCCGCGTGAAGTTGAGACGCTGTCGGATGCCGCCAGTGAGGTCGTGCTTGAAACCGTGGAGGCACGATGAATCAAGTCAGGCAACCCCAGACTCGCCGGGATACACACCCGTGGGCCGGATGCTTAATCGCGCTGTTGGTCAGCGTGGGGTTGCTGACGGCGTGCGGCTCTAAGCCGGCGGCCACGCCGCCGCCGACACCCACGCCGCCTCTGGCGGAGACGTTGACCCTCTACAACTGGGCCGAATATATGCCGCAGTCGGTTCTCGATGCTTTCGAGCAAGAGTACGGCGTCAAGATCGATTATCAGACCTATGATACCCAGGAAGAAGCCGCGGCTAATCTGCGCGCCGGAAAGGTGTATGACGTCGTCGTGATGCCGCCTGAACTGTTCGCGAAGTTGATCGAAGACGGCGTATTAGCCAGGATCGATCACCGGAATGTGCCCAACTTCAAAAACATCTCGGCCAATTTCCGTGACCTGGTCTTTGACCCGGGCAATCAATATTCCATCCCCTTTCACTGGGGCACCACGGGCCTGCTGGTTCGCACCGACCTGATCACTGCGCCGGTGAAGCATTGGGCCGATCTCTGGCGGCCGGAATTCGCCGGCAAAGTCGCGCTATGGCCTATCCCGCGCGAATTGATCCCGATCGCCTTGAAATCGCTTGGCTATAGCTTGAACTCGACCAACCTTGCCGAACTGGAGCAGGCGCTCGCCAAACTGATTGACCTCAAGCAGCACGCGCTCCTAATCGATCCGAGTGATTCATCGAGTGTGCCGGTCCTAGCCGATGGCCGGGCCGTCATCGCGCATGGCTGGGCCTACGACGCCCAACTGGCGCTGGACGAGAACCTGCCGATTGAATACGTTCTGCCGGAAGAAGGCACGTATCTGTGGAGCGATAGTTTCGTCGTTCCGGCCAACAGCCCGCACAAGGCCACGGCCGAAGCCTTTATTAACTTCATATTGCGCCCGGAGATCAGCGCGCGCATTGTCGAAGAGAGTGCGTACGCTATGCCGAATGATGCCGCCGAACGGCTGATCAAACCGGACATCTTAAATAACCCGCTCATCTATCCGCCCAATACCGCCATGCAGCACGCCGAGATCTGCATCCCCCTGGATGCTGCCAGTCAGAACCTGTACGACGATCTGTGGGCGCGCTTTCTGGCGGCGGGAAAACAAGGCACCGGTCACCAATGAGCCGCGCAGGAGATTGAGCGATGACATTCAGGCGAGGGGTGATCTTGTTCAGCTGGCTGGGTCTGTTGAGCGCGTGCGTTAGTGCCGCTTCCACTCCGGTCAACACCCCGACCCCGCCGCTGGCTAAAGAATTGGTGCTATACAACTGGGCTGATTACATGCCCCAGACGGTGCTCGATGCGTTTACGGCTGAATACGGCGTCAAGATCACCTACTTGCCGTATGAGTCACAAGAGGAAGCGGTGGCGCAGATCGAGGCCGGTCAAACGTACGACGTCGCCGTGATTGAAAACGATCAGGTACCCACACTGATCGCCCGGCATTTGCTCGCCGAGATCGATCAGCGCCATGTCCCCAACTTCAAGAACATCGGGGATAACTTTCGTGGGCTCATCTTCGATCCCGACGATCGCTATTCCGTGCCCTATAGCTGGGGCACAACGGGGCTGTTAGTTCGCACGGATCTGATCGGGGCACCCGTGACGCGCTGGGCCGATCTGTGGAACCCGCGCTTCGCGGGCAAGATTGCGCTGCGCGCCCAACCCACCGAGCTCATCAGTGTCGCGCTGAAATCGCTGGGCTACGCGCTGAATTCAGAAAACCCGGCTGAACTGGAAGCAGCCCTCAAACGCCTGCTCGAGCTGAAAGCCGTCAGCCGGTTTGTTGACGTTGAGGCGGAAAGTGCCGTCGCCCCGCTAGTGTCCGGTGAAGCGGTGATTCTGATCGGGTGGCCGGGCGATGCGTTGGTCGCTCGCCGTCAAAATCCTGCCATCCACTATCTCTTGCCCGCTGAAGGCAGCATGTTGTGGGGTGATCGCCTTGTCATCTCGGCCAGCAGCCCCAACCGGTACACCGCCGAGCTGTTCCTGAATTTCTTATTGCGGCCCGACATCGGCGGACAGATTGTCAATGAAAACCGCTATGCCATCGCCAATGAAGCGGCCCGGGCTTTCATCGATCCGGAAATACTAAACGACCCGGTGATCTATCCACCGCACGCGATCCTCGCCAGTACGGACTGGTACGTGCCTCTCAGTCCGGCCGGCCAAAAACTGTACGACGAGGCGTGGGCGCGTTTTCGGGAGGCCGGCCAATGAGCCTGCGCTGGTCGCCGCGCCCCACAGGAGTCCGCTGCCTGCGCCACAGACGTTGGTTGATTCTCCTTAGCCTGATTGGTCTGTTGAGTGCCTGCCAGCAATTCCCGTTTTGACAGGCCAGCGGACGTTTGGTCGCCAAAACGGAGCGGCTTTAATGCTCACAAAGGGTCGAAGCAGCCGCCTTTTTCTGCAAA
>Ga0209254_10003358_pt1 | contig 14586 bp, 11 predicted proteins | sample FrelakmetDIP11DI_FD_187148 | JGI IMG/M metagenome (GOLD analysis project Ga0209254, IMG submission 187148) | Freshwater lake sediment microbial communities from the University of Notre Dame, USA, for methane emissions studies - DIP11 DI (SPAdes)... | ecosystem: Environmental > Aquatic >...
GCGCTCGCCCTGCTCAACTATGGGCTCGCTCCGCAGACAACGATCGAAGACATGGTGCGCCAGCAACTGCGTGCGCTGGCGTGGCTCTATCGCAACGGTGACCGCCTCGGCTTCGATCCCGAACGCATCGTTGTCGCCGGCCACTCGGCCGGCGCGCACCTGGCAGTGATGATGATGGCTGCGCTGTGGCCGGCCTACGAGGCCGACCTGCCCCGCTCGCTGGTCAAGGGAGGACTGGCATTGAGCGGCCTCTACGACCTCGCGCCGCTGGTGCAGGCGTCCTTCGTCAATGGCGACCTGAAACTGGACGCGCGGCGGGCACGCACACTGTCACCGGCCTTCATGCCGCCAGCGACTGCAGCGCCCTTGATCACCGCCGTCGGCGAACTCGAATCCTCGGAGTTCCACCGCCAGACCCGGCTCATCGCATCCGCCTGGAACAATGTGCACCAGCGCGACGTCCCGATGCGTGGCGTCAATCACCTGACGGTGATGGACGAAATGGCCAATCCGGTGTCGCCGCTCTTCGACGCGACGCTCGATCTGGTGCGACTCAGCAAGACCTGAAACTGCCCTGAATCTGAATCGCCGGGAGGAGCGCGTGTCGTTGCCCTTCGGCGCAGCCGCGCGGCCGCTCCGGAGCGGAGCCGACTGGGTAGTCGTTCATGCGAGCAACCTCCACCACGCACGGCGGCCTCATTCCGGCCGCTGGACCTAGGGTTTACCTGATAGGCTTCGCGGCTTGGCGCTGGTCTAATTCGCCCGCCTTTTCAGGGGAGTAGCCAGAAGGCGCCGGTCCTCACGGCCCGGCCCTTCGATGCGACGTCGTCAATACGGCGGGCACCGGCGCAGTTTTGCCGCCCGGCGTCGCAGCAGTCCGCCATCCGGCGGATTCCAGGTCAGACCGCAAGGCGCCTTCGAGACCCCGTTGCGGGGTGCGCCGGCCGCTGCACCACTTTCGAAAGTGACTGATGCAATCCATTGGGAACCCCCTGATGTGGTCCCTCTTCGCGGCCTTCGTCGTCGTCGCGCTGCTGGTCGACTTCTTTGCCATGAGCAAGCAGGGCGCGCACCGCGTGTCGATCCGGGAGGCGGCCGTCTGGTCGCTGATCTGGGTAGCCATCTCGCTCGTGTTCCTGGGCGGCCTGTGGTGGTACCTCGATGCCAACGTCTCGCGCGAGGTCGCCAACGCCAAGGGGCTCGAGTTCCTGACCGGCTACCTGATCGAGAAGGCGCTGGCGGTCGACAACGTGTTCGTGTTCCTGATGATCTTCACTTACTTCGCCGTGCCGGCGGAGTTCCAGAAGCGGGTCCTGATGATCGGCATCCTCGGCGCGCTCGTCCTGCGTGCCGTCATGATCCTCATCGGCGCGTGGCTGATCTCGCAGTTCCACTGGATCCTGTACATCTTTGGGGCGTTCCTCGTCTTCACAGGGGTGAAGATGTGGTGGGCCGCCGGCCAGGAGCCGGACCTCGAAGCCAACCCGGCGCTGAGGCTGCTGCGCGGACGCCTGCGCATCGCGCCGTCATACGACGGCGAACGCTTCACGACGACGATTGGGGGTGTCAGGCACTTCACGCCGCTCTTCATCGTCATCGTGCTGATCGGCATCGTCGACATCATCTTCGCGGTGGACTCGATTCCTGCGATCTTCGCGATCACGACCGACCCGTTCATCGTGCTGACCTCCAACGTCTTCGCGATCCTGGGTCTGCGCGCGATGTACTTCCTGCTCGCCGGCATGCACGAGCGCTTCCACCTGCTCTCGTACGGGCTGGCGATCGTGCTGGTGTTCATCGGAACCAAGATGCTGCTGATCGACATCTACAAGATTCCGATTTCCTGGTCCCTGCTCGTCACGGTCACCGTGCTTGTGGCCACGATGGTGCTGTCGCTCAAGATCCCGGCCAAGCCCGGCAAGGGCGGTGGAGCCTATCCATTTCCTTCGCGCAAGCGCGAGGAAGCGGGTCGCTGAAGCCGGCAGGTCCGTCAGGCTGCGCGCAGGAGCCAAGAAGGTCCGGGCGCGCAGCCCGTTGCACGCCTCCGGTCGCCGGAGGCGTCAGCGCCGCTCGATCCAGTAGAGCGCCGAAAATGCCAGCGCCAGCACGACCAGGCTCGGCAGCACCGCCACGATCAGTGGCGGCCAGGTGTTGAGCAGCCCGATGTGCGCGAACAACTTGTTCAGACCATAGAACGCGACCCCGATCATCACGCCCGTGAAGATCTTGAAGCTGACGCCGCCGGCGCGCACGTGCAGGTAGGCGAACGGCAAGGCAAGCGCCATCATGACCAGCACCGCCCAAGGGTAGAAGAGCTTGCCCCAGAAGGCGATCTCGTAGCGCTCGGTCTGCTGGCGGTTCTCCGCCAGGTGACGGATGTACTGGATCAGATCCCAGCCCGCCATGCGCTCGGGCTGCACCAGCAGGACGCCAAAGATGTCGGGCTTCAGCTCCGAGCGCCAGAGCAGCGTCGGATGATGCAGCACTTCTGTCTTCGCATCGGCCGGCAGCGACGCGTCGGTCGAAAGCTGGGGCACGCGAGTCTCGACAACGTCGGTGAGCTCCCATCCGGCGCCCGGGACATAGGTGCCGACATTGCCGCGCAGGATCGAGCGCAGGCGGTAGTCGCGGTCGAACTCGATGATGCGCCAGTCCTTGGTGCCGACATCGGGAGACACCTGGCGCACGTTGATGAAGCGAAACGCGCTGACGCCGCCGGCCGGATCCTTCACGACATCCCGCACCCAGACGCCCGAGCGGAAGTCCCGCACGCTGATCTGGCTGCCCCGCGCCTTCAGCCGGGTCTGCTGTGCCAGCCGCTCCGAAGGTGGCGAGATGACCTCGCCGAGCAGGAAGGTCAGGCCGACCATCAGCAGCCCGATGCCGAGCAGGTTCATCAGCAGCCGCCGCGTGCTCATGCCCGACACCCGCATGATGGTGAACTCGGAGTTGGCAGCGAGCTTCGACAGTGCGTAGATGGTTCCGATCAGCGCCGCGATCGGCATCACCTCGTAGGTGCGTGACGGCAGCGTAAAGGCCACGTAGGCGAGCGCGTGCCGCAGCAGGAATCCTCGCTGCCCGATCTCGTCGAGTTGCGCGACAAGGTCGAAGAACGTGAAGAGCGATAGCAGCGCGAAGAGCACGAACGCGGTCGCCGTCGCGACTTCCTTCCACAGGTAGCGGCGCAGCGTTCTCATGGTGCGGAGGCAGGCGTGGGTGCGGGCGCACGCGCCCGTCGCCAGTAGGCAGGCGTTAGTTGCCGGGGCCACCACCGTGTCAGGTAGACCCGGCGCGCGAAGAGCACGACGACGACGAACAGCACCACGGCGTGCACGACCCAGACGCCCAGGCCAAAGGACACGCGCTCCTGCTGGACCCACGCCTGGATCGTATTCAGCACGTTGAGGTAGATCGCGAAGGCGAGCACGGCGACAATCAGGTTGAACGAGCGCCCCACGCGCGGATTGGTATATGCGAGCGGAATGGCGAGCAGCGTCACCACCAGTGCCGAGACAGGAATGCCGATGCGCCACAGGATCTCGGCCTTGGCGAAGGGCGTGCGCTCGGCCACGAGGTCGGAGGTCGGCCGGGTCCGCGCGCTGCGTTCGCCAATCGGCCGATCAGGCCGGCTTTCGAGGCGGATCGAGTAGCGCTCGAACTCCATCGCCCGGTATTCCGCCGAGCCCGGCGTGCCCTCGTAGCGCCGGCCCCGTTCCAGCACGAGGAAGCGGTCGCCGTTTGGCGCAACTTCGATCTGGCCCTGCGCCGCCACGATGACGCCTTCCTTGCCCTGGCCACGCATGCTGACGAAGATGTTGCGGACCTGGCTGCCTTCAAAGTCCACCGACTCGACGAAGAACACGCGGTCCGCGCCACTGGACTCGATGAAACGGCCCGGCGCAACGCGGCTGACATCGTCGCGCCGCATGAAGTTCTGTCGCAGTTCCTCGATCTGCGCGCCGGACCACGGGGTAACGAAAAGCGACAGCAGCGCAACAGCGACGATGATCGGCCACGCGAAGCGCAGCACCGGACCCACCCACGAGTAAAGGCTTTGGCCGGAGGCGAACCACACGACCATCTCGGAGTCACGGTAGGCACGTGAAAGGGTCATCAGCACCGACACGAACAGCGTCAGCGTCAGCACGACGGGCAGCCACGTCAGGGCGGTGAGCGCCAGCAGCTGGAACACCGCCTGGTTGTCGACGCGACCGCCGGCCGCCTGGCCCAGGATCCGCACCAGACCCACGGAAAACAGGATCGAAAAGAGCACCGTGAAGACCGCGCTGGCAGCGCTCGTGAGCTCTGCGACGATGGAGCGACGGAAGATCATGAGCGCCGGGTGCGAGGCAGCTACAGACTGGCGGCGACCGCGCCGCTATATACTGCCCGGCTCGCGAGAGAGGCCGCGGCGAACGGACTTCGCAGGGCGGGGGGATGCCTCGCCGGCCCTTCACACGTTGCCATCGCGAGACTTTTCAGAGGGAAACCGCAATGGAATTTAGCACAACGACCTCGCACGCCGAGGCGGTCAAGGCCGACGCCGTCGCCGTCGGCGTGTTCGCGGACGGCGAGCTGACGGCGAGCGCGCGCGCACTCGACAAGGCTTCGCGTGGCGCCGTCAAGGCGGCACTCAAGAGTGGCGACATGACCGGCAAGCGCGGCACGCAACTCGCGCTGCGCGGCCTGCCGGGCGTGTCGGCCGACCGTGTGTTGCTGGTGGGCCTGGGCAGTCGCGATGACTTCTCCGACCGTGCCTTCGCCGAGGCAGTGCGCGCGGTCGTCAAGGCCTTTCCGGGTGCGGCCGAAATCGCGCTCGCGGCCACGGAGTGGTCGGTCAAGGGCCGCGACTCCGAATGGGCGGCGCGCCAGTTTGCGATCGCCGCCCGCGAGGCGGTGTTCCGCACCGACGAGCTCAAGAGCAAGAAGGACGAGGCCAATGGTCCGTCGAAGGCATTGCTGATCGTGCCGGCGCGCCACGAGGGCGCCGAGCGCGGACTCAAGCAGGGCAGCGCGATTGCGAACGGCATGGCGCTCACCAAGCGCCTTGGCAACCTGCCGCCCAACATCTGCACCCCGACCTTCCTCGCCGACGAGGCGCGCAAACTCGCCAAGCAGTGGAAGCTCGGGGTCGAGGTGCTCGAGACCAAGCAGCTCGAGGCACTGAAGATGGCATCGTTCCTCAATGTTGCGCGCGGCTCGGCGCAGCCGCCGAGGCTGATCGTGCTCAAGCACCAGGGCGGCGGCAAGTCGGCGCCCGTCGTGCTGGTCGGCAAGGGCATCACGTTCGACTCGGGCGGCATCTCGATCAAGCCCGGCGCGGCGATGGACGAGATGAAGTTCGACATGTGCGGCGCCGCGAGCGTCATCGGCACGATGCGCACGGTGGCCGAACTGAAGCTCAAGCTCAATGTGATCGGCGTGGTCGCGGCGTGCGAGAACATGCCGTCAGGCACGGCGACGCGGCCCGGTGACATCGTGACCTCGATGTCCGGACAGACGATCGAAATCCTGAACACGGACGCCGAGGGGCGCTTGATCCTGTGCGATGCCCTGACGTACGTGGAGCGCTTCAAGCCCGCGGCCGTCGTCGACGTGGCGACGCTGACCGGAGCCTGCGTCATTGCGCTCGGCAATGTGAACTCCGGCTTGTTCGCCAACAACGAAGCGCTGGCCGATGAGCTGATGAGCGCGAGCCGTGGCGCCAGCGATGCCGCATGGCGCATGCCGCTCGGCGAGGAGTACCAGGAGCAGTTGAAGACCAACTTCGCCGACATGGCGAACCTGGGCACCCCGGCCAACGCAGGCGCCATCACGGCGGCATGCTTCCTGGCGCGGTTCACGAAGGCGTATCCGTGGGCGCATCTGGACATCGCGGGCACGGCATGGAAGAGCGGCGCCGCGAAAGGCGCGACCGGGCGGCCCGTGCCGCTGCTGTCGCAGTTCCTGATCCAGCGCGCTGGTTGATCTTGGCGGCAAGCGCATGAGCGCAGTGCCGGGCCCAAGCGAGCGAGTGCGCGCCACCGCGCGCCGCGCGGAGGGCAGTCCGGTGACCCGCATAGACTTTCACTTCAATGCGGAACACCGCCTGCACTACGCCTGCCGCGTGACCCGCAAGGCGCGCGCGGCCGGCAAGCGGCTCGTCGTCTTTGCACGAGACTCTGACCGGCTGGCCCAGTTCGATACGGCGCTCTGGACGTTCTCCGCGCTCGACTTCCTGCCACATGTCTACGTGGACTCGGAGCTTGCCGCCACCACACCGGTGCTGCTGACGCTGGATGGTGCGCGGGCGCCGGCGAGCGACGTACTGCTGACGCTCGACGACGAAGTGCCGCCGGACTTCGACACGCTCTTCGCGCGCTACGAACGCGTGATCGAGGTCGTGTCCCGCAGCGACGACGACCGAGCCCGCGCGCGCGCCCGTTTCAAGACGTATCGCGACCATGGGTTCAAGCCGACCACGTTCGAGGTAGCGGGCCGTGAGTGAAAAGGGCAATCCGCTCGATCGCCTGACGCGTCCGGGCGGCCGGCCCATTTCCGACGACGAGTCGATTCCGGTTCTGACGGAACGCCTGACACTGCCGTCGCTCGATCTCGATATCTCGCTACCGAAGCCGCCACCGCCGGTCGCTGCTCCACCTCCCCCACCACCTCCTCCACCTCCACCACCTCCTCCGCCTCCACCGCCGCCACCACCGGCACGGCCCGCGGCTGCGGCCACGCCGGTCCGGCCGCCCCTACCCACCGTGGCAGCAAGCGCCGCGCCCGTTGCGCCGGCGGCACCGCCGGTTCCGACCTACACGCTGTCGGCGAGCGTTGCGCCCGACGCGGAGGCTGCCTCCGAGGTGGACTGGGAGGCGCTGGAGCAACGGCTGCGGGAGTCCGTATTTCGCGAACTGCAGCCGGCGCTGGCCGACGAGGCCGGTCGCATCCTGCGCGATCGGCTGCAGCCCGCCATCGAGCGCGTCTTGTTGACCACGACCGCGGAGTTGCGCCATGCGTTCGAGGCTCGACTGCGCGAAACGATCGCACGCGTCGTGGCAGCCGAGTTGGCCCGCGAGCGCGGGCGCCGCTAGGACGGCGGTCACCGCGCAGGCACGTCAGCGCGACGCGCCCGTAAACTTCCACCCTGGATTTCACACGCCGGCGCTGGTCCGGTAACGCAATGAACGACATCGCATCGCCGGCGGACGCTCCGTTGGCCAAGAGCTTCGAACCCGGCGCCATCGAGGCACGCTGGTCACCGGTATGGGAAGCCCGGGGCTACTTCAAGGCTGGACTCGATTCCGCGCGGCCCGCCTTCTCGATCCAGTTGCCGCCGCCGAACGTCACCGGCCTGCTGCACATGGGCCACGGCTTCAACCACACGATCATGGACGCGCTGACCCGCTACCACCGCATGGCGGGCTTCAACACGTTGTGGCTGCCCGGCACCGACCACGCCGGGATCGCCACGCAGATCGTCGTCGAGCGCCAGCTCGAGGCCAACGGCGTCGATCGCCGCACAATGGGCCGCGAGGCGTTCATCAAGCAGGTGTGGGACTGGAAGGAGTACTCCGGCGGCACGATCCTGAACCAGATGCGTCGCCTCGGCGACTCGGTCGACTGGACGCGCACCTACTTCACGATGGACGACGGGCTCTCGAAGGTCGTGACCGAGACCTTCGTGCGGCTCTACGAACAGGGCCTGATCTACCGCGGCAAGCGGCTCGTCAACTGGGACCCGAAGCTCCAGACCGCGGTGTCGGACCTCGAAGTCGAGACCGAGGAAGAGGACGGCAGGCTTTGGGAGATCCGCTACCCGGCCGTGGACGGTGGCACAGGTGTCGTCGTGGCGACGACGCGTCCGGAGACGATGCTGGGCGACGTTGCGGTCGCGGTGCACCCGGAGGACGAGCGTTACGCATCGCTTGTGGGCACGCAGCTCGTGCTGCCGCTCACCGGCCGCACGATTCCGGTCATCGCCGATGCCTATGTCGATCGCGAGTTCGGCACCGGCTGCGTGAAGATCACGCCCGCGCACGACTTCAACGACTTCGCGATCGGCCAGCGCCATGACCTGACGCCGATCCCGATCTTCACGCTGACCGCGACCGTCAACGACAACGCACCGGAAAAGTACCGCGGGCTGGACCGTTACGTCGCGCGCAAACGCGTGCTGGAAGACCTGCGCGCAGCGGGACTGCTGGTTTCAGAAAAGCCGCACAAGATGATGGTGCCGCGCTGCGGCCGCACCGGCGAGGTGGTCGAGCCGACGCTTTCCGAGCAGTGGTACATGGCGATGAGCAAGCCCGCGCCGGCCGGCGCCCGACATCCGGGCCAATCGATCGCGCAGGTGGCGCTCGACGTCGTCGCGCGCGGCGAGGTACGCATCTTTCCCGAGCAGTGGAACACGGTCTACAACCAGTGGCTGGAGAACATCCAGGACTGGTGCATCTCGCGGCAGCTGTGGTGGGGCCACCAGATCCCGGCGTGGTACGACGACGAGGGCAAGGTCTATGTCGCCCGCTCGGAAGCCGAAGCGCAGGCCAAAGCCGGCGCGGGAAAGAAGCTCACGCGCGACCCCGACGTGCTCGACACCTGGTACTCGTCGGCCATGGTGCCGTTTTCCACGCTCGGCTGGCCGGAAGTCGAACAGAAGTCCTCGGGCGACGAGCGGGTGGCCTACGATCTTTACCTTCCGTCGACCGTGCTGGTCACCGGCTACGACATCATCTTCTTCTGGGTCGCCCGCATGGTGATGATGACGACCCACTTCACCGGCCGCGTGCCGTTCAAGGACGTCTACATCCACGGCATCGTGCGCGACGCCGAGGGCAAGAAGATGTCGAAGAGCGAAGGCAACACGCTCGATCCGATCGACATCATCGACGGCATCGACCTCGAGTCGCTGGTCAGGAAGAACACCACTGGGCTGCGCAAGACCGAGGACGCACCCAAGGTCGCGACCAAGGTGCGCAAGCACTTTCCCGACGGCATCGCGGCCTACGGCGCCGATGCACTGCGCTTCACGATGGCGGCCTACGCCACGCTCGGCCGCAACATCAACTTCGACCTCAAGCGCTGCGAGGGTTACCGCAACTTCTGCAACAAGCTGTGGAACGCCACGCGCTTCGTGCTGATGAACACCGAGGGGCGCGACTGCGGTCTCGACGAAAAGCTGCCGGTGGAGCTCTCGGCCGTCGATCGCTGGATCATCGGCGAGCTGCAGCGCACCGAGGCGGCCGTCGCGGAAGGCTTCGCGCAGTACCGGCTCGACAACGTCGCCAATGCCATTTACACGTTCGTCTGGAACGAGTACTGCGACTGGTACCTCGAACTCGCCAAGGTGCAGCTGGCTGTGGGCAACGAAGCGCAGCAGCGCGGCACGCGGCGCACGCTGGTGCGGGTGCTCGAGGTCGCGCTGCGCCTGGCGCACCCGATCATCCCGTTCATCACCGAAGAGCTGTGGCAGCCCGTGTCGGTCCTCGCGGGCAAGCGTGCGGCCAGCGCTGAATCTTCGGTGATGATCCAACCCTACCCGCGCGCTGAGCCGGCAAAGGTCGACGCCGTCGCGGATCAGACCGTCGCGCTGCTCAAGCGCATGGTCGATGCACTGCGCAACCTGCGCAGCGAAATGAACCTCTCGCCCGCCCAGAAGGTGCCGCTGCTGGCCTCGGGCGACGCCGGCGTGCTTGCCTCCGCCGCACCGTACCTGCAGGCGCTGGCCCGGCTGTCCGAAGTGCAGGTCGTCGCCGATGTGGACGGAGCGGCGCACGGAGCGACCGCGCCGATCAAGGTCGTCGACGACTACCGCCTGCTGCTGAAGATCGAAGTCGACATCGCTGCCGAGCGCGAACGCCTCGCCAAGGAGATCGCGAGGCTGGAAAACGAGATCCGCAAGGCCGAGAGCAAGCTCGGCAACGCGAGCTTCGTCGAACGCGCGCCGGCGGCCGTCGTCGCACAGGAAAAGGACCGGCTGGCCGCTTTCGGTGCGACGCTCAGCGAGGTCCGCAAGCAGTACGAACGTCTGCCGGCGGCCTGACCGCGGCGCACTGCACTGTCCGCCAGGATGGTGCGCACCGCCGCGCAGTGCGCACGCCGCGTCTACTTGGTCGCAGGAGCAGCAGGTGCAGGCGGCAGCGTGGCCTCCACGGGCGCCGGCAACGTGTACTCGGACGGCGGCGACGGCGTGGGCCGGGGCGCGGACGGCGCTACCGGAACGGTCGCCGGGCTTGCAGGCGGCGTTGCAGCGGCGGGCTGGCCCGGGTTCACCCCTGTACTGGGGGGCGCGAAAGGAAAATCATCGACCGCTGTCACGCTGGTCACGAAGTGACGGGTTTCGCCGAAGCAGGTCGTCGGCAGACCGACCTTCTCTTCGTAGTGCAGCGAGACACGCTTGCCCACGACGCGATTGATCTGCTCGGCGACATTGCCGTCGCGCACCGTGAACAGGAACTTCTCCGGGATGGCGCCCGGCATCGTGACCAATGCCATCTCGCCTTCCCAGGTCTTGCAGAGCCACCCCTTCTTGCTGAATTTCTGCACCCAGCCCGCGCGTTCGCCGTCCGAGTAGCTCCACGACAGAACGACGGCAAAGTACGCCGCCGCCAGTGCCAACGGAACGATCAGCAGCCAGAAGGCGAGCTTCAGGCGAGATGGGCCGCGACGCCCGCCGGGCAATACAGGAGGAGGTGTGCTCATCGGCGCTTCAGATAGTGGAGGAATTCCTTGCCGACGGTCTCCTGGGCCACGAGCTCGTTGCCGGTCTGCTTGGCAAAGGCCTGGAAGTCGCGCACCGAACCCGGGTCGGTTGCAAGGATCTTCAGCACCTGGCCGCTCGTCATGTCCGAGAGCGCCTTCTTCGCGCGCAGGATCGGCAGCGGGCAATTGAGCCCGCGCGTGTCGATTTCCTTGTCGGCCGTCGGGGGAATGTCCATCGGAGGTTTCAGCCAGCTGTCGGCGGGAAAGCGCGAAATTCTACCGGCAGACCGCGCGCGCGCATCCAGTCGGCCATCGCAAGACCGGTTCCCAGTGGCCACGGGCGCAGGCGAGCAGGCTCGATCAGGCGGTAGTCGACCAGTTCCTCGCCCAGGCGGATCTCGCCTTCCGCCATCACGTGGTAGGCGATGATGACTTCGTTCTTGCGCGCGAACTCGTAGACGCCGATCAGCGTGGCGGAGGTCGTCGCGAGCGCTGTCTCTTCGGCCACCTCGCGCGCGACCGCCTGCAATGGCGTCTCGTCACGCTCGAGAAAACCGGTAACCAGCGCGAACATCTTTTCCGGCCAGGCGCGGTTGCGCGCAAGCAGGATCCTGCCGGTGTACTCGATCAGCGCGGCCACGACGGGCGTGGGATTGTTCCAATGCACCCAGCCGCACGCAGGACAGGCGCTGCGCTCGCGCTCGGCCAGGAGTTGCTGCACCAGCGGAGTAGCGCAGGCCGGGCAGTAGCAATACGGGGTCGACATCTCAGCGTGCCGTTCGCCGCCGCGGCGCGACGCTCAAGCGGGATTCCCGGCGGCCGGCAACTGCGGCGGCTTCGGATGCAGCCGCGCCATCATCAGCGAGTCGACGTACTCGCCGTCGCGCAGGGCCCAGGCGCGCTGCGTGCCCTCCAGCTCGAAGCCGAACTTGCGATAGAGCGAAATGGCCCGCGCGTTGTCGGTGAAGACGCCTAGCTCAATACGCAGCAGACCGGCCCAGTTGTCGGCCCACTCAAGAAGACGCCGCATCAGCTCCGAGCCGACGCCGCGCCCCCACCACGCGGGTGACACGCACATGCCGAGGGCCGCGACATGGCGCGTGCGCAGGCTGCCCGTGACCGGATGCAGGCCGGCGCTGCCGATCAGTTCGACGCCGTGCAGCGCCACCACGTGGATCTGCAGCGGGTCGGCAATCTGCGCCTCGAGCCGCTTGCGCCAGATTTCGGCGCTCGGCAGGGGCAGCTGCAGCGTGTTGTGCAGCACTTCAGGCTGACCCATCAGCTGTGTCAGCGCTTCGGCGTCGGCAAGCGACGCGCGCCGGAACGCGACACCGCCGAGCGAACTCACTGCACTCGCCTCGACGCCACGCGCGTCGGGATGGGCGCTTTGGGCGGTGCAGGGAAGTCGCAAGCGGCGCGACTTGCCCGCTGCGCCGTGGACCGGCCGCGCGCGCTCACAGGCGCTGTTCGGCCCACGATCTCACGCTGGCGAGTGCGGCGGGCAGCCCCGCCGGATCCGTGCCACCGGCCATGGCCATGTCGGCCCGGCCTCCGCCCTTGCCGCCGACCTGCTGCGCCACATGGTTGACGAGATCGCCCGCCTTCACCCGGCCGGTCGCATCGGCCGTCACCCCGGCAGCCAGCTGAACCTTGCCGCCCTCAACCGCCGCGAGCACGATGACGGCGCTCTTCAGCTTGTCCTTCAGCTTGTCGAGCGTCTCGCGCAGCGACTTGGCATCCGCGCCTTCGAGCGCCGCGGCCAGCACCCTGACGCCCTTGATCTCCACGGCCTGCGCCGAGAGGTCGTCACCCTGGCTGGAAGCCAGCTTGCTCTTCAGCCGTGCAAGTTCCTTCTCAAGCGCCTTCACGTTGTCCTGCACCTGCGCGATCTTCTGCGTCAACTCTGAGGTAGGCGCCTTCAGCAGGTGGGCCGCATGGTGCAGTTCGCGGTCCAGTGCCTGCACGAACTCGAGCGCGCCCTTCCCCGTCACGGCTTCGATGCGCCGCACGCCAGCCGCCACGCCACCTTCGGCCACGATCTTGAAGAATCCGATGTCGCCGGTGCGCGCCACGTGGGTGCCGCCGCAGAGCTCGGTGGAGTGGTCCCCCATCGCCAGCACGCGAACCTCGTCGCCGTACTTGTCGCCGAAGAACGCGAGCGCACCCGCCTTGATCGCCTCGTCGTACTTCATCACCTTGGCCGTGACCTGGGCGTTGGCGCGGATCGCCGTGTTGACCATGTCTTCGATGCGGCGGATCTCGTCGGGCGTCACCGCCTTGTCATGCGAGAAGTCGAAGCGCGTGCGCTCGGCATCGACGAGCGAGCCCTTCTGCTGCACATGCTTGCCGAGCACGGCGCGCAGCGCTGCGTGCATCAGGTGGGTCGCGGAGTGATTGTTGCGGATGCGTTCGCGGGCGGCCGCGTCGACGCGGGCCTGGACGACATCCCCGACCGACAGCGTCCCCGCTTCGACGGTGCCGTGGTGGCCGAAGACATCGGCCTGGATCTTCTGTGTGTCGACGACGCCGAAGCGGACCACGTGGTGATCGGTGATCGCTTCGAGCACGCCGCGGTCGCCGACCTGGCCACCCGACTCCGCATAGAACGGCGTCGAGTTCAGCACGACGATGCCGCTTTCGCCCTTGTCGAGCCGTGGCACCGCCACCCCGTCGTGGTAGAGCGCAATGACCTTGGCGTCTTCCGCAAGCGCGGTGTAGCCGGTGAAGCGCGTCTTGTCGCCCGAGTACTCGACGCCCGCCGCCATCCTGAACTTGCCGGCCGCGCGCGCCTGCTCGCGCTGCCGCTCCATCGCCTCGTTGAAGCCCGCGTGGTCGATCGCCACGCCGCGCTCGCGGCAGATGTCGCCGGTCAGGTCGACCGGGAAGCCGTAGGTGTCGTACAGCAGGAACACGGTCTCGCCGTCGAGCATCGGTGCATCGCCGGACTTCATCTGCCCCAGCGCGCCATCGAGGATCTTCATGCCGTTCTCGAGCGTCTCGCCAAAGCGCTCTTCCTCCTGCTTCAGCACGGACTCGATGCGCGCCTGCTGCTCCTTCAGCTCCGGATAGGCGGCGCCCATTTCCACGACGAGATCCGTGACGACCTTGTGGAAGAAGGGCTTTGTCTGGCCGAGCTTGTAACCGTGGCGCAGCGCCCGGCGGACGATCCGCCGCAGCACGTAGCCGCGCCCCTCGTTGCCGGGGATGACCCCGTCGGCAATCAGGAAGCTGCAGGCGCGGATGTGATCGGCAATGACCTTCAGCGAATTGCTCGCCAGATCCGTCGTGCCCGTCTCGCGCGCCGCGGCCGTGATCAGGTTCTGGAAGAGATCGATTTCGTAGTTCGAGTGCACGTGCTGCAGCACCGCCGCCAGGCGCTCGAGCCCCATGCCGGTGTCGACGCAGGGCTTGGGCAGCGGCGTCAGCGTGCCCGCCTCGTCGCGGTCGAACTGCATGAAGACGAGATTCCAGATCTCGATGTAGCGGTCGCCATCCGCGTCCGGTGACCCGGGCGGGCCGCCGGCGACGTCGGGACCATGGTCGTAGAAGATCTCGGAGCACGGGCCGCAAGGCCCAGTGTCGGCCATCTGCCAGAAGTTGTCCGAGACGTACTTCGGCTGGCCCGGCTTGTCGCCGATGCGGATGCAGCGCTCGGCCGGCACACCGATTTCCTGCGTCCAGATGTCGTAGGCCTCGTCGTCGTCGACGTAGACCGTGGTCCAGAGCTTGTCCTTCGGCAGCTTGTAGACCTCGGTCAGCAGCTGCCACGAATACTTGATGGCATCGCGCTTGAAATAGTCCCCGAAGCTGAAGTTGCCCAGCATCTCGAAGAACGTGTGATGGCGCGCCGTGTAGCCGACGTTCTCGAGGTCATTGTGCTTGCCGCCGGCGCGCAGCGACTTC
>Ga0209254_10003359_pt1 | contig 14585 bp, 12 predicted proteins | sample FrelakmetDIP11DI_FD_187148 | JGI IMG/M metagenome (GOLD analysis project Ga0209254, IMG submission 187148) | Freshwater lake sediment microbial communities from the University of Notre Dame, USA, for methane emissions studies - DIP11 DI (SPAdes)... | ecosystem: Environmental > Aquatic >...
GAGAAGGAGGGGAAAGTATTGAATATCAACTTTATAATTTTCTCCTCCTTTTGAAGGGGGCCGACCGTTAAGTCCCGCCAAGGCGGGATAGGGAGGAGCCAGCCTGCAGCGCTGGCCATGACCGAAGTGTCAGGGGGAGGTGGTTGGCTTTTGAGACACACTTTTTTTCATTAGTTTTACCGCGGATAAAAATGCGATGACATACCTGAATGGACTTATTAAAGATACCGGTTTACGTTCAATAGCAGAGAAGGTAGCCGCCGGCAGCAGGATTTCAGAAGAAGAGGGATTACTACTCTATAATAAAGCAGAATTAGCCCTTCTCGTTTTTTTGTCCGGAATAGTGAGACATCGGTTTAACAGGAATTTTGTATTTTTCAACAAAAATTTCCATATAGAACCTTCAAACAAATGCATTTACAACTGCCGGTTCTGCTCGTACCATAAACCTGCCGGAGATCCTGAAAGCTGGGAATACAGCCATGAAGAAATGCTTGCGATCCTAAAAAAATTTGAAAATAAAGATGTTACAGAGGTTCATATTGTCGGGGGTGTACACCCCGATTATGAAATTCATTATTACGGCAGGCTTATTGAGAAAATAAAGAAACAGCGACCCGGCATTCATATAAAGGCTTTCTCGGCAGTTGAACTCGACTATATGATAGCCAGGGCAGGAATGAGTGTCAGCGAGGGCCTTGAAAAGCTTAAGAGTTACGGACTTGATTCCATTCCGGGTGGTGGTGCTGAAATATTTGATGATAAAATAAGAAGTATTACGTGCCCCGAAAAAACCTCTGCTGAAAAATGGCTTTTTATACATGAGACTGCACATAACCTTGGAATTCCTTCAAATGCCACAATGCTTTATGGCCATATTGAAAAATATTCACACAGGATTGACCATATGTCAAGGTTAAGGTCTCTGCAGGACAAAACAGGCGGTTTTAATGCATTTATCCCCCTGAAATATAAAAAAGCGAATAATTCAATGTCCTATCTAGGGGAGGTAAGTCTGATGGAAGATCTCCGGAATTATGCTGTATCGAGGATTTTCCTCGACAATATCCCGCATATAAAAGCCTACTGGCCAATGATTGGCAGGGAGACGGCACAGATCACTCTTTTGTTCGGAGCTGATGATCTTGACGGAACCATTGACGATACAACAAGGATCTATTCAATGGCCGGCGCTGACGAGAAGAAACCGGAAATGACAACTGATGAAATATGCAGACTTATCAGGGAAGCCGGATTTGTACCTGTTGAACGGGATTCGCTTTATAATTTTATCAATACATTTGCGTTATAATCTAAGTCCGGACACCCTTATGAGCATCAAGAGCTTTATTTTCAGCAAGATCTTCTTAAAAAACCTTGGGATGGCTGCAGTCCTTATTGTTGGAATACTTATGGGGCTGCTCATCTGGCTCAATTTTTATACACGCCATGGACAAAGCAGGCCTGTTCCTGACTTTACCGGACTCTCAACGGAACAGGTTGTCCGACAGGCCCGGAAAAGCAAGGTCAGGTTTCAGATAATCGATTCAGTGTATACATCTGATGTCCCCCGCGGCTGTATAGCCGAACAGAATCCAAAACCCGGCTTCAGAGTCAAGAAGTGGAGAAACATAATTCTTACATTGAATGCATATAATCCTGAGATGGTTGCTATGCCAAATCTTATTGATATTCCTAAACGTCAGGCCATTGCTTTGATTGAAAGCGCCGGGCTGGAGGTAGGAAGCCTCAGGTATATCCCCGATATTTCATTAGATGTTGTAATAGAGCAGCTGCACAACGGGATAGGGATAGGGTCTGGTGATTCGCTCCAGAAAGGTTCAATCATCGATCTGGTTCTGGGCAAGGGATTAAGTAACCAGAGAACCTCCGTTCCTGATCTAATCGGTCTCAGCCTCGGATCTGCCAAAAACAGGATCCTTGGTGCCTCTCTCACTCTTGTGACTTCAGTATTTGATAACAGTATCGTTTCAGGAAAAGATTCTGCAAACGCCTTTGTATATAAACAAAAGCCGGATTACAGTATTGATGCCACCCTGCAGCTTGGCTCATCGATATATCTCTGGCTGACCGTTGATTCGGCCAGACTTCCTGCTGATTCAATACTTAACACATCTGATTCTATACCTGAATTGCTACCCGGGCACAATTATTAATCAAATGTTAAAAAAAGCAGCTGTATATATTATTTTTCTCTTATTCCCTGCTCTGTGTGCGGCACAGGAGATTGTTGCCGGTCTTCAGAGCAATCACATATTATTAAATCAGAAAAATAAACCGGGTATATTTAAAGGCTTGGCTGCAGATACAATTGAATTACCATTCTTTGATGATTTTTCCGAACATTCTTACATTCCGTCACAAAAATATTGGAGCGACAAAAGCGCTTTTGTAAATAACACTTATTCCGATGAACAGATCACTCTTGGAATGGCAACGCTTGACGCTCTGGATGAATCGGGAAGGCTTTATGAAGTTGCCGGTTCCGACGGATTTGAAGCTGACCACCTTACTTCACAACCTGTTAATCTCGAATTGCCCTTAACGGAGAATATCTGGCTGAGCTTTTTTTATCAGCCCGGCGGTTTAGGTGATGCCCCTGAATTGAAAGACAGCCTGACCTTGCAGTTCTTTGCCCCTGACGAAAACATATGGTACTCAGTGTGGAAAACTGCCGGAAAACCAAAGGAAAAGTTTAAACAGGTGATTATCAGGGTTGACAATCAAAGATATTTAAAGAAAGGTTTTAAATTTCGTTTTGTAAACTTTGCCAGCATCAATTCCACATTCAGCGATCCTTCAATAATAGGAAACTGTGATCACTGGAACATCGATTATGTTTTTCTCGACAGGAACAGGAATGAAGCCGATACATCGGTTGCTGATGTGGCCTTCAGAACACCGCCACGCTCGCTTCTCAAGACGCACGAAGCAATGCCATGGAAACAATTCAGACAGGTCTTTCTGCAGGAGATGGGGTCATCAATTCCAATCCGCTACAGGAATAATGACATGATTATCCGTAACATAACCAGAAATTTTGAGATAATGGATATGCTGACTAATACTGTGTCGCATGCATTTTCGGCAGGAGCCACAAATATTGATCCATTTACGAATGTCAGCTATGACGCTAATCTTATTTATACCTATAATACGAGTAACAGTGATTCAGCTATTTTTAAAGTAACATGTTATCTGAAAACGGATGATTTTGATCCCAAAGAAAATGATACAACTACTTATTACCAGGTATTCAGTAATTACTTTGCTTTCGACGACGGATCTCCCGAGGCAGGCTATGGTTTGAATGGGCAGGGTTCGAGGAATGCTATGGCTGCCTACAGGTTCAAATCATATATGAATGATACTATAAGGGCGATACAAATATGCTTCAACGACAGTTACATGAATAGTAACCAGAGGACCTTTGACCTTATGATCTGGGATGACAATAACGGATTACCCGGTAATACTATATACTCACTTGAAAATATTACAGTTGTGCCCGGAGATGAGATTAACGGATTTCATACCTATATTCTCCCTGACGGTGTGATGGTAGATGGAATATTCTATGCGGGATGGAAACAACACTCCGAAACATTTTTAAATGTTGGCTTTGATGTAAACACTCCTCACGAAGGCAGGCAATACTTCTGGCTGAATGGTGTCTGGCAGCAATCACAGAAAGAGGGGAGCATAATGATCAGACCAGTCGTGGGAAAATCCCTCAGAGTTACATCAGCTGAATCAACAGAGTCTGAGGATGAGAATTCTCCAAATACGATCAGGTCGTGGCCAAACCCCGCAACTGATATTATCCGGATCGATTGTGATAAGCTTTCACTTTCAGGGACAGCTTTCATTTCAATAATTGACTTCCAGGGAAGAGAGATGATGAGAATACCTTTCAGCGAGCAAATCAATATTTCCTCTCTGAGGGCAGGGTTATATACAGTTTTCATAATCTCCGACAAAATTAAGAGGGGATATTTCAGACTTGTTAAAACAAGATAATCCTTATGGCGGAAGAAGATATTTCAGATCCACAGGAATTATTCGAACATCACAGATTTCTTGTCGATCCGGGTCAGTCATTATTACGTATCGACAAGTATCTTTCTGTGAGGCTTGAAAACACCTCCCGTTCACGGATACAGAATGCTGCTGAAGCCGGAAACATCCTTGTTAATAATTATGCGGTAAAATCAAACTACAAAGTAAAACCCGGGGATACGATCCAGATTGTATTACCCACACCTCCCAGAGAAATAGAACTAATTCCGGAGAATATACCGCTGAAAATAGTATATGAGGATAATGATGTAGTTGTTGTAAATAAGGATCCCGGGATGGTCGTTCACCCTGCATACGGTAATTATTCAGGAACCCTAGTAAATGCTTTAATGTGGCATTTTAAAGATCTGCCATTATTTCAGACCGGGGAGTTGCGTCCGGGCCTCGTTCACCGTCTGGATAAAAACACTTCCGGCATCCTAGTAATAGCAAAAAATGAACTCGCACTTAACAGGCTATCCAGGCAGTTCTATGAAAGGACAACCGACAGGAGATACGAAGCAATTATCTGGGGTAATCCGGAACCTCCAGAAGGAACAATGACCGGCAATGTGGGAAGGAATATCCGCGACAGGAAAATCATGCAGGTTTTTCCTGACGGGAGCCAGGGCAAACCTGCAATAACTCATTATAAGACTATTGAATCTTTCGGCTATGTATCACTTGTAGAATGCAAGCTTGAGACAGGACGTACACACCAGATAAGAGTTCATTTCAGTTTCAACAAGCATCCTGTTTTCAACGATGAAGAATACGGCGGGGATCAGATTCTTAAGGGAACCACATTCACAAAATACCAACAGTTTATTAAAAACTGTTTTAAGATACTGCCCCGGCAGGCGCTCCATGCAAGATCTCTTTCATTCGATCACCCTGTAACCGGGGAAAGGCTATCGTTCGAAACGGACCTTCCTGATGATATGAAACAGGTTATCGGAAAGTGGCGGACATATATCTCAGGAAGAGAAAATCTTTAAACCGGCAGCTACCAACTGCCTCCGGCTCCGCCGCCACCGAAGCCTCCGCCGCCAAAACCTCCGAATCCTCCACCTCCTGAAGATCCACCCCAGCTTCCACTGTGTCTGCTGCTTCCGGAATTCATCATTGTCAGAAGCATCCATAAAGGTAATCCTTTACGGCTGAGATGCTTGTGATTGGATCCACCGCTGCTTCGGATAAACATTATTATGATAATAATAATAATTATGAAAATAAATGGTGTCAGACCACCTTGATCACCTACCTTTGGCCTGCCATACTTATCCGCCGGAAATTCACCACTTGCAAGTGACATCAGGGTATTTGTTGCCCTGTCAAGCCCTTTATAATAATTACCGGCCCGGAATTCAGGCAGGATTTCATTATCAACAATCTGACCGCAGACTATATCAGGGATAACTCCCTCAAGGCCGTAACCTGGTGCAATAAAGACATCACCCCGGGGTGATTGTGAAGTTTTGGTCTTAATAAGGATAAGGATTCCGTTGTCAGTTCCTTTCTGCCCGATTCCCCAATTTTCGGCCAGCCTCTGGGCATAATCAGCCCTGTCATATCCATGAAGGTCAGTAACTGTGACAACCGCAATTTGTGTTGAGGTTGAATCATCATAAGCAACAAGTTTCCTCTCGAGGGCATCAGCTTCCTGCTCTTCGAGTAATCCTGCAAAATCATTTACCAGTCGCGGAGGAAAAGGTTTTTCAGGGAACTCCTGGGCAACAGTTTTAAATGATAAAAGCAGGATAAGCAGGAATATCCCGGATATTGGTTTTAAGGTTCCTCCATTCATTTGCCTTCAGATAATTCCGGTTCATCAAATGAAATCTCATCAGGGAGTTCATTAATATCATCCTTCCTATATGGGAAGTGCTCTTTAAGCTGGCTACCTGCAATTAATATCCCCTGAACGAGTCCTTCGGTAAATTCTCCTTTTCTGAAATGGTTTTGCATAACATCCTTAATCTTATCCCAGAAGTTCTCAGGGACCTTTGCGTTTATTCCTCTATCCCCAATTATAGCAAACTGCTTATTCTTTACTGCGAGGTAAAATAAAACCCCGTTCCTTTCTCCGGTTGCATGCATTCCGATCCTTTCAAATATCCAGGCAGCCCTGTCCAGTACATTTCCCGTCAGACTAGTCTCAATATGGACCCTTATCTCACCCGAGGTTCCACTTTCAGCCTCTTGAATAGCATCACGTACCCGTGCTTTCTGTTCAGTGGTGAAAAATGTTGAGGCTTTAATTTTCATTTTCCGGAGTAGATATCAGAATTTTACTTCAGGTGCTTTATTAGCTCCTTCCATCGACTCAAAATAAGGTTTTGAAGTAAATCCAAACATGCCAGCAATGAAATTCTGGGGGAATCTTTTGATATAAGTATTGAATAACTGAGCAGTCTCATTGAATTTTCTCCTTTCAACGGAAATCCTGTTCTCAGTTCCTTCAAGTTCAATCTGCAGGTCCCGGTAGTTCTGGGTAGCTTTCAGTTCAGGGTATTGTTCCACAACAACCATTAACCTCGATAAGGCAGAGCCAAGTTCACCCTGGGCAGCCTGGAACTGCTGCATATTTTCTGCTGTCATTTTTGTCGGGTCGATTGTTACCTGTGTAGCTTTGGCTCTTGCTTCAATTACCTTTGTCAATGTCTCCTGTTCAAAGTTGGCAGCTCCTTTTACAGTATTGACAAAATTTGGAATCAGGTCAGCTCTTCGCTGGTATTGCGTTTCAACATTTCCCCACTGACTTGTCACTCCTTCCTGAAGAGTAACCATCTGATTATATGCTTTAGTACCCCATGAGAAAATCCCAAAAGCGAAGAGAGCAAGCACTGCTCCGATTATTATCCATATCAAACAACCTTTTTTCATTTCTTTAAGATTTATTAAAATTTCATCAAAGGTAATTAATAAAATATGACTATCAGGAATCATGAATAAGGATTCATTGATTTTCTTCGTGTACCCCGACCCCAAGGGGAGCGAAGAAAATCAATTTATTCCCCTTGGGGCTGGGGTAAAAAATTGATTTTCAAGCGATTTTGGCTTGATTATTCATGATTGCCGATATTCATATAATTAAAAATTATTTCCGCCTGGTTTTTATTTTCATGACTTGGTTGAAAAATGTAATATTTGCTTCTTACCGACTTTTAAAATATATATTTTTAACGATTAAAACCTGTGAAATGAGAACCATTGCTATTGTCGCCGGCGGAGACTCGTCGGAATATGAAATATCTGTCAGGAGTGCCATTGAAGTTGAAAAGTTATTATCCCCGCGATATCTGACATATATTATTATGATCAGGGGTATAAACTGGTACTGGGAGGATCAGAGGGGCCGTTATCATAGTATTGACAAAAACGATTTCACATTACGAACCGAAGATCAGAAAATCAGGTTTGATGCTGTCTTTATTGCAATTCATGGTACTCCCGGGGAAAACGGTTTGCTGCAGGGATACTTTGATATGATGCATATCCCCTATTCAAGCTGTGGGGCATTCTGTTCATCCCTCACTTTTAATAAGCAGGCATGTAAGCTTTTTCTGAAAGAGTATCACATACCAATGGCTAAAAATATAATTATAAGAAAGGAAAGCCACTTTGATATTGCGTCAGTAATCAGCACTGCAGGTCTGCCCTGTTTTGTAAAACCAAATGACAGCGGATCAAGCTTTGGAGTAACAAAGGTCAAGAGTCTGGAAGAGCTGCCGTCAGCAGTTGAGAAAGCTCTGAAAGAGAGCAACGAGGTAATGATTGAAGCTTTTATGGATGGAAGAGAAGTTGCCTGCGGGATTGTCAAAGTCATGGGTAAGTCAATTGTGTTTCCGGTAACCGAAATTATCAGTAAGAACGAATTCTTTGATTATGAGGCAAAATATACACCGGGAATGTCAAATGAGGTCACTCCGGCCGATATGCCCATAAAGATTACAGAAGAGGTACAGGAACTAAGCTCAAAAATCTATGATCTCCTTGGTTGCAAAGGTATTGTAAGGGTCGACTTTATAATTGTCGATGAAAAACCTAATTTTCTCGAGATCAACACAGTCCCGGGAATGACAGAAGAGAGCATTATTCCAAAACAGGCAAAAGCTGCGGGAATCGAGTTGTCTGAGCTTTACGCGATGGTAGTTGAGGATCTGTTTAAATAAAGGTTTAAAGGCTCTAAGGCGTAAATGTATAAAGGCTTAAAATTATGATGTCTTATAGAAGATTAGCGATTTGGAAAACCAGATGTTTTTCTTTTTTTACCCTTGCCTAATTATCTTTAGCCATCTTCAGAGCGCTGGTGGTTGTATAGTACTTCGTAATCATTCCCTGTACTTCCCAGTCGGGTAGTCTGCCTTCCTTCAGGTATTCCAGAAATCTTGAAGTAACCTGTGCAAAATGTTCTTCGTGCGAAACCCGGTATTTTTCAGGTATATTGATCCTTAAAGTATTGTTGTTAATTACTTCTGCCTGAAGATTATCATAGGGCAGACTCCTTAAGAGATCCTTAAGTTTATCCGTAAAATCCTGCAGAGTCATCCCTTTGATCTTTTCAATATAAAGTGTTGGCATATACCTTTCTTCAGCACTCTGTTTTATTACAAGTTCACAATTTGATCCCTTCATTACAGAATAATGAGTATCACCGCCACCTGGAGGAGCAATATAATTCCATGTTACAGATACCTTCGCCCAGACACCCTTTATCTGGTAAATAATATCACCGTTACAATAAACATTCAGCCTTCCGTTTTTAAAATCCTTGAGCAGAAATGCCGGCAGCTCATCACATCCTGTAACACTTTTAAACTCATCCGGTGAGAGACTGGTGGACCATCTCCCGGCATGGGCAATTTTTATGTCTGAAGGGGTCAAAATCTGCTCAGGAAAGCATTCCCACTGTACAAGATCCACAAGATGTGTTGTTACGTCAACAATGCCCTCGCCCTGCTGATCAGTGTCAAAAAACCAGGCCGGACGTATTAAAGGTGAACCGGAGACAATCTTGGAAAAATGATGTACACTTACTTTGGTAACTGCAGGATCGTCCTTAGTTCCTGACTCAAGCTTACCGAACAGCTCTTCTGACCGGGACAGTAGTTTTTGAAGCTGAGTAGCTATCTCAAATCTCTCAGTCATTATATCATAAATAATAACACTCTTTTCTTTAGCCAGTAAAAAAGATTCTTCAAGTTTTTCGAAATCATCAGGAGAGATGATCATCGGTTTATCGGCCAGAACATTCAATCCGGCACTTATTGATCTGGCAATATATTCAGCTTTCATTCTGTTGTTACCGGATAAGATAACTACATTTCCTGCATTTTCATTAAGCATCCTTTCGAAAAAATCATCACCCTTATAGACTATTTCGTTCCAGAATGTGGGATCAATACTCCTTGTATTATAGGATATTATCCTGTTAAGGTGTTGTTGAACATCAGGTCCGTCAGGAGCATAGACTCTCACATCAGGAGATACCTGGGGATACATTGTCTTCTGTACGAGTGCGGCGTGAAAATGACCCGGATCGACTGTTATTAATCTTACCTGATAATTATTATCCATTGTTACCTGTGATTTTTTGGTACTTTTTTCACCTGATCCGTCCGACCCGCATGATGCTGCAATAATAGAAGAAATTAATATTATAAAGATCCTTTTAATCATGGTACAATTTTGATTTTAAGGGTACGATAGCCTGCCATGCCAAAGCAGGGGAACCTAAATGTTTATGAAATTATATCTGTAAATGTTTGTCCCGTTAAGGAGGAAATAGGGTTTCATTTTATTATATATACGCAGATTATCCATTAAGGGTTAAAAGATTATTCGGGAAAGATTGCAGGTAAAGGATAAAATATCATATTTTCAAAGTCTCAAGCCTGTATGCATCAATAGGATCACAGGTGCAAACAAGGTTTCTGTCGCCATACCCGTCATCAACCCGTCCCACCGAAGGCCAGAATTTATTTTCTTCAACCCATTTAAGAGGGAATGCGGCTTTCTGCCGTTCATAACTGAAGGTCCATTCATTTGCTGTCACTACCTTAACTGTGTGAGGGGCATTACGGAGCACATTAATATTTTTATCGGCTTTCCCTTCCTTTATCTCCATTATCTCATTCCAGATCGATTTTAAAGCATCGATGAATTTGTTCAGTTCATTAAGTGATTCTGATTCTGTAGGTTCCACCATCAATGTCCCGTGAACCGGGAAAGAGAGAGTGGGAGCATGAAATCCATAATCCATAAGTCGCTTGGCAATGTCTGATTCCGTAATACCGGCATCAGATTTAAAACTCCGGCAATCAAGTATCATCTCATGGGCGACAAAACCTGATGAGCCGGTATAAAGAGTCTTATAATAGTTCCTCAATGAAGCCGAGATATAATTAGCATTCAGTATTGCATATTTAGTGGCCCTGGTAAGTCCGTCAGGACCCATCATAAGGATGTATGCATGCGATATTGTCAGAATATGTCCGCTGCCAAAAGGAGCACCTGCTACTGCCGTCGTTCCGTGACTTCCGCCAGTTTCGACCAGAGGATGCGATGGAAAGAATTCAGCCAGTTTGTCATTTGCCAGAATAGGACCCATACCTGGACCGCCGCCACCATGAGGTATTGCAAAAGTCTTATGAAGGTTTAAATGGCAGATGTCGGCTCCGATGTGTCCGGGGCTGGTTATACCCACCTGTGCATTCATATTTGCTCCATCCATGTAAACCAGTCCGCCGTTTGCATGAATTATTTCCATCATTGCTTTTACTGCGGATTCAAAAACACCATGTGTCGACGGGTAGGTTATCATAAAACAGGAGAGGCCGGCACTATGCTCTTCAGCTTTTCTCTTAAGATCATCAACATTTATATTCCCATTATCATCGCATTCTACAACAACTACCTTCATCCCTGCCATGACAGCACTCGCAGGATTGGTTCCGTGGGCAGAGGAGGGGATCAGGGCAACATTTCTATGGCCTTCACCTATGCTTTTATGATATTCATGTATTACCATCAATCCTGCATATTCACCTGCCGCTCCTGAATTAGGCTGAAAGGAAATTGCGGAAAAGCCAGTTATTTCCTTCAATGCTTCCCCCAGTTCATCCATCAGCTGATAATAACCCAGAGCCTGGTTCCTGGGGACGAAAGGGTGAATGTTAGCAAATTCCGGCCAGCTCATGGCAAACATCGATGCAGCAGGATTAAGCTTCATAGTGCATGAACCCAGTGAGATCATGCAATGAGTAAGTGAAAAATCTTTTCTTTCAAGCATTTTGATATAACGCATCATCTCAGTTTCACTATGATACATGTTAAAAGCTCCTGCTGTCAGGAAAGATGATTTTCTTATAAACTTTTCATCAATGCAGTCACATAGTGTAAAAGAGCTGACGGGATCAGGTTCAATGCCGGCAGCTTTGGCAAAAACCTTAATAACAGCATTTATCTCATTAAAAGTGGTTACCTCATCAGTACTTATAATTATGCTGCCATTATCAGGGTAGAAAAAATTAATTCCTGATTCAATGGCAATTTCCCGGACATCTTCCTGATTTATCCCATTATCCGGTATCACTTTAATTGTATCAAAAAACACCTGATTGGCCTGGATGTAACCCAGTTTCTTCAGATTACTGTTCAGCGTGCATGCTGATCGGTGAATATGCTCAGCAATTGTTTTAAGACCTTCCGGTCCATGATATTGTGCATACATCCCCGACATTGTTGCAAGCAGAGCCTGTGCCGTACAGATATTTGAAGTTGCCCTTTCACGTTTGATATGCTGCTCACGGGTCTGCAATGCCATCCTGAGGGCGTAATTACCCTGAGCATCGACAGAAACACCTATCATACGGCCCGGCATGTTCCTTTTAAGTGCATCCCGTGTGGCAAAAAATCCGGCATGCGGACCGCCAAAACTCATTGGGAGGCCAAACCTCTGACTTGAGCCCACTACAATGTCTGCGTCCCATTCACCCGGTGGTGTGAGGATAGTAAGGCTCATAAGGTCGGCAGCAACTCCAACAAGCAATCCTGCAGAATGGGCTTTGTCAGTAAAACCTTTATAATCCCTTACTTGACCTGAGGCTGCAGGATACTGGATAAAGGCACCAAAGAATGAATCGTTGAAAACAGCTTCTTCATATCTGCCTTTTACCAATTCTATTCCAAGAGGTTTTGACCGTGTTGAAATAACATCAAGAGTCTGCAGGAACATATCCTCATCAACGAAGAACCTGTTAGAACCTGCATTTACAGCATTCCTTGACCTTGCATTGAACATCATAATCATTGCCTCAGCTGCAGCAGTTGACTCGTCAAGCAGTGAAGCATTTGCAATCTGCATGCCTGTAAGATCTATTATCATTGTCTGAAAATTCAGCAAAGCTTCCAGTCTGCCCTGCGAAATCTCAGCCTGATAAGGAGTGTAGGAAGTATACCAGGAGGGATTCTCCAGAACATTCCTGGTTATTACTGATAAAGGAGCAACTCCGTAATATCCGTGTCCTATAAACGACCGGAAGAGCCTGTTTTTTTTGCCTATCGTGCGTATATAATTCAGGTACTCAAATTCACTCATTGCTTTAGGCAGCTTCATAGGATTCAAATTCCTTATTGAATCCGGAACAGTTTTATTTATTAAATCCTCAATTGAATCAGCACCAATGGTTTTAAGCATTTCCGGCAATTCATGCTCACGAGGTCCAATATGCCTGTTAACAAAAATATCTGATGACATATATTAGATTTATTATTTGGTTGCGTTATCTGTTTTAAAAATTTTCTTTCTTAGTTCCCTCTCCTCTCTCAAACCATCAGGACTTCCTCAACGGGTATCGCAAACACTAAAAACAATATAAAAAATTAATGACCTGATTTTTTGAGGCCTTCGAAAATAGCAAATAGAAATTATTTAAAAAACGTGAAGGATCAGTTGTTAAAAAAAGGATTGGTTTCTTTCTCTTCACCGATTGTTGTCTGGTTCCCATGCCCCGGGTAGACCACTGTTTCCGCCGGCAGAGTAAACAACTTATTTTTTATGCTGTTTATAAGTGTCTCATAATTTCCTCCCGGAAGGTCTGTTCTGCCAATACTCCCTGCAAAAAGGGCATCACCTGTAAAAAGAATATTATCCTTTTCGACATAAAATGAAAGACTTCCGGCTGCATGGCCGGGCACATGAATAGCAATAAGTTCAGATTGTCCGAATGATATCTTCTGGCCATCGGTTAAATAACCTGAAGGTTCAGGAGGTGGTTTCATGACCAGACCAAACATCAGGGCATGAGTTACTGCATTTTTCCTGTTCATATCATCCTCTTTATGACAAAGGGTTCCCAGCCTGAATCTTTCCATCATAAAAACATTTCCAAATATATGATCAAGATGGCAATGAGTGTTAAGAAGCAAAACCGGCTTCAGATTTTTTCCGCAGATCAGATCTGTAAGCTTATTGAATTCATCCATGTCGTAACATCCGCAATCGATAATAGCGCAATCGCCTGATTGATCAGCAAGTATATATGTATTCACCTCGATTGGATTAAAAACAAGCCTGTAAATCTCCATATATATTATTATCTGTTAACAGTTCCCTTGAGCAACGGAACAAAGACAAAACTGCCATGAGAGGAGTATTCATACTCATTTTCACTTTTCCTTATTACAAGGGTCATTACCTGAGAATTGCTTGTTCCCAGCGGAACAACAAGGCGTCCTCCGATTTTCAGCTGTCCGGGAAGTTTTTCAGGGACTTCAGAAGTTGCTGCGGTTATAATAATTCCATCAAAAGGACCATACTGGGGTTTACCCTCATAACCATCTCCGTAAAAAAAATCAGCTTCGTATCCAAGAGATATCAGTGTATGTTGGGCCTTATTGAACAGTTCCCTGAACCGTTCAATAGTGTAGACTTTAGCGCCCATTTCTGAAAGGATTGCGGCCTGATAACCTGAGCCTGTACCTATTTCAAGAATTTTGTCCTTTCTCTTCACCTTTAGCAATTCAGTCTGAAAAGCAACAGTATAGGGTTGAGATATTGTCTGTCCTGATAAAATAGGAAAAGCCTTATCCGCATAAGCATGATTGAGAAAGGCAGGATCCATAAAATCATGGCGTGGAACCTTATTGATTGCCCGGAGCACCTCCTCATCAGTTATCCCTTTACGCCTGAGTTCCTCAACAAGCTTCTTTCTTTTACCTTTGGCCTCAAATGAATCTGTCATTGAAAAATCTGGTGGTTTGATCAGGTAAAGAAAGTAAAAAAATCACAAACCATCTTCACATCATAATAACATATACTTCCCTAAAGGCTTATAGAGTGGCCCTGTCTGCATCAGGATACTTTCATAAAGAATAACTTCCCTCGCATCAACCTTTTGGAATTCAACATCTCTGTATCTTTCAAGAACGTTTTTAAGATTCTCGGTATCCTTTACCGATTTAATACGGCCGAGAGTCAGGTGAGGACTAAATGGCCGCTC
>Ga0209254_10003360_pt1 | contig 14580 bp, 13 predicted proteins | sample FrelakmetDIP11DI_FD_187148 | JGI IMG/M metagenome (GOLD analysis project Ga0209254, IMG submission 187148) | Freshwater lake sediment microbial communities from the University of Notre Dame, USA, for methane emissions studies - DIP11 DI (SPAdes)... | ecosystem: Environmental > Aquatic >...
CCGACAGCGTAAATCGGCGCATCGGGGTGCTGCGATTTGAGGTGCTGCAGGATGTGTGCGATGTCGTCGCTGTCGCCGGCGAAATAGGCGCGCGGCAGCCGGTTGTCCTCGCCCGAGCAGCCGCGAAAATGGGCCACCACACCATGCCATCCGCGTGCCTGCACGGCAGCCATCAGGTCTCGCGCATAGTGGCTGTCGGCATTACCTTCAAGCCCGTGAAACAGCACCACCTTGGGAGCGTCCGGCTGGCCGTCTATCCGGTCGAAATCAAGGAAATCACCATCCGGCAACTCCAGTCGCTCGCGCCGGTAGGCGATCGGCGGAGCATGGATGAACAGGCTGGCATAGATGGTTTGCAGATGGCCGCCCGGCAACCAGGCGGGGGCGCGATAATTCGTTTTGTCCCGGGAATGCATGGTGCCGGTTCTGGCAACTGGGCAGCTTGCGGCGCCCTAGTGCAATACGACCGATGCCGAGCGAGTGGGCTGTGTTATGCCGACCTGGAGCGGCGAGGCGTGATGCAGCATCAGGTTCCAGCCTTCGCCTTCCTTGCGGTACAGATTGGTCGCCAGTATCGGAGGACGCGGCTCGGTTTCCTGTCCGATAACCAGATATTCACGCACGATGCGGATGACCCGGCTGGCCTCGCGAATTTCGTGTGCGATTTCGACCTGAATCTGGAACTGGCCAGCGGCCTCGAACATGCTGCGCCAGCCCGCTGCCACGGCGGCTCGTCCATCGAGCGGCGCGGACAGAGGATGGATGCAGGCAATGCTGTCGTCGTCGGCCCACACCGCCATCATGGCATCGAGATTGCGGGTCTCGAAGGCGGAATAGAATGCTGCTTCAGCGGCTTCGGGCGTGGAAAAGATCATTTCTCGATGACCAGGAAGAGGACAGGTCGGATCACGCATGTGGCCTGATAGTTCCGGCTGCGCCCCGGTATCCTCAGCCTGAAATCAATAGGAACACCGGATGCGGTTGCTTGAGTGTCAAGGATTGGCCTGTTGACAAAGCCGGCAAGCTTTCAGGAATGGATCGGCTGTACGCCAGGCCCGATGTTGTGAGGATGGCGTGGGCGATTCCCGCGCTCGTGTCGCATGCCTGGAATGCCGTAAACGCGCCAATCGGACAGTGGGCCTATTCGGTGACGTTCGCCAGCACGGCGTTCTCTTCCTCGGCGAATTTCTTCAGCAAGGGAGCGAAGGCCGGCGTTGCCATCTGGGCCATCAGCTCCGTGTTGGGCTTGGCAATGTAGACCTTGCCGTCGTTCCCTTCGAAAACGCTCAATCTGCAGGGTGCGAACGGCATGGCCTTTTGAGCGATCTGGGCCTTGATCAGGTTCTCGGCGAGGTCCTTGTTGCACATCACCAGCATTTTGAAAGGCTTGGCAGCCTTGTGGCCAGCCTTGATCATGGCTTCCTGCATGTCCATGACCGGGCCGACTTCCCAGCCACGCTTCTTGGCGGCGCCCTGCAGGGCAGTGATGGTTTCATTGAAACCGAGGCGGCTCCGCTTGTCCACCATCATCGCGGCCATCAGCTTGGCCTGCGCTTCCTGCATTCTTTGCATTTCCGCCTGCATGTCCTGCTGGGTGCCGGCAGCCCAGGCGCTGTGGCTGGACAGCATGAATAGTGCGGCGAGGGTGACAATACGCTTCATGGGAATCTCCTTGTTTGAGGGACAGGCGCTCAGTGCGAGCCGCCGCTGGGTTTGCCTTTCAGGCGATAGAGGGTGCCGCAATAGGGGCAAAGAGCACTGCCGCTTGACTCGATCGGAAGATAAACACGCGGATGGGCGTTCCAGTCTACGTGCTGCGGCATCGGACAATGCAGTGGCAGGTCGCTTTCCGTTACCTCGATGAGGCGCTGGGAATTGATGCCTTTATGCCCGTCAGTCTGCTTGGGGGGGCTGTCATGCCGTTCGCTCATGCGGTGCTCGCTCAGTTGACCGGGGTGAGCCAGTCGGTGTGGGCAGCTGTCCGGCCGTGCACGCAGTCGAAATACATCGCCTGCAGCCTGGCAGTGAGCGGACCGCGCGTGCCTTCGCCGATCGCCCGGTTGTCGAGCTCGCGGATCGGCGTGACTTCGGCGGCTGTGCCGGTGAAGAAGGCCTCGTCGGCGGAATACACCTCGTCACGGGTGATGCGCTTTTCAACCAGCTGGAGGCCGATTTCGGCTGCCAGCTGGATGATGGTGTCGCGCGTGATGCCTTCCAGCGCGCTGGTCAGATCGGGTGTATAGAGCTTGCCGTTGCGGATGATGAAGACGTTTTCACCCGAGCCTTCGGCGACGAAGCCGTCGACGTCGAGCAGCAGTGCCTCGTCGTAGCCGTCCATCTCGGCTTCCCTGTGGGCGAGGATGGAATTCATGTAGTTGCCGTTGGCCTTGGCCTTGCACATGGTGATGTTGACATGGTGGCGTGCGAACGACGAGGTTTTCACGCGGATGCCGCGATCCAGTGCTTCCTGCCCGAGATACGTGCCCCACGGCCAGGCGGCGACAATGACATGCACCGACAGGTTCTTGGCCGAGATGCCCATGGCTTCCGAACCGTAAAATGCCATCGGACGCAGGTAGCCGGATTCGAGCTTGTTTTCCCGCACCACGGTGCGCTGCGCTTCGGAGATCGTGGCTTTGTCGTAGGGCATTTTCATGCCGAGGATGTGGGCAGAGCGGAACAGCCGGTCGGTGTGTTCCTTGAGGCGGAAAATCGCTGTGCCCTGTTCGGCCTTGTAGGCACGTACCCCCTCGAAGACACCCATGCCGTAATGCAGGGTGTGGGTCAGAACGTGGGTGGTGGCGTCGCGCCAGGGTACGAGCTTGCCGTCGTACCAGATGACGCCGTCGCGGTCGGCCATGGACATGATGAAAAATCTCTTTGCATTATTTGGAAACAATGATTTTACCGGATTCCGGGCGCAGCGATGCGCCAAAAGTGATCTTCGGCCGAGCATGGGCGAAAGCCATTACGTCTTCGTGTTCGCCAACTCTATGGCACGATTCGCCACTGGAGAAAATGGATATGAAATTGAAATGGACGGTTTTGGTTCTGCTGCTGATGGGCGCGCTGGCACGCGCTGACGATTGCCACAACGCGCTCGCCGCTTTTGATTACACCCACGCCGACCAGCTGGCACAGACGCAACTTGCGGGGTCGCCCGCTGATGCCATGGCGCTCATGTGCGCCGCCCGCGCCGCATACGAAACCGGGCACTTTGGCAAGGCGCTGCAGTCCTTGCGGGCAGTCGAACAACAGCGCCCGCAGGGGGAAATGCGGACCTACGCCTATAACTGGCTGACGGTCACCCTGCGCAGGCTGGGACGCGAAAGCGAGGCCATGCAATACGGTCAGGCGGCGCTGGCATGGGCGCGTCGCGAGACTAGCAGGCAGAATCTGGCGACCGCACTCCACAACTTGGCCGGTCTGGCCTATGCGCAGGGAAACGTGGCCATGGCACAGGCACTCTACCTGGAGTCCATCCCGCTCAATCCTGACCTGTCCGAGCGTTCGGCCAGCATCAACAATCTGGGGTTGATCCTGCAGGCGCAAGGCGGCCATGCTGCAGCCGAGAAATGGCTGCTGGAGGCTATCGCGCTGAATCGCGCCAAAGGTCATTTCCACCATCTTGGCAAGCATCTGATGAACCTGGGCAACCTGTATCGCGAAGCCGGAAGGTTCGATGACGCCGGGTCCATGCTAGACGAAGGTGCGGCATTGATCGAGCGCGCTGGCGATCAGTACTGGCTGGCAGTTGCTGCACGCTATCGCGGCTGGCTGGCGCGTGACCAGCGCGACTGGGCGCTGGCAGGACGTTGTCTGGCGCTGGCTGCGCGCACCTATGACCTGGCTGGCGCGGTTGCCGAGGGCAACGCTACGCGGGAAGAACTGTCGCGGTTTTGATCAGGCTGGATAACGGGCAGGACGAAGCCTGCTGATGCAGGGCTTGTTCAATCGATTGTTCGGGGAGTACCAGCAGGCGAACCCTGGCTATGGAAGTACTGCTGGGTGAACTACAGGTAGGCTTTGGCTTCCTCACCCGGGTTCGGCAAGCCGGCCACGCGCCAGGCCTCGCGCGGGTTGGGAAACAGATGTTGCATGCAATCGGCGCTCTGCCCGGTGAGGTGACAGACATGGCTCAGTGCCATCACTGTTCCATGTTTGGCAAACTCGCGCCGCAACGCGTGCAGCAGTCCGACCTGCAATTCGCTGAGTTCTCCCAGACCGTCGTTCTGCGCGATGCGGTCGGCGAGACTCTCGCTCCACATGTCCGGATCGATCAAAAACCCGTCCTCATCAAAGATGGCCGGGCTGGGCGTACGGTTCGGCGTATCCATGACACCTCCTGACGCTGCTTTCACAAATTTATTTATAGCATCACGCCTGCCACATGCTGTTTTTATAAGGCAATCGACTCAGGAGAAGTTCAGTTGCCCGCAAGCTGCGTGACCAGTTTGCGTACAGGCGCTGGCAGGGCAGCGTCCAGTGCTTCGGCGGGGTGCAACCAGATCCGGCCGGGCGGATTTGTGTGACGTGGGGCAAGCTGAACCTGCACCTGCACTGGCTGGATGTGCAGTTTGAAGTGCGTAAAACTGTGGCTGAAATCATTCAAGGCGAACTGTGACCGGGCCGTGAATCCGAAATGCGCAAGGCAATGGCTGGCCGGGTCGACGCCTGGGGGGGTCTCGGGAAGGCTCCACAACCCGCCCCAGATGCCGCGTGCCGGCCGCTTTTCCAGCATCAATTCCCCCCGATCCAGCAAGAGCAGCATCTGCACCTGCCTTTCGGGCAAAACACGCCTGGGGCGCGGCGTCGGCAAATCGGCGGTGCGGTGATGAATGCGGGCATAGCAGTCGGCTTTGACCGGACAGTCCATACAGCCCGGCTGGCTGCGGGTGCAGACGAGCGCGCCAAGATCCATCATGCCCTGGGTATAGGCCTCGATATCTCTCAATGGCAGAAGGGTTTCCGCCCGCTGCCACAGTTCGGTTTCGACTTTCCTGTCGCCCGTCCAGCCCATCACCCCGCCGTGGCGCGCCAGCACGCGTTTGACGTTGCCGTCGAGAATGGCACAGCGCTGGCCGAACGCGAGCGCCGCCACCGCAGCCGCAGTCGAGCGACCTATTCCCGGAAGCCGTTCGATGGCATCGGGATGGACGGGAAATTTGCCCTCATGCAGATGGGTGATGGCGCGTGCGGCAGCGTGCAGATTGCGGGCGCGGCTGTAATATCCCAGCCCGCTCCACAGGGACAGCACTTCATCCTCGTGTGCTGCTGCCAGTGCTGGCAGATCGGGAAAGCGCGCCACAAAACGTTCAAAATAGGGGATGACCGTTGCAACCTGGGTCTGTTGCAGCATGATCTCGGACAGCCAGATGCGGTAAGGATCGCGACAGGCTTGCCCGCAAGGGGTAGGCCGTTGTTGTAAAGACGCTGAAGCGTCAACAACCACGCTCTGCCAGGGCAGCGTGTGGCGGCCGTGGCTTTGTTGCCAGCGAATGATGCGGGATGCAAACGATTTCACTCCGGCAGGGTAGCCGGGGCGAGCTCGCTAATCAATGGCAGCAATGGGAAAGCCCATCATTGGGTGGGCCTGGCTTGCTTTCGCGGGGAGGCGGCCGTGGCGCTAACGCCAATGAATCGGCACCCAACACACATCTGCCTCCGCTGTCCCAGGGAATACGTCTCCGGATAAAATTGCTGCAGTCTCGTTCTCAGGCGTGGCTGAGTTTCTGACGGAACAGATTCATCAACTTGCCAAACGCAGATTCAGTGATGGACTTACGTTCGACCAGTACGGCTTCGCCACGCCGCAGCTTGTCTGCCAGGCGGTGCAGCCCGATGGAGAAGCTGTTCATGCCGTCCTGATCCGAGAACAGGTAGGTGTTCTTGACGCCGCTTACCCAGCCCAGACGCGCCCAGCGGAAAGTGCCGTCGTCGTAATGGAACTCCACCCAGTCCCCTTTGCTGAGAGCACGTGCGCGCAGGGTGAATTCGTCCTCGACTTCCGGCACAACGACTTCGGCCGGCGCAGGGACTTCGATTTTGGCGGCGGCCTCGATAGCGGCCTCGGCAGCGGCTACCGTAACCACTTCCTGTGCGGCCATTTCCTCGATTTCCTCAGGGCTGATTGCGGGCAGCGGCACCGGCTGCGCGTTGGGTCGGACCGCATTGGCATGCAGGATGACCAGGTTTGCAAAGAATCGATCCGCCATTTTGGAAGGCAGTTCAATTTCAGCCGATCCTTCGCGCAGGCGCTTCAGCAGCCCCGGCAGAATGCGTACCAGCATCAGTCGGGCGTCCATGTCGGCCTTGGACTGCACGCTCCACACCAGTTCACGCATGGTCTCGACGTGGCTGTTGAAGTGCGCACCTTCCTCGCCCTCGCTGATGTAGTCGGTCATCAGGAGTTGCGCCCAGTCGCGGCGCAGGAACTCGCGTACGGCTTCTGCCACCGGCTGGTCATGCAGCGCGCGATTGATGAAATCGTGCACGATGACGGGAGCGAGTTCAGCACGCTCGGCCTGCTTGATATGGGATATATCCTGCTGCAGGCTGACGTCTGCTGTTTCCTCCAGCGTTTCTTCCAACAAGGCGCCCATCGCCTCGAGCTCGGCCGCTGCCGATACGAAGATGTCGAAATCGTTTTCGAAGTTCTCCAGCACCCGGCTGACTACTTGTGAAATGGCATCCAGGCGAGCGTTCCCCGCCTCGGATTCTGGCAGGTGGACGGACAGCGTGGCAATGGCGTCCAGCATGCGACGTACAGGGTGATTCGGTTGCGAGAAGAACTTGCGATCCAGCATGGCCGCCTTCAGCACGGGAATTTGCAGGCGTGCAATTTGTGCCTTGAGCCGATCAGGAATGGCCGCCTCGTCGAATACAACATCGAACAGCATCGCCACGGCATCCACCAGCACTGCGTCGAGGGGGCTCGCCGCCTGCATGACAGGGCTTTGCTGCAGGCTGCGCAACACGTTCTGGATGCTGGCTGCTTCCAGTATGGGCAGTTCAAAACGGGTTCCGCCCGGCAACGTTATGGCGCCTGCTTGCAGCTGGCTGAGTGAATCGAGCAGGCTGAACCCGCTATAACCTGAACCTGCCTGAGCCCCACCCGCGGCATGTACACCCGAACCCCACGCGGCATGGCCGCCCGAACCTCCCGTGGCATTGCCGCCCGATCCACCTGTGGCTTGGCCGCCCAGCCCCGCCAGTTGCTCGAACAGATTGAACATGTCGCTACCTGTTTGCGCCGGCACGATTGCAGCCGAATCCGACGCTGATGCGGCACTCGTAGAGCCTGCCGCACGTTGGGTATGTTTGTTTCGGCCGACCTTGAGGTCAGGCAGGATGCCATGGTCGATCAGGTAGCGGTTGAGGGTATGGTAGATGTGCGCGAGTTCGGTGGTCAGTACCAGGTCGAACTGGTTCAGCAACACGATCTTCACATTCTGTTCAAGTTGCAGGCTGCCTATGCCTTCAAGCAAGGCTTCGCATAGCGTGCGAGGACCCAACGGATTGTCATTTTCAGATAAATCGGAGCGCCCCATCAGTTTGGCGATGCGGGCATCCAGCGCAACCATTTCCTCTGCGCAGTTGTAGCGCAGGCGCGAAGTGGCCTTGTCGACTGCCAGGGTGATCTCGTAGTCCTGGTCACCGACCAATGAAAGTTCAAGCGAATCGGGCGCAGCGATTTTCTCGCGCCGGTTATGGACAAAATCGTTAAAGACCTGGCAATACATATCCTTGCAGGCACTGAGCAATTCGTTGGCCTGTTTGTTGAGGATGCCTTGGGCACCGTAATAGGTGTTGCGGGTTTCCAGCAGGGGCGAGCGATCGGCCATCGCCAGCAGGGTGTTTTCCATCGCTTCGGTTTGCCGGGTCAGGACGCGGGTCGCCCCTTCGATCAGAAGGTCGCGGCTGCCATAAAGAATGGTCAGTGTCTCTGCAGAGACCTGCGCACGGCGCGAACGCTCGAATTCATTGAGGTTAACAACGACTGAATTGTCAGGCATCTCAGGCTCCATTTGGCTCACCTCGCGGTAGGGACGGCTGGCCGACACAAGAACGGGAGGAAGATGCATGACCGGAGAATTGCCGGCGGTCCCGCTGTCTCGTCTATTCGTGAAGAAATAACGAGACCGGTAACTTTGCGTCCCCGTCTCGCGGCGGGTTTGCCCTGTTCGGTAGTCGGCGATTGCGTCAGAAAATTGACACACAACCGCACAACTGGACTTACGGTAATGTCAGTAAAAAACTTTAAGTGATCTGGTAAAAAAACTGTTCAGAGGATCGTCCGAAATCTTGAGCGCAAGTTTCGGCAATGCTTTGCAAGTGAGCGACCGCCAACAAAAATGTAGGGGATCAGCAAGAATGGGGTTGGTTTGTAATGGGTTGGAGCGGGCGAAGGGAATCGAACCCTCCTCATGAGCTTGGGAAGCTCAGGTAATGCCACTATACGACGCCCGCACGACGTTGATTACGGTGCGGAGTCTACCGCGTAGGGATCGTCGCTGTCGATACTTCCAACAGTGCTGTCACCAGTAATGGGCTGACGTCGGCTGTGACCGACGCCAGTTACACTCTAGTTTCGTGGGCGCTCATCCTCTGCGGTTAATGAACACAACTCCAGTCGAAGTCGGTTGGCGAGTGTTTCCAAATGAGTCGTTTTACATTCCCAATCGTATAGCGGCATTACCTGAGTTTCCCGAAAAGCTTGCGCAGGTCATGACGAGCCGCTAAAAGCCCCTGATTCCGCCAAGTCGTTGATGAAACGGCCGATGTCAGCCACCAGTGGGTTGATCAAGCCGCACCAACATCGGCCAGGATGCCGGCCAGCCCAGTCTGCTCGATGCCCTGCCGCCCTCGCAATGCACCTGCCTGTCCAACACTGCCGGCTGCCATACAACGAACGATGGAAACCATCGCGCGGCGCGAGAAAATGAGGGCAAACGCTTGCGGAACCATGGAACGAAAATCACCTAGAAGTAGTAACGCAGGCGAAATTCCACCTTGTAATCGTTGGGTTTCTCGCCCCACTCGGTAAGCGGATCGCCGATGGGCACGGTCAGTCGCAGGCGCAGGGTGAAGGGCTCGATGCCGTCGTAGTTGAGTTCCGGCGAGATCGAATAACTGTTGTCATCGAGGTTGTAGAGCACCTGGATGGCGGGCACGAAATACAAAATGTTGTTGGGCTCATCCCACCAGGCGCGCAGGTTCACATAGCGGCGCATGGGGTTGGGTTTGGTGAACGGGCCCTGGTCCAGATCGCCCTTCAGGGGCAGCCCGGCCAGCAGGTCCGGATCATCGGCTTCCCAGGCGCGATGCACGCAGTCGTAAAACTGTTGTTGGGACGCCTTGCGATTGCCTGCACCGTTGTAATAGTACTCGGCGATGATGCCGATATCGCCTTCGGTACGATAGCGCAGCCCGGCGAGATAGCTGACGATGTCCTGCGGCGCCTCCTGTTGCGTCTTGCAGTCCGGGGAGATATCGAGCAAGGACACGTCGGTCACATAAGCCAACTCGCCGTGAATCTCGAAGTTCGGCGACAGGTTGCTGGCGAAATCCATACCGTAGCGGGCCGATTTGCTGCCCTCGCCAAGCGCCATGAAGTGGATGTCGGTGTTCCCGTACAGCAGGTACAGTCGCGCGGCGAGGTTGGTGTAACCCTCCTGGCCGAACTCCTCGTTGACGTTGCTGTTGTTCGGCAGCAGCAGCGGCGTGAAGGCGACGGTCTTCAACGGCCCGTCGAAGCTGCGGATCCAGTCGAAGCTCGCCGTCCAGAAACCTTCGCGGGTGAGGTCGGCATTGCCGGCGTCCTTGGCCCGCTCGACGAAGGCGACCGGATTCCACGCATAGCCAGTGCCCCAGAGGAATGCCTTCTTGCCGAGGTCGAAAGTGAAGCCGGGGTCTGGCTGCAGGGTGAAGAGCCCCTCGTACAGTTCGTGTTCGGCGCTCTCGTGGGTATAGTCCCAGACCTTGCTGGAATGGGTTCGGAACGACAGGGTGGCTATGCCCTTGCGGTAGCGCCCCTCCAGTTCCAGTGCCGCAGGGAGGCGGAAAATGCTGTCGAGGGGGTCTTCGTCGAAAAATTCCAGCTGATAGAGCGCGCTCTGCGCGTTGCTCTTCGAATAGGCCGGCTCGATCTCGACATAGCCGCGCAATTCGAACGCCTTGGTTTCGTACTCGCCGGCATCGAAGGTATAGGCCTCGTCCGCCCCCGCCCGGAGCGGCACCGCCAGGCAGGCTGCAGCCAGAAATCCGGGCAGGCCATTTTTGCCGATCCAGGCCAGCATCGTGTGGCTCACCCGACTCGCGCCGGCCATGCCAGAACGCTCCCTGAATGCCTGCACATCTCAGCGCAGCTCTTTGATCCTGGGCATGTAATTGAGCGTGAACGCCTCGTCACGAAAATTGCGGCGCTTGATTTTCGCGAACAGCATGACCGCCTTGTAGCCCCGGTACAAAGGGCTATCGGTCTCCAGCACCGCGGGGCGGCGGATTCCGTCGCCGAAGTCCTTGACGTCACGGTAGCGCAGCGTCTTGATCAACAACCCGCTGGCAGCGTAGGCCTCGATGGTCAGGGGCAGCAAACTGGCCCGATCGACGACCATGATCAGGCGGTCGTAGGCGACGGCATCCGTTCTCGCCTTGAGTGACAAGCGATAGGTTTTCCCCTGTTCCTCGACCGCCGTAACCTCGTACTCGGTGCTGAAATCCAGGCGCATCAGGTCGGCATTGTTGAAGATCCCGCCGACCACCGACTGCAAGCTGGTGATGCGGATCGGCCGGCCCACGTCCGGTATGTACAGCCACATGTTGTCACCGAGCCGCAGCGTCGTACGACCGGCGTCGGTCGGCGGTTCGAGGAACAGCCCTACCATGCTGTCCCGGCCCTGCTTGGCCGTGTACAGCACGAATTCCTTGCGGCTGCCGTCCGGTTCGATATTGATCAGCTTGCGGTACATCTCGTAGGACTCGGGGGTCAGGTTCTTGTCCACCTTCTCGAGAATGGCCTTGCCATCCAACGCCGCGAAGCTGGCCTGGGCCACGAACACCAGGCTGCACACTATGAGTTGTATCAGTCGTTGCATGGTGACGTTCCCCTCATTCCGACTTTTTCAGCTCGTTGACAACGCTCTGTACGTCCCCCTTGCGCGAGACAAACCGCATCTTGTTGGCAACGAGCACATCCTTCATCTTGGGGCCCACCATCCCGGCGACCATGACGGTCACACCGTGTTCGGCCAGCATCTGAGCCGCTGCCGGCCCAACCCCTGCCTCCAGGTTAAGAAAGGTATTGGGCAACACCTCAACCAGGGTGCCGTCCTCCGTATAGACATGATAATGAGTCGCACGAGCCGCCAAATAGGGAATCTTGGCGGTCAGTTCCTTTCCCTCGGCGGCGATCGCGAACAGCTGTTTTTGCGGGGCTTGCGTCGCGGGTGCTGGTGTCCCGGGTGCCGGTGTCTTGGCTGTTTCCGCAGCCCAGACCGTCGAGCCGCCGGTTACGCCCATCACCAGAAGTAAGGTTGCCACTGCATTGCGAAACGTTGACATCAAAAACTCCTTCTATTGCACCGATATGAAAAACCTTCTTGCCGCCAGACTCTTGCCCCGTTCAACCCGGGCTTGCCACTGATGACACCCCACGCTCCCCTCGCCTGCCCCGATCCTGGATCCCTGTTGCTTGCCGGACCTCGGGCGCCTGGCTAGCCGAGCCTGGCGAGCTTCGACATCCACGGACCGACAAGGGGCGCGTACGCTATGTAGCAAGCATTAAACGTGCCGCAACGCCGTGATGGGATCCATCCTGGACGCCTTCCAGGCTGGCTGCAGGCTGGCCAGGACGGCCACCAGGATGGTCAGCAGGCCAACGAAAATGACGTCACTTGCCGCGATGGTCGGTGCCAGAATGATGTTCTCCTGGCGTCCGAAGGCGATGCTGACCGTGGAGACATTCAGGGCATAGATCGCGATCAAGCTGATGGCTATGCCGATCGCGGTGCCGAGGACGCCCAGCAGGAAGCCTTCGCTCAGAAACAGCCAGAGGATCTTGCTCGGCGAGGTGCCGATCGCGGAGATCGTCCCGATCTCCCGAATGCGCTCGTAAACGGCCATGATGAGCACATTCATGATGCTGATGAGTACCACCGATACCAGGATGATCTTGATGAACAGGTTCATGATGTCGATCATGTTGGCGATCTTGGAGAAGGGCACGAACTGCTCCCAGGGGTGGACCTGAAAGATCGATTCGCCCTTCTTGTTTTTCAGCGAGGCTACGGCGCCATCCACCTTCGCCACCGTCTGTTTCAGGGTAGCAGTATCCTTGAGGCGAATGGCGATCTCGCTGACCTCGGCGGGGCGGCCCCAGCCCTTGGCCTTGAACAAGGCCTGGGTTTCCTTGATCAGACCGAGCCTGCCAACGGGCCCTGTCGCTTGTCCGGCTGGTTCAGGCGCCGGGCCGAACAGCGACTGTTCCCTTTGCTTTTCCTGCTCCAGCGCGGCCTTGACGTCAGGCGGAAGGAACGCATGGCGGTCGAGCACCTCCGGCTCCACTTCCTCATCGGCAAGCCGCAGAAGGTCGCGCGCATCGTCGATGTGGATATAGCCGTCACGGCCGCCCGGCCCCGACATGCTCTCCATGATGCCCTGCACCAGGAAGGTCTTGCCGTTGACCGAACCATCCCGGTTGGTGGCCACCAGCACGACGGTATCGCCTGGCTTCAGGTTCATCGGCTTGGCGAGCAACTCCGGCACCTGGACATAACCGCGCTTGACCAGCGGCTGCCGCTCACCGCCCGCCACGACACGATTGGGCAACAGGGGCACGACCGCGGCCTCCCGTTCAGGGTACACGCCGTTGAGACGGATACTCGTGGTGCTCTGGAAATTGCTGAACATGGCCATTAGCTTCACGCGCGGCGACCATGCCTCAATTTCCGGTGTGTTGTCCAACACATCGTATAGTTTGACCAGCATCCGCGGCCGCATGTTGCGGTCGACCGGCAGACTTTCCATGGCCCCCAGATACCCCCGGCGGTGAACCTGCATATGTCCCACCATGGAGTCGGTGAACTGCGCCACCATCATGTCCTTGAAGGAGCCCGCCACCGCGATGAACAGCAATACCGCGACCAGACCGACGGTGATCAACGCCGCGGTGAGCAGGGTACGGCGCTTGTAGCGCAGCAAATTTCTGGCTGCCATTCGCAAGATATCAAGCATGGACAGCCCCCCCTCGGGTTTCGTTGCCTTCCAGGAAGCTACCGTCTTCCATGAAGTAGGTGACCTCGGCCTCCGCCATGATCTTGGGGTCGTGCGTCGAGAACACGAAGGTCGTCTTGAACTCGGTGCGCAACTGCTTCATCAGCCCGATGATCCGGTAGGCCGTTTCATGGTCGAGGTTGGCGGTCGGCTCGTCCGCCAGCACCAGTTTGGGATTGGTCACCAGCGCGCGTGCCACGGCCACGCGCTGCTTCTGCCCACCCGAGAGCTGGTCGGGCCGCTTGTCCGCCTGATCGGCCATCCCCACCGCTTCAAGCAGACTGCGCACCCGGGCGCGTCGTTTGTCGGCAGGCCAGCGCTGGACCATCAGCAGGGGATACTCGATGTTTTCGTAAGCCGTGAGCACCGGGATGAGGTTGAAATCCTGAAACACAAAGCCGATGTGCTCGCCCCGAAAAGCGGCCGCGGTGCGCTGGTTCAGCGTGGCAACATCGGTGCCCATCAGCGTCAGCCGCCCCCCCGTGGGCCGATCGAGGCAGCCGATCATGTTGAGCAGCGTGGTCTTGCCGCTTCCCGAGGGCCCCACGAACGATGCGAAGGAAGCGGGCTCAATCGTAAAACTGACTCCCCGCACGGCGTGGACCACCGTATCACCGAGGGGATAATCCTTCTGCAGGTTTTCTGCTGTGACCAGACTCATCGACAACTCCTCCGACCTTTACTGGCGAGGAAACGCTCGGACTTGGCCCCACGCCGCGCGGTCGCGCAAGCGCTGTCCGCCACACCGGCCCGCGCAACGGCGGCCAAGGACTCGTAAGTGCGAGATCACTCTGGCTTCTTCTGCTTGCCGGCCTTCAGGAGACCTGCCTCGGGGTCCTGATCGTGGACATATCCTGGCGGCGGGTAGACGGTTTCGCAACTGTCGTCAGCCGTGCCCATCTCGCGTTGCAGCATGCACACGTCGTGCTCACCGTCACCCCCCGACATCTTGTCCTGTCCCGGCCCGCCCCAAAGCACGTCATAGCCCGGGCCGCCCCGCAGGTCATCATCGCCTACGGCACCGAAGAGCCAGTCGTCACCCTCCTCACCGAGGAGGGTGTCGCTGTCTTTAGCGCCAAACAGCGAATCAATGCCCGGACCGCCGCAAATGGTGTCGTTTCCCACATCGCCATGAACCACGTCGTTGCCCGCGAGCGCGACGATCACGTCCGCCACTTCGCTGCCCAGTATCAGGTCATCCCCGTCGGTCCCGACGCAGGTTGCCGGCAGGCCGTTACACGTCGGGGGCGTTACCCCTGCAGGGATGAAAGGACACTTGATGACCGTGTGGGCCGGCTTGTAACCCGG
>Ga0209254_10003361_pt1 | contig 14577 bp, 13 predicted proteins | sample FrelakmetDIP11DI_FD_187148 | JGI IMG/M metagenome (GOLD analysis project Ga0209254, IMG submission 187148) | Freshwater lake sediment microbial communities from the University of Notre Dame, USA, for methane emissions studies - DIP11 DI (SPAdes)... | ecosystem: Environmental > Aquatic >...
CGATCAGCCCGGCTTCGATCATGCGGCGCGCGTTGCCGTAGACCTTCGCGCCTGACGAGCAAGCAGTGCATACCGCGGCCGCCGGTCCGGTCAGGTCGAAATGCGAACGTACGAACTCGACGACCGAGAAGCTGTTGTGCGAGCGCCGGTAATCGAGTGCCGCAGGCAGGGCGCCGGTGACCGGGTCGCGATGTCGATAGGCGATCTCCGTCTCGAGGATGCCTGCGGTGCTGGTGCCGAGGAAGACGCCGATGCGCGCAGGGCCGAAGCGCGCGCGCGCCGCACCCACCGCGTCGGCGAAACCGTCCTGTTCGAGCGCGAGCTGCGCCAGCCGGTTGTTGCGGCACTCGAACGCGGCGAGATCGGCGCGCAGCGGCGCGGCGTCGATGCCCTCGACCTCGGCCACCATCGTGTCGAGCTGCACCGTTTCAAAGCGGCACGGCGCCAGGGCCGAGCGCCGCTGCGCCAGCGCGTCGGCGAGCGCCTCAACGCCCCGGCCGAGACCGGTGACAGCGGTGTACGAAAGGAAGCGCAGCACGAATGGGGAGAACGAGGTCGACGGCCCGCGAGGGCAATGTGGCGGCGATTATCCCCAAGTCAGGACGGCGTCGCGGGCCCGTCCTTCGCAGGAGCCTGCCAGCGTGCGGCGTGCTGCACGAGGAAGCGACGCCAGAGTGCGCGCCAGGTGGCCCAGTCATGCGCTCCGTCGACCAGCAGTCGCTGCTCCGGTGGCAATGCTTCGCTGAGCAGTTGCTGGCCCTCGGCGAAGCGGTCCTGCCGGCCGAAGCCGATGACGATCTCAGGCCGGCTTCCGCGGCCGGTGCCGAGCCAGCGCCAGACTCGGCGTTCGTCGTCGAACTGAGTTTCAGCCTCTCGCGCGGCCCACGCGGCAATGCCGCCCGCGTCGGGGACATCACTCCACAGCGGCCGCAGACCCGGCCACGGTGCAATCGCGAACACGCCGTCGACGAGCGCGCGATGCGCTTCGGCACACGCGAGCGCCGTCATGCCGCCGAGCGAGATGCCGACGATCCATACCGGACCGGTCGCATCCAGGCGCAGCGGGTGCAGCACATGTTCCTTCAGCAGCGTGACGATGCGATCTGCGGCATAGATGTCGACCGGCACCTCGCTGCGGACGAACGTCACCGCGATGGCGAGCTCGCGCAGGTCGTCGAGGAAGCCCTCGCGCACGAAGTCCTCGGAGGTGGTCGCGGCGGCCGGAAGCAGCACCAGCGTCAGCGCGGCCGCAACGTCGGGCGGCCCGATGCGGTCGACACGGATTGCCAGTCGCTCAGTGTCGTTCATCGTCAGGACGCAGGGGCTGCGCCAGTGCGGCCGAAAAGACGAACGCAAGCACGACGCCCGGCGCCACCGTGCTGCCGATCATGCCGAGCACCGGCACACTCGAGAACGCCAGTACGCCGAACGTCAGCAAGGTCGTTGCGGCGGCGAGCGCTACGGAAACCAGCATGCGTGTCGATTCCGGTCGAGTGGTCCCGTGGTCGGGTCGGCTGCGCCGGTCGAACAGCAGTGAGTAATTCGACCCTACGGCAACAACGAGCAGCAGACCGACCAGGTGCAGCAGCGTCAACTGCACTCCGACCGCGAGCAACCCGCCGACGACACAGAGCACGGCGGCGGCGAGGGGTAAGACGACCCGCGCCAGGCGCGGCAGGCTGCGCAGGCTTGCGGCCAGCAGCAGCACGATGACGAGGGCGGCGCCGCCGGACAGCCAGGCGGCCTCGCGCAGGTAGTCGGCATACATCGTGTCGGTCGCCGCCTTCATGTCGAGCAGGAGCGGCGCGCGGCCACCGACATCGACTCCGGCCAGCGCTGCGCGGAGCGCTGCGACATCGATCGCTCCGGAGGCCGGCCCGTGCAGTGGCACCAGCGCGAGCCAGGTCGGCTCATTCGCCGCCGGCGCCTCGCGCTCGACCAGCAACGACTGCAGTGCCAGCGCGAGGGAAGTGCCGGCCAGCGATTCCGGCGTCAGCAGCGGCGCCTGGCGCGCGCGTTCGACGTCCTCGACGAAGCCCTGCAGTTTCTCCGGCCGCAGTGGCAAGCCTTGCAGTGCGAGGTCCAGGCGTGACTTCAGTTCGGTTGTCGGTGGCAGCGCCGCCTGTCGCTCGCGCTGCGTCGCGGCGCTCGGCAGAAAACGCGTCGGCGTGTCGACATGCGACAGCACGCCTTTCTCGACCAACGGCGCCAGGCGCGCAACGCTCGCCTCGGCGCCGCGCAACGCGGCCTCGCGATCATTGGCCGGCACAGCCACGACGTAGCGCACGTCGGGCGCGCCGAGGTCCGCGCGCAGCGCTGCATCGAGCTGTCGCGCTTCGATCGGCACCGGGCTCAGAGCGGTCAGTTCGCGCTGCCAGAGTCCATCCCCCTTCCAGCCGATGATCGCGACGGCGGCGAGGCACGGCAACCAGATCCAGCGGCGCCTGCGCGCAAGGCTTTGCATGCCGGCCTCGAGTCGCGCGCCGACTGCGGACAGATCGCGCAGCTTGAAGCCGTGCGGCACCAGCAGCGGCAGGCCGTAGCGTGTGGCAATGGCGGCGGCGATCAGTCCGGCGATGGCGAACAGGCCGGGCTGGGCCAGGCCAGGGAATCCGGACAGCAGCAACACGCCGAAGCCGGCGATCGAGGTGGCCATGCCGAGACGCAATGTCGGCCACAGGCGCCGTTGCCAGCCTTCGGCCGTCGCGGGGTCGCGTCCTCCTTCGGCCTGCACGAAGAGATAGACGGCATAGTCGACCGCTTCGCCGATCATCGTCACGCCGAAGGCCAGCGTCACGCCGTGCACGTAGCCGAAGCCCGCACCGACGGCGGCGAAGCCGGCGAGTACGCCGCATGCGACCGGCACCAGGCCCAGGAGCAGCGTGCGCACGGACCGGTAGGCAAACCACAGCAGCGCGACGACAAGGACCGTGCTCAGCGTGCTCAAGGCGGCGGCCTCGGTGATGATGCGCTGGCGTGACTCGGCGGCGAACACGGCCGGACCGGTCTTCAGCAGGCGCAGCTCAGGCCGGTTCAACGCCGCGAACCGGACGTCAAGCGTGGCTAGAGCGCGCTGCTGCGCATCGGAATCGATCAAGGGCGCACGCAGCGCCACCATCAGCAGCGCGCGTTCGCCAGTGCGCGAGGCCCAGACGCCGGCTTCGCGACGCGGCGAAACGGGTCCGGACAAAATGTCGATCAACTGCAGCGTTTCGCCGGTCGGATCACGCGGCAGCAGCGAAGCGGCGAGCATGCCCGCCGGCGCGGCTACCGCCTCGATCGTTTCGCTGACCGCCGCGCGCAGTCCGTCGATCGAAAAGCGAGTTGCATCGACGGTGGGACTCAGCAGGTAGCGCTGCCTGAACACGAAGGCGCGATCGGCCTGCAGTGACTGGCCGTCGCCGTTGGCGACTTGCGTGAACTGCGCATCGGCGCGCAGCGCCTCGGCCAGAAGACGCGACGCCTGCGCGCGCGCCTCCGCGGAACCGCCCTCGATGCCCACCAGCACCAGGCGCGCCAGCGCGCCCGCGCGCAACTGTTCGATCAGGATCTGCTGTTCGATTGCCGGCGAGCGCGGCAGGAACACCGAGAGATCGGTGCGTATCGGCGTGCGCACCGCCTGCCACGCGGCGATCGCGATCAATACCAGACACAGCAGCAGCGTCACGCGCCCGCGCTGGTTCATCGCGGTTTGTCGGGCGCTTGCTTGGCCGCGGTCGCCGGCACGATCTGCATCACCGAGCGCACGCCGTCGGCCTGTCGGATCTCGATGCTGTCGATCTGGTCCTGCCGGCCCTCGATCAGCACGGCCTCGATGTACTGCGCGACGGCCTGTGACACTGGCGTGAGACTGAGCGTCCAGATGCGCCGCTCACCGTGGAGCGTCACGGTCCAGCCGCGGCGCAGCGATGCGAGGTCGCCCGCCATCGTCCCGCGCAGGCTGTTGATTGCCAGCCCGCTGTCCGGCAGGTCGGTCAGCGCCAGGCGGCGCGTGCGCTGACCTTGCTGCAGCGTCAGCTGGTCGCCGGCGAGCACGAGTGATTCGGCGCGCGGCTGCAGCGTATGTTTCTCGAGTCGATCTGGCGTGATAAAGCGCAGCGTGCCCGACGATTGCACCGGTGCATCGAGGATCGGTACGTAGCGACGCTCGGTGAAGGTCGCGTCCGCATTGCCGCGCGCCGCCAGGGCCGCCATCAGGTCGTTCACCGACCACTGGGCGGCGGCATGCCACGACGCCAGCGCCAGCACTGCGGCCGCCAACGCCTTAGCGGTCCGTGTCACCGTCGGCCTTCCAGAAGTCGAAGAAGTTGAACCAGTTGTAGGGATGCGCGCGGCACGCCTGCTCGAACTCGGCAGCGTAACGGCGCACCGCATCCTGTACCGCGACGTCGCGGCCGCCCGCTGCAATCGCAGAAAAGTCGGCGATCGGCGCAAAGCGCACGCGGTAGCGGTTGCCGCCGAGATAAATGCCCTGCATCAGTAGCACCCGCTGTCGCAGCACTGCCGCCAGGCGGAAGGCGCCGAGCGGAAACGCGGCAGGAGCGCCCAGGAAGGGCATGCTCAACGCAGGTTGCTGCGCCAGCGTGCGGTCGGCGAGAAAGCCGACAAGCTGCCCCTCGGCGAGCGCCTGCTGGACCTGCAGCATCGCATCGGGACGGCCGAGCCCGATGATGCGCGGCACCGCATTCGGGTTCAGCGCTGCGAGCGCGGCGTTGATGCGCTTCGCGTTCTCCTCATACATCACCATGGTCACGTCGTAGCGTCGGCCCTGCGCCGCGGCGCTGCGCGTGATCGCACGCAGGACTTCGAAACTGCCGAAATGCGCGCCAACGAGGAAGGCCCCCGGACCCGCAGCGAGCGCGCGGTCGACTTCGTCGACGGACTCGAGCGCGATGTCGAACTGGTCGAAGCGATCGTTCAGCAGGTAGGCGCGGTCGTGCACCGTCGACGCAAAGGCATGGAAGTGGCGCAGCACGTCGATCGACGTCGCGGGCCGACCGAGCGCACGCGTCAGGTAGCTGCGCGAGGCGCGCCGTGCCGCCGGCGCGGCAATGAAGAAGTACAGCGCGATGAACGGCAGCACCCAGCGGGAAACCAGGCGCCCCAGGCCCAGCGACAGCCAGCGCATCAGCGTCAGCGCGGCGTGGCTGCCGCGCTCGTCGCGCCGGGCCCAGTCGGCGGGCGCAGGCGTGCTCACGCGCCCGCTTCCCGCAGCCGCGCGGTGCCGGTCGCCACGCGAGCACCGTCGGCGGTCGAGACTTCAAAACGAATATCGCCGTTGCCGCGTTCGGCATGCAGCATCAGCGACATGCCGGGCCGCACCGGCGCGAGAAACTTGGCTACCGGCAGGCCGCGCACCGACGCGCCGAAGTGCGCCTCGATCGCGCCGATCGCTGCGTCGAGCAGCACGACGCCCGGATAGATCGGATGCCCGGGAAAGTGTCCCTCCAGCACCGGGTGGTCGGCTGCCAAAGGCAGCGGGGCGTCGAGGATGGCGTTCATGACGTCCGCTGCGCATGCAGCAGCGCACGCAGTCCGGCCACGGGCAGCTTGCTGGTCTCGCTGCGGGGCAGCGCGGGCACCAGCAGCAGCGGCCGCGGCAGGAACACCGGGTCGAGATGCTCACGCAGCGCGGCCATCAGCGCACTCGACGACTGGCCCGGTGCGACGACGGCGGCGGCCAGCCGCGTGATGTCTGCGCCGTTGGCCGGTTCCTCCGGAACGAAGAACGCGCCGTCGACCACGCCGGGTACGCGCAGCAGCACCTGGGTCAGGTACGCCAGCGAACTGCGCTTGCCGGCGATGTTCACCATGTCGGCGTGGCGCCCGAGCAGCACGAAGCCGCCGGAGCCGGCGGGCTCGATCAGGTCGGCGAGTCGCGTGGGCGCCAGCACGTGGCCGCCTTCGGCCCAGACGCGGCCATCGTGCTGCGTCACCTGCACGCCGGCATAGGGCGTCCAGCAGGTCTCGCGCGTTGTGCGTCGTGTCGCCAGTTGCCCGCTCTCTGTGGCGCCGTAGATTTCGATCAGCGGCGCACGAAACGCCTGCTCTGCCGCATTCGCGAGCGCCGGCGTCAGCGGCGCGGTCGCGCACAGCAAGAGGTCGATCGCCGGCAGGGCCAGCCCGGCATCGAGCACGGTGCGCAGATGAAACGGCGTCGTCACGAGTCCGCGTGGCCGTGGCAGGGCGTCGAGTTCAGCGGCGATGTCGGCCGGAAAGAACGGTCGCGATGCCGTCAGCGTGGCGCCGGCCGCGAGCGCCACCAGCACGGTCGACTCGAACCCGTAGCTGTGCTGCGCCGGCACCGTGCCGAGCAGGGCGATGCCTTCCGGCGCCACCTCGGCCAGCCTCTGCACCTGCGCCGCCGCGTTACGCACCAGGCTGCCCCAGAGTTTCGGTTGCGGCTGCGGCTGTCCCGTCGAGCCGGACGAGTACATGCGCGCGACGAGCTGCGAGCCGGGAAACACGGGAATCGCCGGCGCCGTCGCCGGCCCGCGCTCGACGAGGTCGACGCGGTGCACGGGCAGCCCGCCGCTCGGTTCGGCATCTTCTTCGCGATCGACCAGCAGCACCAGATCGGGCGCCTCGGCGCGCAGATGGGCGATGACGCCCGGCGTGCGCGCCGGCGGCAGCAAAGTGACGATGCCGCGCTGCATGCAGGCGGCGAGGCTGACCGCAAAGAGATACCGGTCGCCGCAGGCGTTGAGCGCATGCGCGGTCGACGGCAACCGCGCGGCGACTGAGCCGACGTCGACCAGGAAACGGGCCGCGCTGATCGGCGCGCCGTCGCGCCAGGCGAAAGTGCGGTCCAGGGCCGCCGCGCCATGAGCCAACAGCGGCCACGCCTCCGCGGGCTGCGGGGCGCGGTTCAGACTGGCGGCCCAGTCAGCCATGCGGCTGACGCGCGGGCAGCGCCGACCGAGCGGCCGGGTCGCGCATCAGCGCGCGGAATCCGGCCACCGTCTGCGCGATCGAGGCGCAATGGCTGGCGGGAAGCAGGCGACGACGCACCGCGAACTCGAGGACGAACATCACGGCCACCAGCGGTCCGGACACGACGGTCGCGAAGGTCGACCACGTGTGGGTGCTGCTGCCGACGTACAGAGCCACTGAGATGACCGTCATCGCGACGAAGTAGATCGTCCATGCCAGCGTCACGCCGCGCGAATAGCGCACGACGGCCGGCGGCATCGATGGCAGCACGGCCTGCGCGATCCGCGTCGCCAGTGGCGCCTCGCCGGGCAGCAGCGTGCGGCCGAAGTAGATCGCCAGCAGGCCGTGCACGGCCACGTGCTGCACGAACCAGAGGGCGCTGACCTGCCGTGCCAGCCAGTCCAGGTTAAGCGCGGCGGCGATGCCCAGCGCGATGGCCGCCAGCCGCACCGGCCAGCGCAGTCGCGAGTGCCAGCTGAGGGCGACCGCGCCGGCCAGCGGCGGCGTCAATGCGATGCCGACTGAAAGTGGCGGAGCAAGGCGGCCGCTGGAACTCAGGTACGCCAGCGCCAAGCACCCCGCGGCGCCGAGCGCCACTGCCGCAAGCACGGCGGGCTGCCTGGTCACTTGGTCCGGTGCGCGGCGACGTGGTTGGCCAGGCTTTCAAGCGAAGCGAAGATCCGCACATTGCTCTCGTCGTTGGCGCGCAACTGGAAGCCGTACTTGCGCGAAACGAGCAGTGCCACTTCAAGGATGTCGATCGAATCCAGGCCGAGCCCGTCGCCGTAAAGCGGGGCCTTCGTATCGATCTCCCCCGGCGCCACCTCGAGGTTCAGTGTCCGGACGATCTCCTCGGCGATCTCCTGCGCAAGGCCGGGCGTGACCGCCTGGGCGGGCTGCGTGTTGTTGCTGCTGTTCATCGATTCTGGGAATGTCGCGGGGCCATGCGCGATTGTGATTGAAGTTCCGGGATGCGAGGCTCGGCAGCGCAGGTTGCGCACGCGGCCGCAAGGCACGCGCCAGCATACTGGAAGCCCCTGCGGCGACCGGCTCAGCCGAGCTTGCCGCCTTCCAGCACACGCTTGAGATTCGCCAGCGCGCGCTCGGACTGTCTGAGCAGCAGGGCGCGCGTCAGATTGGCGTCGAACATCGTCCACGGCCAGCGGCTGGAGCGGTAGGACAGCGTCCGGAAGAACCGCGTCAGCGTTCCACCGTCCGCACGCAGTTCGTAGACGATGCGCGCGTCGCCCTCGGGCGGGCTCGCCGCAATGACCCACAGCGCCGGCGGCTCGCACGCCAGCACCGTCCACGTCGCAGAAATGCGCCGCCGCCCCGCGCGGATCGATTCCGTCGCCCGATCGCCCGGCTGCAGCGGCCGTGGCGGCGCCACGACCGACTCGGTCGCCGGTTGCCAGTGGGTCCACAGGGACGCGTTGGTCGCGAACTCGAACACTTTGTCGGCCGGACGCCCGATCAGCACGAACGATTCGATGGTCACCAGCCGCGGGTCCGCCGTCGCCGCGGGCCAGTGCAGTGCCGGCGGGTTTGTCGGGATGTCGGACGGTTTCATTCGGGCGCGGATCTCCCTGCCGAGCATAGCCGCCGTCCCGATCAGTGCCGCGCGCCATGAAGGAGCGACAAGCCTTGACCTTGCGCAGGCAATGCTGCGGCGCGCCACCTACAAAAAGAAGTAACAGACTGGCAATACATAGACTGAGGAGGTGTCATGCAACGACCCTGGTTGAAGCTGTACCCCGAAGGGATTCCGGCCGAAGTGGACTACACGGCCTACAACTCCCTCAAGGAAATCCTGGAGACCAGCTGCGCGCGTTTCGCCGACCTGCCCGCCTACGGGAACATGGGCGTGTCGATCACCTATCGCGAGCTGGACCAGCTGAGCCGCGACTTCGGCGCCTACCTGCAAAAGGTGGCAGGCCTGAAGAAAGGTGACCGGCTGGCGATCATGCTGCCGAACCTGCTGCAGTACCCGATTGCGCTGTTTGGCGCGCAGCGGGCAGGCATCGTGGTAGTGAACACTAACCCACTGTACACGGCGCGGGAACTCGAGCATCAGTTGAAAGACTCGGGCGCGACGGCGATCATCGTGCTGGAAAACTTTGCACACACGCTCGAGGAGGTCATCGCCCGCACGCAGGTACGCACCGTCATCACGACGCAGATCGGCGACATGTTCCCGGCGTTCAAGCGGATGCTGACGAACCTGGTCGTCAAGCACGTCAAGAAGATGGTCCCGGAGTGGCACCTCGCCAAAACGATCGGCTTCACCGAGGCCCTGGCGGCCGGCCACGCGCAGGCGCTGGACGACGTCTCGATCCGCCTCGATGACCTGGCGTTCCTGCAGTACACGGGCGGAACCACCGGTGTCGCGAAGGGCGCGATGCTGACGCAGGCCAACATGGTCGCGAACCTGCAGCAGGTGGCGCCCTGGATCGCGCGGGACCTGCTCGATGGCAAGGAAACGACGCTGATACCGCTGCCGCTGTATCACGTGTTCGCGCTGACGGTGAACCTGGTGTTCATGAAGATTGGCGCGCACATCATCCTCGTGACCAACCCGCGTGATCTGCCGGCCTTCATCCACTTGCTGAAGAAGACACCGATCACCGCGATGATCGGCGTGAACACGCTGTACAACGGGCTGCTGAACACGCCGGGGTTTTCCGAACTGAACCTGCACGCGCTGAAGATCTGCTCCGCCGGCGGCATGGCGGTGCAGCGCGCCGTGGCGCAGAAGTGGAAGGCCGCCACCGGCGTGCCGCTGATCGAGGGCTACGGTTTGACGGAGACCTCGCCGATCGCCATCTCCAACCCGCTGAACATCGAGGAGTGGACCGGCAACATCGGCGTGCCGATTCCTTCGACCGAGGCCGCGATCCTCGATGACGACGGCGAGTTGCTGCCGGTCGGTCAGGTGGGCGAGATCGCGATTCGCGGCCCGCAGGTGATGCGTGGCTACTGGCAGCGCCCGGACGAGACCACCAAGGTCTTCACGCGCGACGGCTGGTTGCGCACCGGCGACATGGGCTTCATGGACGAGCAGGGCAGGTTCAAGATCACCGACCGCAAGAAGGACCTGATCATTGTCTCGGGCTTCAAGGTATTCCCGAACGAAGTCGAGGACGTCGTCATGCTGCATCCGGGCGTGATGGAGGTAGCGGCAATCGGAGAGGTCGACGAGCGCACCGGCGAGGCGGTGAAGATCGTCGTCGTGAGGAAGGATCCGGAGCTCACCGAGGCGGCGCTGCTTGAGCACTGCAAGAAGCACCTCACCGCCTACAAGGTGCCGAAGATCATCGAGTTCCGCACCGAGCCGCTGCCGAAGACCAACATCGGCAAGATCCTGCGCCGCGAACTGCGCAGCGCGGTGCCAGCGCAGGGCAAGGTAGCCGCGTAGCGCGTCGGAAGTGAAAGCGGCGCCTGCGGGCGCCGCTTTCATTTCGTGGCGTTCAGGCCGTGGCCGTGTCAGCCGCCTGCAGCGCCCGCCGCATCGCGCCGAAGCGCTTGCGGTATTGCGCCGGCGTCAGCGACACCTGGCGCCTGAAGAGGCGCCCAAAGAAGCCGGCGTCCTCGTAGCCCACCTCGTTGGCGATCGCTTCGACCGGGTCATCACCCGCCTCCAGCATCTGCTTCGCCTCTTCCAGCCGCAGCGTGTGTACGTATTCCAGCGGCGACATACCGGTCGCCCGCTGGAAGCGCCGCTTGAACGAGCGCTCCGGCAGGCCTGAGAGCCGAACCATCGCCGCCACCGGCGCCGGCTCGTTGTAATGGTGCGCGATCCAGGTCTGGCAGCGCGCAATCTCGGCATCCTCGGATTGCCGTGACCGCGCCAGGCGTGCAAACGGTTGCTGACCGATGTCGTGCCACTCGATCAGGTTGAGGCGAGCGGTCTGCATCGCGACCTCGAGCGAGACAAAGCGCGAGATCAGATAGATCGCCAGATCGAGCCACGTGGTGCCGCCGCCCGCCATCACCAGCCGCTGTCCTTCGCCGCTGACGACCAGCGCGCGCTGCGGATGCACGCGGACGCGCGGGTGGCGCGAGCGCATCACGTCGCAGTAGGCCCAGTGCGTGGTCGCGTCGTTGTCGTCGAGCAGTCCCGTCAGCGCCAGCAGCATCGCACCGGAGCACGCCGTGGCGATCGTCGTACCCTGCGCGTGGCGGCGCTTCATCCACTCGACTTCCGCGTCGAAGCCGGAGATCGGAGCCCCCGGCGGGATCGCGACCTCAGGGACGCAGATGACATCCGGCGCCGTGCACTCATCGAGCGTCTGCTGCGCGCGGACCTGCACGTCGTTTGCCACCGCGAACGGCTCGCGGAATCGTGACACCACCACTGGCGTCATCACAGATGCGCCAGGGCGGCCGTCGACGACCACGCCCCAGTCGCGTCCGGCCGACTGCAGGATGTCGTACAGGCCGTAGAGCACCGAGGCGGTGACCTCCGGGAACGCGAGGATCGCCACGCGCACTGGGCGTGGGGACGCTTCAGCCATCGGCGGCCTCCTATAGCGGCCACGCGCCGTGGCCGAAATGTCTGGTTCCTTGCCGAAACGGCTTTAGTGCCGGCGCGCTCCCGGACCTACCGTTTCGCCTGATCGAATTCAACCAAACGGAGCGTTGTCATGCCATCCCCAATTGAGCTGTTGCTCGACCCCGTCTCGCTGGCGGTACTGGCCCTTTACGGCACCTTGATCACCTGGGAAGCCGTGGCCCCGGCGCGCACGCTCCCGTCAGTGCGCGGCTGGAAGCTGATGGGCCTTGCGGCCTTCACCGCGATGTTCTTTGTGTCGTCCTACTTGCCGTTGCTGTGGACCGAGCAACTCTCGCAATTCCAGCTCTTCGACCTGACGGGCCTGGGCACCTGGGGCGGCGCGCTTGTCGGCGTGCTGGTCTACGAATTCGGCGTGTATGTGTGGCACCGGACGATGCACAGCAGCAACACGCTGTGGCGCGTCTTCCACCAGATGCACCACAGCGCCGAGCGCGTCGATGCTTTCGGCGCGTTCTGGTTCAGCCCGGCTGACATGATCGGCTGGACGGTTCTCTACAGCCTCGCGCTGACGCTGGTCGTCGGCATCACCGCCGAGGCGACCACGGTCGTGCTGCTGGTGACGACATTGCTCGCGGTGTTCCAGCACACCAACGTGCGCACGCCGCAGTGGCTGGGTTACATCGTGCAGCGGCCGGAATCGCACTCGTATCACCATGAGCGCGGTGTGCACGCGCGCAACTACTCGGACCTGCCGGTCTTCGACATGATTTTCGGCACGTTCTACAACCCTCCCGCCTTTGCGTCGGCGACCGGCTTCTATGACGGCGCCTCGGTGCGCATCATCGACATGCTGCTGGCGCGGGACGTCTCTGTCCCGCACCCGGACGCGGCGCCCACGGCGCGCGCGGCCTGATCCTCGCCTTCCGGAGGAAATCGCCATGAGCACTTACCGCAAGCAACTGCCGCAACTCGGCGACCGCCTGTTCATGACCGATGGCGGTCTGGAAACGACATTCATCTTTCATGACGGCGTCGACCTTCCTTACTTCGCCGCCTTCGACCTGTTGAAGGATGCCGAGGGTACCGACCGCCTGCGCCGCTACTACGCGCGCTACGCCGAGATCGCGGCCGAGCACGGCCTCGGCATGGTGCTGGAGGCGCCGACGTGGCGCGCCAGCCGCCACTGGGGCGCGAAGCTTGGCTACGACGCCGCTGGGCTTGATGCCGCCAACCGCAAGGCGATCGCGCTGATGCTCGAGATCCGCGCGATGTTCGAGGCGCCCGACCGGCCGATGGTCATCAGCGGCAACATCGGCCCGCGCGGCGACGGCTACTCGCCGAGCCGCATGATGAGCATCAACGAGGCGCGCGACTTCCATGCCGCACAGATCGAGACCTTCGCCGACACTGCCGCCGACATGGTGTCGGTGTTCACGATGAACTACGTCGAGGAAGCGGCCGGCATCGCGCAGGCGGCGCGCGCCGCCCGCATGCCGCTCGCGGTCTCGTTCACGCTCGAAACCGACGGGCGGCTGCCGAGCGGTGACACGCTGGGCGACGCGATCGCGCGTACTGATGACGCCTCCGACGGTCACCCCTCGTACTACATGATCAACTGCGCGCACCCGACGCACTTCGAGCATGTGCTCGATGCCAAGGCGCCGTGGCTCGACCGCATCCGCGGCCTGCGCGCCAACGCCTCGCGGCGCAGTCATGCCGAGCTTGACGAAAGCGCCGATCTCGACGACGGCAACCCCGACGAGTTCGGCGGCCAGTACCGCGCACTGCGGCCACTGCTGCGCAAGCTGTCAGTGGTCGGAGGCTGCTGCGGCACCGATCACCGCCACGTGGCATCGGTATGCGCGGCGCTGGCGCAGCCCGCGTCGATCGCGGCGTAAGCCGGTCGCGCCTTGGGGGTCTCAGCCAAGCCACGCGCGCAACTGCGCGTACACGTCCTCGCGGCTGAGCAGGTCCCAGTGATCGGCCGACGTGACGATCCGCGTCCGGTGTGACGGCACCTTGAGTGCGTGCAGAGCTTCGCGGTGCTCGCCGAGCGCGGAGGCGAGCGGCACCAGGCCGTCGCCGATGACGCGGCTGTGCAGCCCGCCGACTTTCGTAGCCTTGGACGCCGCGACGACGAAGGCGTCCACGCCCTTCGGCAGCGGCGTCGGTCGACGATCGTCGTGGCGCTGCGAATGGCGGTCGCGACCCTGCCAGTCCGCCGGTTGCAGGTTGCCGAAGCGCAGGTCGGTGATGCCTGCGCTGCGAGCCTTGCCGAGCCGTGAGAACGGCGCGACGTACGGGCTGATGCCGAACAGCATGTCGACCTGGTGGCCGCCGCGTTCGAGCATCGCGCCGTGGTGCGGCGTGCCGAGGAACACCAGCTTGGTCAGCGCAGAGGTCCATCGGTGCTTCATCTGCACGGCATGGTGATGGGCGCTGCGCGTCACCAGGCCGCCCATGCTGTGGCCGACGATGACCAGTTCGTCGACCGGCACCGGCCATTGCGCGATCAATTTTTCAAGCAGCTCGGCGAAGTCCTGCCCGCTCTCGGAAACGTGGCGCCCGCTGTTGTAGTGCAGGTAAACCGGCGTGAAGCCGAGATCGCGTGCCAGCGCCTGGCCGTGATCGTGGCCGTTACGCGTCCATTGCAGGTCGTTCATGCACAGGCCGTGCGCCAGCACCAGCAGCTTGCCGCTCGGCCGCGCGAGTCGGGCCGCCAGCTCGCCGCGCGCGAGCTCGAGTGATTGCCCGCCGATGCGCAGCGATGTTTGAATCGCGAGGGGGTTGTTGCTGGCAGCCAGGTGATCGCCCCACACACCGTTGAGCACCGCGAGCGCCACTTCACGCGCGGGTGACGAGGGGTGCGGCGCGACGGGTTGCATCACCGCGCCAAGCGCTGCGTCCAGCCCGCGGCCGACAAGGCGCGTGGTGCCTCGCACCGTGCCGTAAACAAAGCCGGTGATGCCCGACGTCCGGCCCGACGGGGCCTTGCCGACGATTCCGCTGCCCGAGACGATCGTGTGATGCATCGCTTCAACCAGGTTGGTGATGCCGAGCGCGGCGTCGAACCCGAGTTGTGTCAGGCCGCGCACGTCGGACGGCTGCAGCGCGCGGGCAGGGACGGCAAC
>Ga0209254_10003362_pt1 | contig 14576 bp, 13 predicted proteins | sample FrelakmetDIP11DI_FD_187148 | JGI IMG/M metagenome (GOLD analysis project Ga0209254, IMG submission 187148) | Freshwater lake sediment microbial communities from the University of Notre Dame, USA, for methane emissions studies - DIP11 DI (SPAdes)... | ecosystem: Environmental > Aquatic >...
TGGCATCCGATCCGCGCATGCTGGCCCCCCGTGAACGTGGAGACCCAACGGAATCATATTCTCCCAGCCCTGTCAGCAGGCGAGAAGTTCAACAGCCTGTTAGACATTTTTGCCCTCCCGCAAGCGGGCGGTCGGCGACTGAGTTCGCGCTCTCAAGCCGAAGAAGCGCGGACCAGACCAATGTGCGCCGGTGATCGCCTCGGCGATTTTGCTCAAGGACCCGTAGGTCTGCCCCCGCCATTCGAAGCCGTCGACCAAGACTTGAACCTCATGGGTTGTGCCGTTCCACTCGCGCAGGAGCGTCGTTCCGGGTTTGAAAGCGGCCTGCCGTTCAAGCTTGCTTCCGGCACCTGAGGCGCTTTGTTCAGACAAGATTTTGAGACGCCGAAGGGTCGGCTTTGTAAGCCCGCCGTGAACGGCCTCCTGGATTTTATAGGCGATGCCGCGGATCAGAAGATCACGACTGAGTCTGTGTGGCGGCGGCTTTCGATAAAGCCGCCGCCATTCTGCTCGCAGTTCTGGGAGGCCGAGTGTCTCGATCGCTGTCAGCTTGGCTTCGAGATCAGTGTGAAACGAAACACCCATCGTCAGCGACCGCGCTTCGTGTCGATGCGGTAGCGGCGGAGCTCGCCCGCGGTCTTCGACGACGTGAGCGCGAGGCCGAGCTTCTTCTTGATCGTGCCTGCGAGGAAGCCACGCACGCTGTGCTGCTGCCAGCCCGAGGCTTCCATCAGTTCTGTGATGGTGGCGCCGTCGCGCCGGCTCAGCAGTGCCAGGATGCGATCATGTTTCGTGACGCGCGCAGCATGCTGCTCCTCGCTGGAATCTGGCTTGCTTGAGAAGGTGTGCTTTGCAGAAGGCTTTTCAGCTGCCTTGGGCTTGTCGTTTTTGGCATAGGTCGCGGACTTTGTTCGTCTGGTCTGGGTCGAGATGCGGGTTTGAGTCGTCGTCATTATGGGCTCCGAGGTTTCAGGGAGCGCCCCTATCGGCGCTGCCACCACCCAAAGCCCCGCAATCCGCGAGGCGAGCCCTTGAAACATCGGCGCCCGGCTAACCGGCGCCCGCCACACCACCAATGCGTCCTTTGCGGCAGAAGTCGAGGCCACTGTTCGCTGCAATAGCGCGACACCAGTTGCGTCAAGGGCTTGACGATACACGTCTTGGTGACGACATGAGTGCGACGGCTCTGCCATCACGGGCCGCCCCCCATCAGGCAGAATGCGAAGTGTGCGCGGGCAATTGGATCATAGTGGATGTTCTCGCTAGGTCAGTTCTATCAGGAGGTCGGCAGAAGTATCAGCCGGCTCGGCAAGACAGTGCTTTCCCCCGAGGTCTCTGCAATGCCCGAGGAGGAAATCACTGGCCGCGCCCGGGCCGTAGCTCCTGTGGTCTGGCTCCTCGGCAAGGTGCAGTCTGGGAAATCGTCGATCGTGCGGGGGCTGACCGGCCGGGCCGAGGCCGAGGTGGGATTGGGTTTTCGAGCCTGCACGGCCACGTCTCGCATCTTCGACTTTCCGCAGGAGGCGCCAGTCGTTCGCTTTCTTGATACCCGGGGTCTTTGCGAGCCCGGGTACGATCCCACGGATGACCTTGCGATGTGCGAAGGGCGGGCGCATGTAATTCTGGTAGTCTTGCGGGCCCTCGATCACGAGCAGACAACCGTTCTCGATGTCGTGCGGGCGGCACGGCGCAGGCACCCGGAGTGGCCGGTTCTCGTGGTCCAGACGTGTCTGCATGAAGCTTACGCTCCTGGAACGGGTCATCCTGAGAGCTATGCGTTTTCCGCTGAAGGTGCTCCCGTGGAGGGCGTCCGATCCCCCACCGCTCTGCAACGGAGCCTAGCCATTCAGCGCAGACTGTTCGACGGCCTACCGGGTTTCGGTCTTGTCCGCTTCGTACCCATCGACTTCACCCGCGAGGATGACGGGTTCGAGCCTGCGCTTTATGGGATGGAAGCCTTGATAGATGCTCTGCGTTACGTACTGCCGGAAGCGGTGGTCTCCTCGCTCGACCCAAACAACACGGGGCACGATTATCTTGCGCGAAGATCCCACCCGCACATTGTCGGCTATGCTACCGTAGCGGCCGCGTCGGACCTCGTTCCGGTTGCCGGAGCGGTCGCCGTCCCCGGCGTGCAGGCCAAGATGCTGCACAGCCTTGCCCGCATCTACGGAATTTCATGGGACCGTAAATCTGTGGCGCAGTTCGTCGTTGCGCTAGGGCTTGGCACGGCGACACGGACGGTGGCAGTCTTCGCCATCCGCGAGGTAGCCAAGCTAATCCCGGCGTATGGTCAGACGGCAGGCGCGGCTGCAGCCGCCAGCGCGAGCTTCGCCACCACTTACGCTCTAGGCAAGGCGGCCTGCGCCTTCCTGCGCGGCCGGCGCCGGGGAGCAGTCGAAAGAGGCGCGGTCTCGGCCGTCTACCGCGATGCACTCAGCGAGGCGCTTCGGTTGCGCTCAGGACAGAGAGCGCAGGCACGCGGATGACGAAAACGAGGGCAGCAGTCAGCGTATTGCGCCATCTCAGGTGGGCCATCGTCGCAATTGGACTGCTGGCGCCTGTAGTGCTACTGGTACCAGCCGGGACACTCTGGCTCTGGCAACAGGGCCTTCTGGTCTACTGGGCTTTGGCGGCGTGCATATCGACGCTCGTCGCGTTCATGGTGCAGCGCAGGCTTACATCCCAGATTTCCGAGTTTCCTCGCTCGGACAAAGTCTCGGGCAAAGGCCGCGACGACGTACCCGAAGCTTGGTCGCCGCGCGAACTGGCGGCTTGGAACGACGTACTTGAAATTGCCCAGTCCGCCGACGGTCGCCGGCTTTCGAGACCGGAGGCTGCCCTGGATCTCGCGCAAACGACTATCAAAGCCGTTGCGAAACGCCTGCACCCTGAATCGAACGAGGCGATGTGGCAATTCACGCTGCCCGAAGCACTGGCACTGACCGAGCAGGTGAGTTCGCGGCTCAAAGACTTCATAGTCACTGCCGTGCCGCTCGGCGACCGGCTCACGGTGGCGCAGGCCATAACGCTCTATCGCTGGCGAGGCGCCCTCGAATCGGTCGAGCTGGCCTACGATCTCTGGCGCATCGTCCGCCTCATCAATCCGCTCACCGCGGCCTCACAAGAGTTGCGGGAAAGCTTCTCGAAGAAACTCTACGAACTCGGCCGCGACGAGCTCGGGTGCCGGTTGCTGAGGGCCTATGTTCGCGAGGTCGGAAGGGCCGCCATCGACCTTTACAGTGGACGTCTGAAGGTCAGCGCGGCCGCACTCGAAGCGCACGTAACGGATACGTCGCGCGGCCAGCTCGCGGTCGCGCCGCGGGGATTGAGCGAGCCCTTACGCATTCTCATTGTCGGGCAGACCGGCGTGGGCAAGTCAAGCCTCGTCAACGCGCTTCTCGATGCGGCGCAGGCTCCCGTGGACGTTGTCCCGGCGACAAAGGATTTTGCGACCTATCAGCTCGAGCATGGCGAGCTCTCGGCCGCACTGCTAATTGACAGTCCTCCATTAGGCGGCACGGGGATTGGTAACATGCGGGAAGCGATGCGCGAGGCCGACCTCATCTTGTGGGTGGCCTCTGCCGTGCGACCCGATCGCCAGAACGACCGAACTGCGATTGAGACTTTCCGCCGGAACTTCGAGAGTTTGCCGGATCGTCACGCTCCTCCGGTGCTTGCGGTGCTGACGGGGATCGATCTGCTGAGGCCGTTCCGCGATTGGTGCCCTCCGTACGACCTGCGAAGGGCGGACAGCCCAAAGGCCGTATCGATCAACGCCGCAGTCATCGCAGTTGCCGAGGATCTCGCTTTGGACATCTCAAGCATCGTTCCGGTCAGTCTGCGACCGGATGCAGCCTATAACATCGATGCCCTTTGGGCAAAAATCTTCGAGATTATTTCCGATGCCCAGCGGGCCCGACTGGTCCGGACGCTCAGAAGCGCTGAGCGGGCTTGGGATTGGCGCAGGGTTCTTGCCCAGGCCGGGCAGGCGGGACGTGTGCTGGTCGGCGGGCTGGGCTAAGCCGAGCTTTCATCACACGAGTGTCAGGAGTGAAACGTGCAGTTCCATCGGGGCAGGCTCATCGACCACGTGAAAATCACGGTCCGGGATTTCAAGGCGAGCCGGAAGTTCTACCGGGCTGTGCTGGACGTCCTAAAGATACCGGTCACGCGAGAGGGCAAGGACTGGCTCATTGCCGACGATCTCGTCCTCATCAAGGGCACGCCTCGGGCTACCCACCTTCATCTCGCGCTTCAGGCGGGCGACAAGGAAGCTGTGGAACGATGCTATGATGTGGCGCTGAAAGCTGGCGGCCGCGACAAGGCAGCGCCCGGCTTTCGCGAGCATCACCCTTACTATTATGCTGCGGACGTGCTCGACCCGGACGGGAACAACATCGAGTTCGTCAATCACGGTCCCGTCTCACGGTCTGCTGAGGCGGTCGTGGTCAAGCCGTCGGCAACGGCACTTCTGAAGAGCTGGTTCTGAGGAATGCGCAAGCCGTGTCGTGTTCTTAACTGAACTCACTATACGGACTCCAACACTCCGGCCGGACAAGTTAATGCTCCTTGGGGTTCGACCTTCACAACGTTCTGCTCGGTACGCGACAAATGAATGATAGGCTCATCAGAGGATTGGCGATCGGCGTCGTTGCCACGGTGGGCGTTGTCATCTTCGGCCCCTCGGTCGCCCAAGCCGCCCGTCCCGTTGTTCGCCGTGTGATGAAATCTGCGGTGCAGACCTTTGTGCGCGGCCAGGAGGCCGTGGCAGAGTTCGTGGAAATGGCTGAGGACGCCTATGCCGAGGCCTGGACCGAGCTTGAGGAGGAGGCGGAGGAGAAGATGGCGACGGCTCCAGCTACCGCCCCTGCTGCCGGCAAAGGCATGAGGGAGAAAGAGAGCGCGCGTGGCCGAAAGAAAAAGGCAGGATAGGGCCGGGCAAGCACCGGGTGCTTGGATCTTACACACGTGTCGATCGCGCACGCGATTGAGCGTTCCTGACTTGAAGGGTCAGGACCAGCGTCTGACGGAATTGTGTGATGCCGTGCTCGGCCTCGGCACGGTTCAACGCGTCGAGGCGCGCGTGCTGACCGGAAGTTTGATTATCCACCACGATGGAAGCGCCGATGAGTTGGTCGAGAACCTAGAGAGCGCGCAGCTCCTCGAGGTCTTGCGCGAGCCGGAGCATTTCGATCCGGTCACTGAGGCTCAAGCATGGAGCCAGCGGGCCAACGGTCTGCTGCAGGAGGTCGTCGGCAAGGATCTCAACCTCGGCGGCCTAGCGTCGCTTGCCCTTTTTGCGATCGCTGTGCGCCAGCTTGCCGCCGGCAACAACCTTCCGCCGGCAGCGACAGCGCTCTGGTACGGGTTGAACCTTCTTTCGCGCAACGGGCGCAACGAGGGCCCGCCCGGCAACAAAAGCGGCGCGGGAGCGAGCGAGCGCCGAGACTAAATGCCGGCCGCGAGAGATTTCGCCTTGTCCGTTTGCTCCCATGGCAAGTTGAGTTCCGTGCGGCCGAAATGTCCGAACACGGCGAGGTCGGTGAAGAAGCGCCCCCGCCGGGCCTTGGGCAGTTGGGCCAGTCCCATGCCATCGACCATGGCGTCGATGCCGAAATAGAATGTGCGGCGCAGTGCCTTGATGATCTCGCCATCCGGTACCTGAGAGCTGCCGAAGGTGTCGATCTCTAGGCTCAGAGGCTCGCGCCATCCCATCGCGTAGCTGATCTGGACCTCGCACTCCTCTGCGAGGCCGGCTGCGACGACCGTCTTCGCCGCCTGACGAGCCGCATAGGCGCCCGTGCGATCAATGCGCGAGGGATCTTTGCCGCTCAGCGCAGCGCCGCCATGGCGCGAATAGCCCCCATAGGTGTCGATATCGTTCTTGCGCCCTGTCAGGCCGGCGTGACGCGTCGGTCCGCCGAGATACACCCCGTCAATTGGATTGACCGTAATGCGCGCCGAGTTCGAGAGCGGCACGTCCGCGTTTCTTACGATCGGATCAATGACCTGCTCCGAGATGGCCTGTGAGATCTGCCAAGAGTTCGCGCTTTCGGCGTCGAGTGCGGAAAAAATTGTGATCCCCTCGATGCATTCGGGCTTGCGATCGGAGTATCTTACAGCAACTTGTACTTGGCCGTCCGGGTGCATGCCGGTAAGACCGCCATTCCTGCGCACCTCCCCCAGCCGGCGTGCCATCTGGTGTGCAAGCACACTCGACAGCGGAAGCATAGTGTCGGTGTGGCGGCAGGCATAGCCGAAAACAGTCGTGCTTAAGCTCTCAGGAACCGGAGGCTCACCACGGCGATCTCCGGCAGAGGCAAGAGGCGCCTCTGATGCAAGTACGGTAAGATTGGCAGGGTTGAAGTCCCGATCCTTGTATCCTGTCTCCTCGACAATCTGGCGCACGACGCTCGGTAGATCGACATGCGCGGAGGTCTTGCTGTGAACAACGAGGAAGACGATGCCCGAAGCAATCGCACATTCGGCGTTGAGGTGCGATCCCGGATCGAGAGCAAGGAAGGCATCGACGATGGCATCGCTGATACGATCGCAAAGCTTATCCGGGTGACCGTCGGTCACTGAGGCGGACGTTAGGACGAAGTTGCGCATTCTTGTTCTCCGCAATGGCCCGTCAGCGCATGTGGTCAGGATCTCCGGGTGCCACGACGGCGCTTGCTGGATCAGATTGAGCGTCGGGCTCAGCTGCTCCTCCTGGCATGGATGGTCTCGTTTGCCAGGAAGGAGGCGATGCCGGAAATCCCTGCGACGGCAAGATCCACTGGCGTGGGCAGCCCGATGCCGAGCAGACGTCGCAGAGTCGGCGAGATAATTGGCAGCGCCTGCAGGGCCGCGGATCCAATGAGTGCCGCGTTGAGTGCAGGGTTGCCAAACAGAGCCCTGCCGCCCAGCGGCTCGAACCGGTCGTGGCGGCACGATAGTGCATGCAGAAGCTGAGACGAAACGAGACTCATGAACGTGACCGCGCGCGTCTGGGGGCCAGGGCCATATTTCAGAAGGCCGTAGCCGTGGGCCCCGAGCACGCCTCCGGAGATGACCATGGACTCCACAGCCGAGTGACGTAGATCCGCAACGGTGAGGATTGTCTTGTTTGTATCGGGCGGAGGTCTCGTCATGAGCAGACGCTCAGGTGGCTCCATTGCCAATCCGAGGGCGGGAAAAATATCCGTGACGAGATTGAGCCAAAGCAGCTCGGCCGGCGTCTCGAGCTGGTCATTGTGGTTCAGGGATTCAGCGATCAACACGAGGATTTCGCTCAAATTAGTGGAAATCAGATAGTGCACGGCCTTGCGGATGTTTGACAGGATTGTGCGACCCTGCGCGACGCCATCGGCGATGACCGTCAGATCATCGGCCGCCACAATGACGTCGGCCACGTCGCGCGCGACGGATGCCGTGTCACGTCCGACCGCGATCGCCACATTGGCGGCCTTGAGTGCCGGCGCATCGTTGAACCCGTCACCGGTCATGCCCACGGTGAACCCCGCTCTTTGCAGCGCCTCGATAATCCGGAGCTTCTTTGTCGGCGGCACGCGTGCGAATACGTGGGTGCGCACCGCAAGCGCCGACAATAGCTCGGGTCGGAGCCGCTCCAAAGCGGTTGAGTCGAGGACGCGAAGCTCGCCATCCTCCGCCAAGCCGATCTCTCTCGCGATCGCCTCGGCCGTGGCAGCTTGGTCGCCGGTGATCATAATCGGACGGATGCCAGCCTGCTGCAGCTTGCCGATGAGCTCCTTGGCGCCGCGCGCAATGGGGTCTTTGAGACCGGCGGCGCCAACCCACGTTAGCTCCGAGGCCTCTGGCTTTTGTCCGGCGCATTCTGCGAATGCGAAGCCCAGGACCCGGAGCCCCTTACCCGCGAGATCGTCGTTAACGCGTGCAATACTCCGTTTGGCCCCCTCCGTGAGGGGGACCACCCCGCCGCCTGGCTCCATAATCCGTCCGCACTTGCGGAGAACCTGGCCCGGGTCTCCCTTGACTGCGACGAAAGTCCTCCGGCTCCGTGCGGCGCCGTGGAAGGAAGTCATATAGCGCGCCGACTCGGTCCGGTACTCGAGCCTCTTCAGCGGTTGGGACGCGCGCAGATCTTCGGGGTCGAGTCCAATCTCGATGGCGCGCCGTACGATCGCGGCCTCGGTTGGCGTCCCGTGAGCAACGAAGCCGTTCTGGGTACGATCGATTTTCACCTCGCTGCACAAGGTTCCTATCTCGAGCAGGCGGCGCTCGAGAACGGCGTCCCTCGCCTCCACCTGATCCCAAGCCATCGCGCGTCCGTCGGGCCCCAAATGGAGCTTTTCGACACGCATCTTGTTCTGGGTGAGTGTGCCCGTCTTGTCAAAGCAAAGGACCTGAAGCGCACCGAGGCTCTCGACGGCTTCCAGCCGGCGCGTGATGACGCCGCGGCGCTTCAATTCGCGAAGGCCCAGAGCGAGTGTGGTCGTCGCGGTAGCTGGCAGCCCCTCTGGGACCGCTGCAACAGCCAGCGCGATAGAGCTCTTGAGCATGCTCATCAGCGGCTGGCCGCGCAGATAGCCCGCGACGAAGAAGCCGCCGCAGGCAAGGAGCGACAGGGTTGCGAGCTTGCCGCCCAGATCCTCGAGGTCACGCTCGAGCGGTGTGCGCGGAGTGTCGATGCCCGCTGCTGCCTCCTCCATTTGACCGCTCTCCGTCCGGGCGCCGGTAGCAATGACGATGGCCCGGCCCGATCCGCTGGCAACGAAGCTGCCCGAGAAGACCATGTTGCGGCGATTGGACAATGCCTCCTCGCGAGAACAGAGGTGGCTGGCCGACTTCTCGGTGGGCTCGCTCTCGCCGGTCAGCAAGGCCTCGTTGACGAGCAGGGCGTCCGCCTCGACGACGCGCGCATCCGCCGCGATGACCTGGTTGGGACGCAGGATCAGTATGTCGCCAGGTACGATTTGCTCGAAGGGTACGAGTCGCTCCTCGCCGTCGCGCAGCAACGGCACCGAAAACGTCTGTCGCGCAGTCATGTCACGGATGATCCGCTCGGAATTGATCTCCGTGCTGAAGCCGATCGCGGCATTGGTACTCACGACGGCGAGCGTCACTAGCGCATCGACCACACCGCCGGTCATGATGGAGACAGCCGAGGCGCCGATGAGCATGGCGACGGGCATGCTGTTGAACTGCCGTCCGAACACGGCGAGGGTGCTCGAAGGGGGACGTCCTGGCGTCTTGTTTGGCCCGTGCTCGCTCTGGCGTCTTCTTATCTCGTAACTGGATAGGCCGCGCTGGTGGTCGCAGCCGAACTCGGCTGCGATAGCCTCGACGGACATAGTGTGCCAATGGATACCCGCGCTGTCGTCGGCGTATGTGGCGGGAGACTGTTGACTCTGCGGAACGTGGGAGGCGGGTGTACTGAGACCGGCGGAAAGAAAACCGGTTGACCGCGAGCCATGCACGTTGGTGGAAAGTGGGATCCCGCGCTCGAGTAACGTGTTACTAGCAGCTGGGGGAGCATCCTCGAATTGCGATAGAGCAACCCCGATGCGCTCGATGATGGACTTGTGAGAGCAGCCCTTGTCGAAATGAACAAGCAAACGCCCCGTGTGAATGCTCACCTTGGCAAACGTCATGTCTTCGATGGACATCAGACGTGCCTGGAGGTCCACCGCAGCCTTGCGGTTCCGGAACAGCCCCGCTACCTGCACTCTCAGCCGGCCCGGTACGCGATCGTGTGCTACCGTAAACCCTTGAAGCAAGTCGGTTGAATTGACACGATTGCGGCTGACTGCGCGCTTCGTGCGCCGGCCGAGCTGTGCAGAAGAGCCTTTTTCAACTTCGACGCCCGCGCTCATCGGTGCAACTCGCCCGCCTTTAAAGGACATCAAAACCTCGCTATTGGCTCGACCGTGCGTGGTTCAAGTTTCGCCTCGTAGATGACCAGAGCGTGATGCTGAGCATGGTTAACTAGAGGGGACGCGTTTGTTGCGCTTGTCATTAACGATCGGCGACAAATTCCACATTTGCTTTGAGCTTTATCAATCAAGTTCTGCGCGCGTCTTGCTTGACTTCAAGTGTCCGATCTTGGTTGAGTGATTTCACGATCGGTCCTCACAAATGCCATGTGGCTGAAAGGAGTACACGTCGTGACAGCACGAAGCCGAGGACAAGCGTCCAAACAGAAGGCGATCAAGGGCCGTCAGAAAATCTCCCAAGGCGCCGATCGGGTCCGCAAGCGCGTTGTCGAGGTGCTGAAGGGTGTGGAGGCCAGCGAAGAGGATTTGGCCGACTGGGTCCGCTCCTCGATCTCAGGCACGGTTCGGGGTGGAGGCAACGTGGCGGCGGATTGGCTGCGGGTTGTCAATGATATCGCTATCGGCGTTCTCTCGGCAGCAGCCCAGGAGGGCATGGCGGTCGTCGTCGCAGCAAAAGCCGTCACCAAGGGTGTCATACTTGGTGTTGCCGACCTCGGGGGCGACGTCGTCGGTGCCGCATATCAGGTGACGAGAGCCTCGGTTCAGGCCGCAGCGGACCTTGGCGCGGATGTCGGAATGACGGCTTGGCGCGGCGTGCACGGCGTCGTCGAGGCGGGTGCAGAGATCGGAGCCAACATCGGGCAGCTCCTTGAGGCCGCCACCAAAGGTGCGGTCGAGGGGAGCGTGAACTCCGGGCATGCAGTGGTTCGTACAATCGAGGACGCGATTGCAGGCGTCTCGGACCACATTCGCAGTCTGATGGGGGCAGGCGTTTCCGGAGCGGCAGTGGTGAGATCCAAGAGAGGTTCTCGCGGGTTACGGAAAACGCCCAATACTGCGACGGCCCGCAAGCGTTCTGTAAAGAAGAGCCGCAATGCCGGCCCCAAAGTCGGCGCTAAAGCGGGCCTGAGGGCAAAGGTCCCCGCGGCGGCTGGTAAGCCTGCGAAGTCAGCAAGGCGCCGCGGGTAATTGAATCCGAAAGTTCAATTCCACTGGAGTGCGTAGTCAACGGGCTGTTATGTCAGCCTTGAGGGTAATTCATGCTTCAGCCGAAGCGGCCAGTGACGTAGGCCATGGTGATGTCATGACGTGGCGTGATGAAGATCTGGCTCGCGTCTCCCTCCTCGACGAGCCGGCCTAGATGAAAGACAGCGACACGCTGAGCCAGCCGGGCAGCCTGCTGCATATTGTGAGTGATGATGACGATCGTGTACCGCTGGCGCAGCTCGTCGATCAGGTCCTCGAGGATCGCCGTCGCGATCGGATCCAATGCCGAGGCAGGCTCGTCCATGAGGATTACCTCAGGGGTCACCGCAATCGCCCGGGCCACGCAGAGCCTTTGCTGCTGTCCACCGGAAAGATCGGTGCCGGGCTCGCGAAGCCTGTCTTTGACCTCATCCCACATGCCGACGCGCCGTAGGCTGTCCTCGACGAGCGCATCGCACTCCGCCTTGGTTTGCACAACTCCGTGAATCTTCGGCGCGTACGCGATGTTCGAATAGATCGACCGCGGAAACGGATTGGGCTTCTGGGCTACCCATCCGAACTTCCGGCGCAGCAACGGCGGATCGATGTCAGGACCGTTGATGTCGCGTCCGTCGAGGAGGATGACACCGGTCATCCGTGCATCAGGGATAATGTCATTCGAGCGATTGAGGCACCGCAGCAACGTGGTCTTGCCGCAACCCGACGGCCCGATGAAGGCGGTCACCTCGTTCCGGTGAATCTTCAGGTCGACGTCGTGGAGCGCATGCTTGCTGCCATACCAGAAGTTTACGTTCTTCACTTCGATCATAGTGCCGTTGTGGGCGGCATGCCGCGGCGACGGTCCTAAGTGAATCCTGGCACCGGCAAGATCTTGAGGGCCTGTCATGAGCATGACGCTTAACTCTCTCTGTTTATGGGCTGCCTGGCGGCAGTCGAAGATGACGAGACCTCGTTCACTTAAAACTCATTGGCATCACCGCTCGAGCACGTAGGCACCCGGGGCGGGGGTGAGTGGGGGCAAGCCCTGAGAGGGATTGCCCATCGTCGGTGGAGGGACGCTCTTAGAGGATCCGCACTGGCTCAGCCAGGCGTGCCACGCGGTCCACCACGATCCCTCCGATCGCCGAGCCGTCGTGAACCAGGTATCGGGATCGAGATAGCGCTCTCCAGGTTTAAGCGAGCCGACGAGGTAATGGCGGTTTGGATGACCGGGCTCCGAGACAATGCCGGAGTTGTGGCCGCCCTTGGTCAGGATGAATGTGATCGGAACGTCGCTGAAAAGGCGAACCTTGTAAACCGATTGCCACGGAGCGATGTGATCCTTCTCTGTGCCGACGACGAACAGCGGCACGCGGATATCGCGTAAGGCGATGATGCGGCCCTCGACCGCGTAGCGCCCAGCCGATAGGCGATTTTCGAGAAACATCGCCCGCAGATACTCGGAATGCATCCGGTAGGGCATGCGTGTTGCATCGCTGTTCCAGGCAGCCAAATCGTTCTCGCCGTCACGCTCGCCGAGGAGGTACTCGCGGACCACGCGCGACCAAACAAGCTCGGCCGGGCGCAGCGCCCTGAAAGCGCCCGCCATCTGCTGCGCGTCGAGCACGCCCTGGTCCCACATCAGATCCTCCAGGAACGCGATCTGGCTGTCGTCGACGAATTGCATGATCTCGCCGGCTTCTGCGAAGTCCGTCTGCGCCGCAAGAAGCGTGAGTGACGCTAGACGGTCGTCCTTGTCTCGAGCCATTGTTGCCGCGGTAATGGCAGCGAGCGTACCGCCAAGACAGTAGCCGCTCAGGTGGATCTTGCTCTCCGGGGCGATGGCATTGATGGCATTGAGCGCTTCCATTACGCCATGAGTGCGATAGGTGTCGAAAGCGATATCACGCATTTCCGGCGTTGGATTGCGCCAAGAGATCATGAATACAGTGTGCCCTTGCTCCACGAGGAAGCGGACGAGGGAGTTCTGCGGCCTAAGGTCCAAGATGTAGTATTTCATGATCCAGGCCGGAACGATAAGAACCGGCTCGCGACTGACGGTCGGCGTCAGTGGACTGTACTGGATCAACTCCATGAGCTCGTTGCGCAGCACCACCGAGCCGTTGGTGACGGCGAGGTTGTGTCCGACAGCGAACTCGCTCGTGCGCGCGGCGTGGCCGTTGGTCAGCTTGTCTCCAAAATCCTCGATGAGGTTCTTGGTTCCAGACGCGATGTTCATTCCGTTGGTCTGCAAAGTCCGCTCGAGGATCTCGGGATTGAGAAGCGGGTTGTTCGTAGGCGAGGCGGCCTCCAGGATTTGCCGGACAATAAAGTTGATCTGGCGCGCATGTGCGTGAGACATGCCGCGGATCTCCTGCGTGGCCAGCGACCACCAGTGCTCTACGGCAAGCTGATGCAATTTCAGGTACGCGAAGGGCGGTGTGTCCCAGCCGGGATGTTCGAACCGGCAATCATTGGGCGCTGGCGAGATCGGTGGCGTATCCTGGCGTCCAAGGATGCTGAGCAGTGCGTGAGCGTAGAGCTTGGACCACAGGTGGACCGCCTCCTCGGCGAGCGCGAGCTGGCGTCCCGGCGCGCGAGCCAGATGAGAGGTCCAATCGAACCAAGCCGCAATGATGGCGTTAGGAGATACGCCCTGAGTGAGCCGTCCCAGCATCGCCCGGTTGAGGCGATCCATCGCATCGTACCGGCTCGAGGGCCAGTGCTTGTCCCGCTGACTGCCCCTGTCGCTCAAAAGCCCCGTGCGGATCGTCTCTTTTGTAATAGCCGTATCGACTTGAGCATCCCCTGGCCGGGATTTCCTGCGCACATGAACATTCATGCGCTCCTACCCATCTCGTTCAGATTTTTTCTACGTTTCTTCGAGGCTAGGGCGGCAGAATTTCAATTATGTGACAAGGCCGCTCATGGGCTGTCCTAAGTCAGAACGCAGCCCGCGTAATCCTGGTGCGGCAATCTCCCGGTGCAAGTGACACAGAATTTCTCATCGAGGTGGCACACACGTCTTCGAGGATCAATTTCGGACCTTGCACGTCGCAAGAAGGCCTGACACAGGTTGCCACCGATGTCGGATTTCTTGATCAGAGCCGTAGGTGCTCTCGCTAGAATGAGGGCGGTCTGCGTGGCAGACGGAGGCTGTCGCATGTATTCGTCATGGACGTTCCCAGCCTCGATCACATGCTCTTCATCTCGGACGCCGCAATCAACATTTTGCCCACGCTGGAGGAGAATGTCGACATCACATAGAACGCATAGATCTTGCGATCGCGCTCGGCACCGAGCAGCCGCAGTTCGGCGTACTTTCGGCGGTGGATACAGTCAAGCCGAAGATCCCCTCGACACATATATTCCCAATTCATTTCTTTGCAATTTGGACGGGCGCCTAACCTAGCCTGTGGTCTGTCTGCCAGCAGCTATAGGGCTGCAACGCAAGACGGGCATTGTAGTAGCGAAGATCGTGCGTGACCTCTTCGCCGCGTTGCCATACTCAAAACACTCGCTGACGAGGTTGCGCCGTCGCGCTACGCAAGCACAGATATCCATCAAATTAATAACGTCCTCAATCATCGGCGGTGAACGCAAGAGCCAACGGGCATCACGTGGCTCAGCCGACGGGGAGCTTTCGTC
>Ga0209254_10003363_pt1 | contig 14576 bp, 12 predicted proteins | sample FrelakmetDIP11DI_FD_187148 | JGI IMG/M metagenome (GOLD analysis project Ga0209254, IMG submission 187148) | Freshwater lake sediment microbial communities from the University of Notre Dame, USA, for methane emissions studies - DIP11 DI (SPAdes)... | ecosystem: Environmental > Aquatic >...
CAATCCTCTTGTCCCTTTTTTCCAACTCCCTGCTAAAACGTTCCTGTTCTCTCTTGGACTGATCGTTTTGCTCTATCAAACGCATGATCTTATCTTCCAGTAGAGCAAGCTTTTCCGAATCCATAGAGGTCTCCCTGCAGATTTAATGAGATCCACTTTAATTATATTTCTTTAGCAATAGGTGTCAAGAAATATGTTGAAGATGGAACTATCCGGTGGATGATCGGTATTCTAGGACAGGGCAGAGGTAATCGCATTGTCTGGAAAAGGTGGAAAAAATTTTGCCCTTCAGACTTGCGAGTCATCTTCCGTAGTGCTGCAGGAATCTTTAAGCTTCCGAATCTTTCTATGAAAAGTGTTACGGCTGATTCCCAGCTTTTCGGCTGCCTGCAACTTATTCCCTCGACTTCGTTCAAGCACCTTTATGATCAGGCGCTTTTCTACTTCTCCCATTATCAGTGGGTGAATATCCTTCACGCCATTGTCTACCAAATATTCCACCAGCAAATCAATTGAATCCCCAATGTTGGTTGCAAGTAGAGCTTTTGCCTTGCCGGGCGTCGGCAGTCCCTCAAATTGGGAAACATCCTGGTGAGTGATAATCTCGTTCCTTTTCATACGATCGCTGCCTTCCCAAAAAACTTCTCTACACAATTCATAACCTGGGCCGGATCATTCTCACGGAAAACTTCCTGCCGAAACTCGCTTCCTCGAGGAAATCCTTTCGAGTACCATGCCAGATGTTTCCTCATACGACGGACGGCATTCATTACATCCCATAACTCCAACTGAAATTGGAAGTGTTCACGGATAACGTCCAAGAATGTTGTGAGTGGCTCTAAAATTCTTGAGGGGTGCCCAAAGCGCTCCAGCAAAAGTCCGGGGAGCCATGGTCTTCCCAAAGCTCCTCTTCCCACCATGATACCGTCACAACCAGTGAGGGTGAGCATCGCTTCAGCATCCTGAACCTCTAGAATTCCCCCGTTTCCGATGACCGGAATTCCGACCGCTTGTTTGACCTTTTCAATAACCTGCAACGATGCCGGACCAGAATGTTTACTGAAACGGCTACGAGAATGTATGATAACAGCGTCGGCGCCTGCAGCCTCGATCAGGCGACCCAAAACAGGCGCATTTTGAGTCTGTTCGTCCCAACCTGACCTAATCTTGACAGTAAGAGGGATTCTGACTGCAATGCGGACCGCTTCCACGATCCGTCCAGCCAAGGGGAGGTTTGTCATGAGAGCCGCTCCAGCTCCCCTAAAAACAATCTTTCTAGCAGGGCAACCCATGTTAATGTCAATTGCCGAGGCTCCCAGATCCTCTAGGCGGCGCGCAGCTTCCGCCATTACCAAAGGATTATTTCCACTGATCTGAAAAATGGTCGGTACGAGGTGACCATCTAATCGTACCGTACGAAACCTACTAGCGGCAGTAACCATGCCGTGAGCGCTGATCATCTCCGTCCACAGAGCCGATACCCCAAACCTCTGAACAACCCTACGAAATGGAGGATCAGTTATCCCGGCCATTGGCGCCAAAAAAACATTACCCCCAAGTTCAAGATTTCCTATCTTCATCAGTTGATTCCGGTCCCTGGCCGGTCCTGAGTGGATAGACCTTTTGTTTGGTTCTGGAAACCGCCAGAGAGGCAGGTGGAACATCCCGAGTGATGGTGCTCCCCGCCCCTATAAGGCTCCCTGCGCCAACCTCAACCGGTGCTATAAACTGAACATCCGAACCTATAAAGCAGTTGTCATGGATTACCGTGGTATGTTTTCGCTTGCCGTCGTAATTACAGGTAATTGTCCCACAACCTATATTCACATGTTTTCCTATAATGCTGTCGCCAAGATAGGTAAGGTGGGCCGCCTTAGTGCCTTCACCTACGAGAGTTTTCTTTACCTCGACAAAATTCCCGATTTTCACGTTCTTGCCAATATCGGATTCTGGTCTCAAATGGGCCATGGGTCCTATTGTAGCCCCATCTCGTACCAGAACTCTGTCTAACCTCGATCCCTGAAGGATTGTCACACGGTCTCCCAGCTTCGAGTCAAATATGTTCACGCCTGACTCTATAACGCATTCTTTCCCTATTTCGGTTGCACCGGAAAGAGTGGTACAGGGGTGGATTACCGTGTCCCGACCCACACGGACCTGAGCATCAACGTATACGGTTGTTGGATCAAGAAAAGTTACTCCCGAATTCATAAGATCTTCTCGAATACGGTCCCATACAATGGTAGATGCCCGAGCCAAATCAGCACGAGTATTAATTCCCGTAGCCTCTTGGGAATTTTTCAAGACGAAAGCCTGGACGGGGAGAGTTTCCTTGACCGCTTCCTTCACAATGTCTGTTAGGTAGTATTCTCCCTGGACATTGTCAGGTCGAATTTTTTCGAGCAATGAATAGAGAAGTCGCGCTTCTACAAGGTAAACACCTGTGTTTATTTCTTCTATTGCTTTTTCATTCTCGTTCGCGTCCCTCTCCTCGACAATCCTGAGCACATGCTGTGACTCGTCCCTAACTATTCTCCCGTAACCGGAAGGGTTTTCCATGCAAGTGGTGAGTACGGTCAATAAGCTCCTCTGTCGCTCGTGGAATGCGATGAATTCCTCTATGGTTCGTGGGTGGATAAGAGGGATATCCCCGCAAAGGACCAGGATGTTACCGGAAAAGTCATTGAACAGGCTTCCTGCCACCGCCACTGCGTGGCCGGTACCGAGTTGAGGCTCTTGAAAAGCAAATTCAATCCCTTGCGAATGAAGAGATTTCATGACTTCGTTGCTCTGGTGGCCCACCACAACGGAAATCTTGCCCAGTCCTGCAGAAAGAACTGCTTCCACAACGTATGAAATCATTGGCCTCCCGGCCACTAGATGCAGCACCTTGCAAAGGTCGGATTTCATACGCGTGCCCTTGCCAGCAGCCAAAATCAGGGCAGCATATTCGTTCATGATCGTGTAAAGTCTATTGCCAGATGTCGGTCCACGAAAACTTATCCCTTTGGTTTTCGCCTGTCAAGCTGTTTTGGCGCTGCTTGCCGTGCCGAAGCCTACTCAGGATCTCTGGAAAAGGTTTCGGCCATAGAGCCAACCCATTGAGAAAACGGTTATTGACTAAGGCGGATGTCGATGGGAATAATGCTGTTATAAGAAACTTGAGCGAGAGCCCTCAACTCGCTCAAGCCTCAACATTCGCCACCCGGCCTTAATGGAGGTTCCTTTGGAATCTGACCGACATTTTAAAATAGCAGTTTTAGGGGCAGCCTCTATCCCAAAAGAATCCATCCAGGGCCACAGAGCGTCTGAAATAGGCCGCGCAGTGGCTTCCAGAGGTGTCGCCATTCTCACCGGAGGTTGTCCGGGACTGCCTCATGCGGCCGTAATCGGCGCATTGGGATTGGGAGGCCTGACTGTAGGAATTTCACCGGCCAGGAGTAGAGAAGAACATGTTTCTGTCTATTCTTACCCACTGGATTGTCGAATAATCCTTTACACTGGGATGGGAACAAAAGGACGGAATGTTATCCTGGTGAGAAGTTCCGACGCCTGCATTTTTGTTGGCGGCGGTATGGGGACTCTTAACGAATTCACCATTGCATTCGATGAACTGGGTCCTGCTTGCGCGATAGGGATACTGTCGGACAGCGGGGGCTTTTCCAGCGAGTTTTCTCGGCTTATCACTTTATCGGATAGACGACCGGCAGCTCTCTTGGTATCAGAATCCGAACCCGAAAGACTTGTTGAAACAATTTTTAATCATATCTGCAAAGACAATCATTGAAAATGCGAAACACGGAAATGCTCGAGAAAAATTTTTTTCCTGTAGAGGCCTCGTAATGGTGGGGAATCCCCTACGACGGAATTAAGAAGCTATGAGAGAAACGAGTCTATCTCCTGAGCAGCTCTCAAGAGATCGAGTTCTCACAAGAGAGTCCATATTATTATTCAATGATGCCAACCGGTTCGAGGGATCGGTAGAGTCTGGGTTAGTCCTCAATCTCGAATCATCCGCGTCTTCGACTTTGACGCTGCGACCATGCTTTCAAGACTTTTCCCGATTCGATCGTCTGTCGTTCAAGGCTCACAATCGGTCGAGGGAACCTGTTCTAGTCGGGCTGAAGCTTGTTCACGGATCACGCTCGGGTTCGCTGGAAGTATCTGATATTTCCTTAACCGGCGGGAGGGAGGAGATCCCCCCCGGTGAAATATCCAATCTGAAGTTTCCTGTTGAAAGCTTCTCGAGTTATGGGACCCCGGAGGGATGGTTAGATATACGAGAAATTCAGGTCACCGTATCGCGCGAAAAAACATCTGACGGCAAAGAGCATATCGAAATCCTCGTCGGCGACCTGTACGGGGAATCCAGGGAGATTCCAACTGGACCGAGGCTTACCGGCAAGGGTTTAACGTCGGTACTGGCCCGGGATGTGGCAGGAGTCACGGCTTTTCACACGGTTAAAGTCAGCGGCACGTCCTTCTCCACGGAGACTAAAGGACCGAGATCCAGTGCTCCCTTTACCGGCGAAGATCTCTGGCTATCGATGCCGCCTCCACATCCTTATCCACTCGAAAGTGCACAGGAGATTCTAAGCGGGCACATAATGGGCCAGCGGCTCAGTCATCCAATTTCATGGGATTGCAACCCGCTGGGATGTCTGGAATGGAGACATTTCCTCCATCGACACCATTTCCTGAGACCTTTGGTTAAGGCTCTTGCAGAGACCCGAGAAGACCGTTACACACGTGCTTTGAATGAGATCATACAAAGTTGGATAAAGTTTAATCCTGTACCTATGGACTCCAATGGCGGTGCAGGGCCCTCCTGGGAAACTCTCTCTGTAGCATGGAGACTGAGAGAATGGCTGTGGATAGCTGGAATCGTCTGGTTCCGAAAGTCGTTTCAGCCGGAGACCCGGGTTGTCATGCTTTGCTCGGTGTGGGAACACGCCAGAAGCTTAATGGATCACCAAGGGCACCCAAATAACTGGATTATTGTTGAGTCAGCCGCCCTAGCCCTTGCTGGACTTTGTTTTCCGGAATTCTCGGAAGCGGAACTGTGGATGGAGACTGGAATAGAAAGGCTGCAAACTCAGTTTCAAAGGCAGTTTTTTCACGATGGGGTACATTTCGAAATTTCACCTTTCTATCATTCCATATGCTTGGGTGCAATGCTCGAAGTTAAACAGGCTGCCGGTGCAAGAGGCGTGAGATTACCAGACGATTTCGGATTACCTCTCGAGACTTGTGCTGACTATTTGGCGGCTCTTTGCCGACCGGACTTTACCTGGCCTTCCCTTAATGATTCCGGAAGTGTAGGGGGAGACTATACAATTCTGATGAGAAAGGTCGGCGAGATCTTCAACCGTCAGGAACTGATTTGGCTCGGATGTAAAGGAAAGCGGGGAAAACCACCACAGCCAAGTGCCCGTATCTTTCCAGTGTCCGGTATAGCAACAATGCGTTCTCATTATGGTCGTGATGCAAATTTTCTTGTTTTTAGAGCAGGTCCTCCCGGTGCAACGCATGTCCACGGAGACGCTCTTTCACTTGATGTGGCGGCCATGGGGCTTCCCCGATTAGTGGATCCCGGCATTACCACGTATGCCCCTGATTTACTCACCGAGCATTACCGTTCTGCCGGGGCTCACAACACATTGCTCATCGATGGAAAAGGCCCCTGGCATTCGAGTATGACCTTCTTGGAAAAAACAAGACCAGCGGTATCCGACCTCTGCTGGAGTTTCGTGGACGGACTTCAGGTGATTACAGGGACTTCCAGAGGACCATGGGAGAATCTGGACCGGAACACCGCTATTTGCCGTACGATAATTTTTATCAAAGGTGAATATTGGATCGTCCGGGACATTGCGATGGGACAAGGGACTCATGAACTGGCTGCATGCTGGCAGTTTTTCCCTGGAAGAGTGGAGATAGACGAGGAGACCCAGGCAGCAGTGTGTGTGGACGTTAAGAGTTCAGGATTCCAGCTTATTCCATTATTGGGTTCGGTACATTTTGAAGTTGGGCGATTCACAGGATCGATTCGTCCCTACGCGGGATGGGTGTCGCTCGAAGGGTCTGACCTTCCTGGTACATCCTGCGTCTATACTTCAACGGGACCTTTGCCCATGATTATGGTGTGGGCGATGGTTCCTTTTTGCGGACGTCCGTTTTCGAAAATAGAGGCAACCAGGTGGGATGGACCAAACGGAGAAGTCAGGTTGAGCCTAATTTTCCCAGAGGGACACAAGGACTTGTTGACGATGCATGCCCCGGTCTTGTCGGATCGACGTAAGGGCGCAGCCGGCACACACGGGGGCCTAAGCTTCAGCAGAATCGGACACATCGCCTCACGGTCCAGTCGTGGTATTGATGCCCGCGACATTAATCCAACCATGTAAAAACTTATTGTGAGATCAACTTCCTAAAAGACCGGTGCTCACGCCAACGAGCGCCAAGGCCCCCATGAAAGTGATCCCACAGCAAAGGATTGCAGGCAGCAATACGGCTGCGGCGGCTCGACCGGTGCTTATTCGCTGAACCTCTCGTACGCCTACAATTGTTACAACCAGCTTCCAGATGAGAGCGATCATCCACCCGATCACCGGAACGGCGTTAAGAAGGTCGGGGCCGGAAGCATAGCTGACAATTCTGAAAGTAGCTTCGAAATTCTCGTTTGAACCGCCCACCAGGAATAAGGATGCGTGGAGAAGGATGGTTCCCAAGATGATCCCAATGAACACGAAAAGCGGCAAGAACAGCCCGACGAGGATAGCCATTAGACCGCTTAGCTTGGCAGTTGAAATAAAAGGGGTATCTACCAACATGCCGGCCAGATAACCGGCCATGCCTCCAATTGTACCTATTATCATTCCATAAAGCAGAGGATTGAGCAGCCCCCCCTTGGTCGGAAGCCCAGAAAAAAATTTTGCAGGGGTGAAAAGACTTTGCTTCAAAGTGAGAAAAATGCCCCGAAGGAGGCCTATATTCTCCAGATCCTCCCATGGACAGTACTTGCTCTCATCATGGGAAGTGAAATATCCTTGAAGTTTATCTTTCTCGGTATGATCGGACTCGATCTTGTCAGTTGAGGCTTTCTCCTCAGATGTGTGAAGTTGCTCAAGTGAGCCTCCACAGAAAGCGCAGAATCTTTGGTCTTCCAGCCGGCTGAAATCCCGACCACATTGTGGACAGTACACTATCTTCTCCTTTTACAGCCAAAATCCTCAACCACTCTTGGTCATATCAGCGAGGATTTCCCCGGGACAAAATTTTTATGCCGCCAAGAAAACCGAACAAAACACTGAAGAGGTCCAAAGGTGGAAGCGGACCGAAACCATTCGGAGTGATTTCTTAGGGACAAGTTTCAATAAGGTGTCGGAGCCGACATGTTGTCTCCCAGAAGATCGACTAACAATGCAGAACAACTAAAAGACGTCAGCCGAAAACACGTAAATACTCGTATCTTTTTCTTTCCAGGCATCACTGGGCAATCCTGCCTTCCGGCAAGTCTCTCGGAGAAAGGTCATTCTGTCCCAATTTCTCTCAGTGGCTACCTGGGGAAGAAGAAGCCCTGATCTCGATCCTTTTCTTACCATTATTCCGTGCAATCCTACCTGAATTTCTTCAGGATTGTCTATCTTTTGAAGCGGTGTGAGAACAGAAATCTCCACCTCCAGGTAAGGAAGCTCCTCGGCAGTTACAGGACGGAACCGAGGGTCGCGAAATGCCGCCGCCAAAGACATTTCCGCAACTGTCTTATGCAACGGGTAGTCAGCTTCCAAAGACCCTATACAGCCTCTGAGCATCTTCTTCTTATACAAGGAAACAAAGGCTCCTCGGTTCTCCTTGAGCTTCTCCGTGGTCGGCGAGACTGGTGGCAAACTTTTACCTTGGGTCTTGGTCTCAATCGCGAGGCGGGCTATATGATGGAGTTCCTGTTTCTCTTCATTTGTTAGGCCCAGGTCCACGCCAACTTCCTTTTTAAGTGAGGACATCCTGGTGTTCCTTCCATTCCAATTGGTTCATTAAATTAGGAGTGTCCTGACACACGGTTGGCCATCTTGTCAAGGGCTGGCAGGAACTTGTGGTTTAAGGAAAGGAAAAGTGGTATGCGTTCCGTGAGCGGAAGGTACGCTTGCCGAGAAGACATGGGAAAACATCTTGGGAGTTCTCGCATCCTCAAGGAAATAACGGGAGTTGGTCCAAGCCGACAGTCTCGTGGATGCCCATCATAAGATTCATATTTTGGACTGCGTTGCCGGACGCTCCTTTGACGAGGTTGTCGATACCTACCATTACGACCACCCATCCGGTGCGCTTATCCACTTCAACCGAAATGTGGCACTGATTTGATCCGCGTAACCGTGAAGTATCCGGGAAAATCCCCAACGGTAGAACTCTCACAAATGGCTCTGAACGATAATATTCCACATATATTTCTCGGAGTGACTCTCTCGTCATCCCCTGTTTCAATGGCAGGTAAATAGTGCTCACCATGCCTCGGATGACAGGTATTAGGTGGGGTGTAAATCGGACTTTTATTGTCCGACCGGCCAAACCTGAAAGTTCTTGTTCCATTTCAGGGATATGCCTATGCATAGTAACACCGTAAGGTTTAAAACCTTCACCTGCCTCGCAGAAGCTCGTGACAATTTTGGCCCCTCTTCCAGCCCCGGATATTCCGGATTTAGCATCTACAATAGGGCAGTCGGTAATTACTGAATCGCATCTCACAAGGGGCGCAGTACCAAGAATGACGGTTGTTGGGTAGCATCCTGGATTTGCAACCAGTTCCGCACTCCTAATAGCGTTGCGATGGATTTCAGGCAAGCCATAGACAGCCTTCTCTAAAATGTCAGGGTCCTTGTGAGGGCCGTACCACTCCCTGTAAGTGTCGGCATCTCTAAGCCGGCTGTCAGCAGAAAGATCAACGACTTTAAGTCCGGCCGCGAGAAGCGGCCTGATAACTACAGCCGCCTCACCGTGAGGTAAAGCCAAGAAGGCTACATTGGCATGAGGTTTTTCGATCAGCTCCGTCAGACTGGAAAGCGAAAAATCATTGTTTCCGAAGATAAAAGGGAAGGCTTCGCTGGCAGTTTTGCCGGCCCAATCCCTCGAACTTCCCCCCACTATATTGACCTCCGGGTGCGATGAAAGAATGCGGATCAGCTCAATGCCGGTGTACCCCGTGGCGCCAAAAATCAGTGCATTGATCATTGGTTATTCCCTGCCGACCTCTCAAGATTCCGGACGATAATTAGGAGCCTCCTTGGTTATTACCACATCGTGGACGTGAGATTCCTTGAGACCCGCGGCCGTTATCCTCACAAAATTAGCTTTTGCCCTCACTTCCGCAAGATTGCGGGCTCCCAAATAACCCATACCAGCCTTGAGCCCCCCCATGAGCTGATTAACTGAATTGGCAACCGCCCCCTTGGCAGGGACCATCCCGACTATTCCTTCCGGGACCAATTTGTTCTCCGGAACTCCCTCATGCTGTCCGTAACGATCGCGAGACCCTTCCCTCATTGCCTCCAGCGATCCCATACCGCGATAGGACTTATAAGAGCGGCCCTGATAAAGAACCATTTCACCCGGGCTTTCGTCAGTTCCGGCCAAGAGACCGCCGATCATTACGGTATGTGCCCCTGCGGCAATGGCCTTGGTTATGTCACCGGAATACTTGATACCCCCGTCTGCTACGATGGGTACTCCTAACTGCTCTGCTTTTGCAGCACATTCCATGATCGCTGATATCTGAGGAACACCGACGCCGGCGATAATCCTGGTCGTGCAGATGGACCCAGGGCCAACCCCTACCTTTACCCCATCAACGCCTGCTTTCACCAGGTCCTCAACCGCGTCAGCCGTGGCCACATTGCCGCCGATTATGGATAACTTCCCAAAATTGCCTTTCAAATCACGAATAGTGTCTATAACATTCTTCGAATGGCCATGAGAAGTATCAACAACGATTACATCTACGCCTCTTTTTAAAAGGGCTTCGACTCTCTCCTCACGATCCGGCCCGACACCCACGCCGGCTCCGACCCGTAGGCGTCCCAAACCATCTTTCGAAGAATTAGGATAGGTGATAGCCTTTTGTATATCCTTGATGGTAATCAAACCTTTTAGGCGGTTTTCAGCGTCCACAACGAGGAGTTTCTCAATCCGGTGTTTGTGGAGAAGAGCCTTTGATTCTTCGATTCCGATTTTTTCATCAACTGTAATGAGGTTTTCTCGTGTCATGACCTCCTGAACCTTCAGGTCGAGGTCCTCTACGAAACGGAGGTCACGATTTGTAAGGATACCGGTCAAGTAACCATTTACCGTAACCGGTACACCTGATATGTGATATTTTTTCATAATGTTAAGGGCATCACTGATCTTTTGGTCAGGGGAAATTGTGATAGGATCAACAATCATCCCTGATTCAGAACGCTTGACTCTATCCACTTCCCTGGCTTGCTGCTTAATTGTTAGATTGCGGTGAATAATTCCTATCCCGCCCTGTCGTGCAAGGCTGATAGCCATCTCGGACTCGGTTACCGTGTCCATGGCAGCGCTTACCAGGGGAATATTCAGAAGGATGTCACGAGTCAACCATGTGCTTACATCGACCTCGGATGGAAGCACCTCAGAATAACGCGGGCAAAGGATCACATCGTCAAAAGTTAAGGATTCTGTGATGACCATCCGTCTGTCTCCATTCAAAAAAGTTTCAGATTTTGAAAAATTGTCTATTAGTTATTCAATAAAACTGTTCTTACATTGATGAAACCAGAAACTCAATCAACGAATCGTAGGAGTCAACCGTATTAAGCCAAAACGGTCTGCGGCTTTACAGAATGCCTCCGAAGCAGATTCCATGAAGATATCAAGGTAGTTGTCCCATCTTTTTTTGGGATAGACAAGTTCGGGTTCAACCTTTATGCCACCTAGTTCACAGGCGATTTTAACAGCGTCGTAGAAATTGCCGATCGTATCCACCAAACCCATTTCCTTCGCTTTCTCGCCGGTAAAAAATCTGCCGTCGGCAATGGCACGCAGTTTTTCCTCGTCTATCTTTCCTTTACGTGCTTTTGCCACATCCATAATAAACTGTTCGTGGATTTCCGCAGCAAATGTCTCCAGTATAGTCTGTTCTTCCTCGGTTAACGGGCGCACAACCGATCCGATATCCTTATATTTCCCTGCTTTGATCACTTTGATGTTGACGCCGACCTTATCGATTACTTTCTGGAGGTCCGGCAGCATCATAATGACCCCGATGCTTCCTGTTATGGTGCCCGCAGAACACACAATTCTGTCGGTGTTGCTGGCAATGTAATAGGCAGCCGATGTTCCCACAGTCTCCATAGAAGCCACAACGGGCTTTTTCTTCTTTGTCTTGGATATTTCACGATAGATTTCCTGAGCGGGAGCCACGGAGCCGCCGGGTGAATTTATTCGGATGACGATGGCCTTGACTGATGACCTGCGCTGAAACTTCCTCAACTCCTTGAGTAAATCGTCCGCAGAAGTGATCGTTCCTTCCAAATTAATTACACCAATTCTGTTGGAATGCTCCAGCAGATCGCTCCAGGAGAAGGTTTCCCCGTCCTTTTCCCACATTAAGGAAATGCCTATCGAGGCAGCAATGAAGACTACAACAACAAAAAAGATAAACAAGACGGCCTTACCCGTCCGGGACCTCTTCATTTAGAATCTCCTACAGCACTATTATGTCAGAGGTGGAAAGATTAATAGTATGTTCCTCGGATATGACGACCTTATCAAAATTATCTTTCGTCAGCAAGAATCAACACCGTGAAAAAGTGCTCTTTTAGCGGTTAGGATAAGCGCTGCCTAAAGATCTTAAGAAGACTCTCGTTATTTGCCAGGACTTCCTCAGCCCTGTTTTCGGTCATCCCTGCACCGACCAAGACTCTGACAGCCCCTTCACGACTGATGAGATTTTCAGGTGAGTGGGTATCCGTATCGATTACCAATTTGGCTCCAGCTCCGTCGGCAATTCGCGCAACATGTCCGTTGGTGAGACTGTGGCCTGCTCGAGCGCTAATTTCCAGACAGACCCCATTCTTTTGAGCCAAGCGGGCCTCATCAATGGTGATAAATCCAGGATGGGCTAGAATGTCCACGCCCGAATCTATCGCGGCACGGTTGGTACCGGGGGCTACCGGCTCGACCGGAGATTCTCCATGAACTACCACCAGCACAGCCCCCAACTTTCTAGCCTCGGCCACGAGTTCAGGAATTTGACCCGGCGGCGCATGGGTGATCTCGACCCCTGGAATAACCAAGACCTGCTGAAAACGATTCAACTCAGCGGCAACTTTCAATATCCTCGGCAGTACGAAATCCAGACTGGAACCGTCTACGTGATCAGTTAGACCTATAGCCCGGTAGCCAATACAAAAAGCTCTTCGAACCAACTCGCTTGGAACCAGCAACCCGTCACTGAATAGAGTATGTGTATGAAAGTCAATCAAGCGACTACCTCCTGTGTTCTGTCAAAAGCTAAGATATTTGCCCTCGTTCGTATAGTGACTCCCGGTCTTCTTAAATATATCGATTTCGAGACAATTCCAAGGAAAAGCTCGGCGAAGCCCCTGGCTTGAACGATGTTTCTTGTTGCTAAGACTACCTTGTCTTGTTATCGTTCCAAAAAGTGCTTCCCATGATTTCAGTTTTATTTTAATATCGCTATTGCTGAAGAAGCTTACGGGAAAAGCTGGTGATCATTAGTTCGATGTCACAGGGCTTTGGTTTTTATGATGAAGCTTGATAAAATCGGATGTAATGTTTTTCGGTGCATATTGGTCACCGCGGTAATTGCGTCGATTATTCTATCATGGCTCCCGATAGAAGCCTTTGAAGCTGTGGATGTCATTTCCGGGGTCATAGATTCTTCTCAGTTCAAAGGCAAGGACCCCATATCAAGGCTCCGTTTGGCTGCGGACCTTCTCCATGACAAGAAGCTTAAACCCTCGGATATGACCTTTCTTCTCCTCGACTGGGGAGACCAGTATCTCAGGGAACCATCCGATCCCCTCGAAAGACTGAAACGGTGGACTGACCTAACGAATGACGAAAAGCTAAGCCATCTCAAGATTCCCAGGGATTTTTTTAACCGCATCTTGTTGGCAGAGTTTCTGGTGAACAAGACCCCTTACTTGAAGTCATCGCCTCAAAAGAGGCTTGAAATCATTTCCAAGCTGGAAGAAAAGAACCTCGTTGACTGGTCGGTAGCTCTGGCGTACGCACGGCTTTACGCAGGTGCCATTCTCTCAGGCTCCAAGGGCTTTGACACGACATCCCCTCTGGAAGCCCTGAACATTCTAAAAAAGCTCGAAGATGGAAAACTTGTGGGGTGGCATTACCGGGTCCCTGTCGAGACAATTTTGGTTGCTGAGGCTTTGGCGATGGACAAGGCCTACCAGGAGGCCTCTCCTCTGGACCGCCTTGCTAAACTCAGGGAATTTGAGAAAAAAGGGCTAGTCACTGCTCAGACCAAGAAGGAGCTTGAAAAACTTCCGGCCTGGAGGCTCCTAGTCACAGATCCTTCATTCTTAAAAGCAGATCCCAAGGCGAAAAAAGAAAAGCTTCAGAAACTCGAAGGGGATGGCCTGATTTCTCAGTCCACTGCTTCTGATCTCAAAGGAATCTTTCGGCCTTCCGCCCTGGCTCCATCTGTTAGACCAAAACCGTCTCCTCTCCCTCAAATAATCTCTCCTTCAGTAAACTAGGGCGACAATCTCGAAAGGACAGTATTGTGTGTGGAATAGCAGGCTTCGTAAGTAATAATCACTGGCTGGAAAAATTTGACTCATCATGGGTCGACAGTATCGTGCAGCAATTAGAGGCAGCATCCTCCATGTCTTTCGGGAGCCACAATTTCGTAGGCCCTCTCAGTGGGCTGGTTGAGAGGTTTGACGATCTCATGTCTTTCGGCCTGCACCTGGAATTGATAAACGGAGGGGAGAACCTGAAGAGGGTCGAAAGACTGGCTGATATTCTTGATGCCTCGAATCAAAAGATCGAAGCGTTTATGGTGGAGAACGGACCCACGGAAGCTCTCGAACAGATGTCCGAGGCTATAAGAGATTACTCCTGGCAAATAAGGCACGAAGTCCTCGGTAGTGCTGTACGGGCCGCAGCACTTCTACCCTCTGGAATACCCACTTCGGGTTCCAGGAGATCTCGAAGTTTTGCGGTTTGGTCCATCGAGCAAGTTTTGGAGAATCTGGATCGTCTCGAAGTCCGTGGCCGCGATTCGGCAGGCATCGCAATACAGTATGTGGTACCGAACGGGATGTATCCAGAAGCTACGGTTGGCCAAGAAGATCCTTTCTCTTTACCCCGCCCGGAAAAAATAGAGAAGGGAGTAAAGAGTGGCATCCATGTTGTAAAGCTACCTGACAGCCGCATTGTTGTAACTTTTGTATATAAAGTGGCCAATTTGGTGGGACGCCTGGGGGACAACACTACGGCGCTGCGAAATGCCATTCGAGCGGATGAACTATTGTGGACGGTAGCTGGCCAAATTCAGCATGTTAACATATTAG
>Ga0209254_10003364_pt1 | contig 14572 bp, 11 predicted proteins | sample FrelakmetDIP11DI_FD_187148 | JGI IMG/M metagenome (GOLD analysis project Ga0209254, IMG submission 187148) | Freshwater lake sediment microbial communities from the University of Notre Dame, USA, for methane emissions studies - DIP11 DI (SPAdes)... | ecosystem: Environmental > Aquatic >...
TCGATGGCCCCGCGCACGGCATGGTTCGCCTCGGGCGCGGGCACGATGCCTTCCGCGCGGGCGAATTGCACGCCCGCCTCGAAGCACGCCGTCTGGTGGTACGCCGTCGATGTGATGAGCCCGAGCTCCTGCAGGTGCGACACGAGGGGCGCCATGCCGTGGTAACGAAGCCCGCCGGCGTGGAAGCCGGGCGGCGTGAAAGTCGAGCCGAGCGTGTGCATCTTGGTGAGGGGCGTGAGATGCGCCGTATCGCCGAAGTCGTAGGCATACCTGCCGCGCGTGAGGCTCGGGCAGGCGGCGGGCTCGACGGCCACGATGCGGACCTTCTTCCCGCCACGAAGCTGCGCGCCCAGGAAGGGGAATACGATCCCCGCGAAGTTCGATCCTCCTCCGGTGCAACCCACGATCACGTCCGGGTAGTCGTTCGCCAGTTCCATCTGCGCCTGCGCCTCGAGGCCGATCACCGTCTGGTGCAGGAGCACATGGTTGAGCACGCTCCCCAGCGCGTACTTCGTGTCGTCGCGCTGGGCCGCCACCTCGACGGCCTCGGAGATCGCGATGCCCAGGCTGCCCGGATGGTCCGCGCGCTTGGCGAGGATCGCCCTGCCCGACTGCGTCTCGCTCGAGGGCGAGGCCACGCACCGCGCACCATAGGTCTCCATGAGTGCGCGGCGGTAGGGCTTCTGGTCGTAGGACACTCGCACCATGAAGACCTGCACGTCGATCCCGAAGAGCGAGCCGGCGAAGGCGAGGGAACTGCCCCATTGCCCTGCCCCGGTCTCGGTCACGAGCTTGCGCACCCCCGCCTCGCGGTTGTAGAAGGCCTGCGCCACCGCCGTGTTGGGCTTGTGGCTGCCGGCGGGCGAGACGCCCTCGTACTTGTAGTAGATGCGCGCCGGCGTCTGGAGGACCTTCTCGAGGCGCCGCGCGCGGTACAGGGGCGTCACTCGCCACTGCTTGTACACGTCGCGCACGGGGCCGGGAATCTCGATCTCGCGCTGCGTCGACACCTCCTGCTGGATGAGCGCCATCGGAAAGAGCGGCGCCAGGTCGTCGGGGCCGACGGGCTTCATTGTCCCTGGGTGCAGGACGGCCGGGACGGGCTGCGGCAGGTCGGCCTGGATGTTGTACCAGGCCCTGGGGATGCGGGATTCGTCGAGAAGGTACTTGACCGTGTCGTTCATGGGCGCTCCGGGCGGTGAATCGTGTCGTCTGAGCTGACACGCTAGCCACCGCCCGGGGCGAAGCGATTGACGCCGATCAACGGCGCCCTATCTCAGGCGTACGTATCGCGCATGAGCGTGCGGAACCAGATGCGCATGTCCTCGAAGTGCCCCGTGCTGGCCCCTTCGGCCTCGGCCGAGGCCCCCGGCACGACCTTCATGGTCTTCGTCGACGGGTCGTAGGCGAACACCGCCGTGAGCCACGAGGCCGTGGTCATGGTGATGGGCGAGTAGCACGACGAGTTGGTCACGGGCGAAGGATCCGGCTGCCCGCCTCCGAAGGCCCTCAATAGGGCGTCGGCGCAGACCTTGCCTTCCTGGTTGCCGATGTGGCCGGCCTTGGGCTGGGTGGTGGCGCTCGAGTCGCCGATCACGTGGATGCCCGCGGCGGCCGTCGACTGGTAGTCCAGCACGTCCACGGCCGCGAAACCGCGGGCGGCATTGGCGATGCCCAGGTCCCGAAGGAGCGCCGGGCCGACGTTCGCAGGGATCACGTTCACCGCGTCGCCGCGGAAGGCGCCCATCGGCGTGTGAACGGTCTTCGCGCCGACATCGACGAAGTCCACCGGCGCGTTGGGCACGTACTGGATCACGCCCGCGTGCGTCACGGAGAAGGCACGCTCGAAGCTCACGCGCTCGGCGGTGATGGCCGGGTTCGCGTCGAGCACGATCACCTTGGCGCCGCGGCGGTTGCGCTTGAGCCAGTCGGCCACGACACAGGCACGCTCGTAGGGACCCGGCGGGCAGCGGTAAGGCGTGGCGGGAATCGTCATCACGAAGACGCCGCCGGCCGGCATGGCGCGGATCTGGCTGCGCAGCGTCAGCGTCTGCGGCCCGGCCTGCCAGGCGTGGACGATGGCGGCGCGCGCGGCGTCGGTCTCGAGCCCCGGCGGATAGTCGAAGTCGATGCCCGGCGCGATGACGAGGCGGTCATAGTCGAGCACACGTGAGCCGCCCGGGGTGCCGATGGTGAGCTTTCGCGCCACGGGATCCGCGGAGAGCGCCGTGCCCTGCACCACCTCGATGCCGTAGCTGTTCCTGAGCGCCGTGTACTCGAACAGGAGCGAGGTCATCGCCACCGTGTCGGTGAGCACGAGGTTCGAGAGGATGTTGGACGTGTAGCGCGGCTCCTTCTCCACGAGTGTCACCTTGATTCCGGTGCCACCCCAGAGCCGCAGGAACTTGGCCACGGAGGCGCCGGCCATGCCGCCGCCCACGACGACCACCCGGCCCGAAAGCCCGGTGGACGGTAGCGCCCGGGCGGCCGTGGATCCGCCCGCACCGGTGGTTCGGGATGGGCCAGCGTCGTCCGTCAGGCCGTGCGTGGGAAAGCCGGCGGCGACGGCAGCGGCGGCGAGGCGGGCGAGGAATTCGCGTCGTTGGGTCATGTCGTTTTCCCCCGGCTAGCGCTGTCGCGCGAAGTAATCGGCGATCGCGCGAAGCTGCGCCTCGGTGTAGCCGAGCGCGTGAATCGTCATGATCTCGCCGCGCTTGTTCTCCACCCGCATCTCGCGAAGCTCGTTGAAGATTTCGCCGGAAGACTTCCCCGCCAGCTTCTCGAACGTGCCTTCGCCCTTGCCGTCGGTGCCGTGGCACTGGAAGCAATTCGAGGCCAGCAGTCGCCCGGGGGACGGTGCGGCCGGGGGTGTCTGGGCGATCGCGCCTGTGGCGCCGAGCGTGGCCAGGGTGATGACGAGTACTTTGTTCACGGCGAATTCTCCTTCGTGCGGGGCATGGTACCGGGGGTATCGCACGAACGATGCCAATCGCCAAAAGGTCATGACAACAATGGCTTACGATCATCCGCACCCGCTCCCGCGTTGCCCTCCGGCGACGGCGAAGATACTCCCCCGTGCATAACCTGCTGATCCGGCTGCAAAAGCGCCTGTCGCCTCCCGACGTCGAAACACGGACGGCGCGAGGGCGCTAGAATCAGCGGTACCAATCCCGCGGGAAGACCGACATGAAAGACGCCGTCCAGATCCTGCTTGCGACCGCCCTGCTCCTTCCCGTTTCCGCTTTCGGATCGCCCGATGAGGGCCGCAAGCTCGTGGACTCGTCGAAGTGCGAGACGTGCCACCAGAACAAGGTCTACGGGCCGGTCGGCACGATCTACCTTCGAAAGGACCGGAAGGTGACCACGCCGGCCAAGCTGAAGGCGCAGCTCGCGATGTGCAATTCGCAGCTGAATCTCGGGCTCTTCCCCGAGGACGAGCAGCACATCGCGTCGTTCCTCGACGCGACGTACTACAAGTTCCCGCCGCGCTAGGGCGCGATCGCCTTCAGTTGAAGGCGGCTGCGCGCTCCATCAGTTCGTCGAGCCCGGGCTCCTTGGGATTTCGCGGTTTGCCCGGGTGGATGATCGCCACCTGGCAGCTCTCCGCAGCCTCGACGAGTTGCCGGAACGTCCCGGCATCCGGGTCCTTGATGTAGGCCTGCTTGTTCTCGTTGTAGACGAACATCTGCGGATTGATGTTGTTGCACTCGTTGCAGCTCGGGCAGCGTGCCGTCTCGATCCACGGATCGTCGGATGCGCGAGCCGGCTCTTCGGCCACGGCTGACGCGGGAGCTGAGGCCTCGCCTGCTGCATCCTGCGCCGCAGGGGATGCGGTCGCCGCGGGAGCCGCTTTCTGCAGGGAGTCGAGCTCCTCCCGACGCCTTTCTTCCCAGGCCGCCTTTTCGCGGGCGAGCAGCCGCTCGGCATGCGAATCGTGGATGCCGGCGTGCTCCTGCAGGCGGTGCCAGAGCTGCAGGCAGCGGCGGGTCGCCTGCATCAGGCGGATGTCGACGAGGACGCGGTGCAGGCGGTCTTCGACGTCCACGGCGAGCACGTAGGGAACGCGCTCGGAGGCCTCCTTCTCCGGCAGCGCGAGCCATTCGGCGGCCGGGATCATCTGCGCATTCCACCGTTCGCGCGCCACCGGCGCGAAGTGCGCGGCGTTCCGGCGATCGCAAAGGGCGAAGTCCGCGTACGTGAAGGCGAGCGGCTGACGCACCCGCTGAAGCGCCTCGTCGGCGAACTCGAACTCGTCCGCGTTCCAGTCCCGGTCGGGCGCGGCGTTTTCGGCGAGGCTGAAGCGCTCGGCCCAGTTCTCGCCCGCGTCGGCATCGTAGACAAACGCGGGGAAGGCGCGCGATTCGGCCGCTGCGGCTGCGGTGAGGTAACGCGGCAGGTGTCCGGCCGCCTCGGGCGCACCGGCGAACACGCAAAAGAGCGCCGGCCCGCGGCAGGCGAGTCCGTGCTCGACGTGGCGGCGAAGTCGATAGAGGCTGGATGCCGCCCCTTGCAGGACGAACATCCCGCCCAGGCCCATGGCCGTCGTCGCGAGCCGTGCGCTGCGCACGCCGAAGGCGAAATGCCCGGTGCCCAGCGTGGCTTCCTCGAGAAGGTCCGTCACCTGCACGAGCACCTTGATCGGAAGTCCCGAGGACAGCGCGTCCATGAGGCCCGCGTTCTCGGGGCGGTCGTTCCCGTCCGCGGGGATGCAAACGAGGTAGTCGGGCAGCGGCGCGAGGTCTTCGCTCGAGAGGGAGTGCGTGCCGTAGCCCTCGAAGAACGCATCGTGATCGGACTCGACGTAGCGCCCGTCGGCCTCGAGCTCGGCGACCGCGATGGCCTTCAGGAGCTCCACGACCTCGGGCAGGCGTTCGCGATAGGCCGCGACGGCCGCCTCGACGCTGGTGAATTGGAACGAATGCGCTCCACCCTCGCCCGCCGCGCTCGGCGCGACGAAGCGCTGGGTGGACAGCAGCGCAAGCGCCCCTTCGATGCGCGCCCGCCTTGGCGCCGGCAGCTCGTCCACCGGCACGTTGCGCCCGACAAGTCGGGACATCGCAGCGAAGTCGAAATCGCCGGCGTGGAAGTCTCCCACGGCCGCGCGCAGCGCATCGGGCCGCTGGCCGGCCTCCGAGTGCACGAACGCCGCTCGCAGGATGTCCGAGAGCCGCCGTTGCAACTGCTCCAGGTGCGCGCGGAAGGATTGCGCCTTGCGGCCCTGCACATGGCGCCAGGCGTGCCCGAGAAAGCGGGCGGGCAGGTGCTCGTCGCAGTCCGCAAGCTCGCCGTCGGCCGCCAATGAGTCGGCCGCGTGCCGAAGGATCTTCTCGACGCTTTCGTCCGTGGCGTCGGCCAGTCGCCGGGCGGCTTCGGCCCATGCGACCGAGAGCTCGCCGCCCTCGCCATTCGAGGCGCGCGTGCGCAGCTCCCGTTCGAGCCGCAACACGTGCTTGCGAAGGCGTTCGCCTTCGATGCCGCGAGGCGCGAGCTTGTCGAGCAACCGGTTCACCAGCGCCGCGAGCGAGATCGCGCAATCGCCCTCCTTCGCTCCCTCGACCAGCACGACGGGATAGTCGTACCGCAGGCGCGAGAGATCGCGATAGGGAGCGAGCAGCGCGGGGCGCAGCTTGTCGGCGTCGAGCGCGGCCAGTCCCTCGCCGGCGTGGCGCCCGGTCAGGTGGAAGAGCATCTGCTCCTGGAACTTCGTGGCCATGTCCATCACGGATTGCCTCGGCTAGGTATTGCGGATCCGGCGTCTTCAGGCGGCCTGGCGGCCAGGCTGCGCGTCCGGCCAGATCGTGAACTTGTCGAATTCGGCCTCCAGGCCCCGGCGGATGGTCTCCGCCGTGCGCGGACGGCCGGCGCCGCGCAGGTCCTCGTAGCAGGGCACTTCCGGATTCTGGTAGAGGATGCCGACGGGGATCGGATCCTCCGACGAGGCGATCTCGCGGGCCTTGTGGATGTCCAGCGGGTCGTGCTCGCGCTGGTTCTTGTAGGTGCGCGCGAGGTCCGCGCTGGGATTCAGGCCTTTCGGGTGCGTGAGCAGCAGCGTCTTGCCCGGGTCGTGCAGCCACGGCTCGAACATCTTGGGCAGGAATTCCGGGCATCGCTGGATGATGCGGATGAACGAGAAGCCGCGATGGTGGAAGGCCTTGGAGACGATGTCGTAGAGCAGCTCCGGAATCCAGTCCACGCCCTGCGCGACGAACGACACGTTCTGCACGCCGAGGGTCACGGTGAGCGGGTTGAGCGCCTCGAGCACCGAGCCGCGCGGCGTCGTGTTGCTCTTCAGGCCCACGGGCGAGGTGGGCGAGGCCTGCTTCTTGGTGAGGCCGTACACGTGGTTGTCGTGCAGGATCACCGTGATGTTCATGTTGTAGCGGATCGCGTGGATCCAGTGGGCGGCGCCGATCGAGCAGCAGTCGCCGTCGCCCGTGTTCACGAAGACGTGCAGGTCCGGCCTCGCGAATTTCACGCCCTGGGCGATGGGGAACGCCCGTCCGTGGATGCCGTGGAAGCCGTAGGTTTTCATGTAGTGCGGGAAGCGGCTCGAGCATCCGATGCCGGAGACGAATACCGTGCGCTCGGGCGAGAGGTTCTCGTCGCGGCACAGGCGCTGGACGGCGGCGAGGATCGCGTTGTCGCCGCAGCCGCTGCACCAGCGCGGCACGCCGCCCTGGTAGTCCTCGAGCTTGTGGTGCTCCTCGTGCAGCTTGATGATGCACTGGGTGAGCGGATGGGCCATGGTCATTTCCCTTTCGCGAGCTGTTCGCGCAGAACCTTCACGACGATACCCGGCTTGATCGGCTGGCCGCGCGCCTCGCTCCAGCAGTCGACGTCGACGAGAAAGCGCGAGCGAAGCATCATCGCGAGCGGCGTGTAGCGGCGGTTCTCCGAGTCGATCAGCTCGTCCTCGAGCCGGTCTCCCCAGGCGCCTTCGATGGCGATCACGCGCCGGAAGCGACGCAGGATGTCGCCGATGCCCGAAGGCAGCGGCTGGATGAAGCGCATGTGCAGCGAGGACACCTTGACGCCTTCGTCGCGCAACCGCTGGACGGCCTCCTCGATCACGCCCTGGGTGCTTCCCCAGCCAACGACCAGCAGGTCGCCCTCCGGGTCGCCGAAGACGGGCGGCGTGCGAAGCGTTTTCTGCAGGGCCGCGAGCTTGAGGCTGCGGGCGCGCAGCCCCTCCTCGTTGATCGCGGGGTCGTAGGCCACCTTGCTCATGCGGTCGTGGGCGAGCCCGGTGACCGTGTGCATGCCGCCCGGCTGTCCGGGGACGAACCGGCGCGTGATGCCGGTGACGTTGTCCCAGTCGTAGGGCTTCGCACCCACCGGAAGCGGCGACTGGTCCACGGGCGCCGCGAGCCAGTCCGGGCTGAAGTGCGGGCGCTTGAAGGGGGCCTGGGCCGTCGCGAGGCTCGCATCCGAGAGCACCACCACCACCATGTTGAAGGTCTCGGCGATCTTGCGGGCGGTGATCATCGCGTAGAAGCAGTCCTCGATGCCGCTCACGGCCATCACCACCTTGGGCGCGTCGCCGTGGCTGCCGTAAATGGCCGTGAGCAGGTCGCCCTGCTCCACCTTGGTCGGCTGGCCGGTGCTGGGGCCGCCGCGCTGCACGTTCACGATGACGAGCGGAATCTCGGCCATGACGGCGAGCCCGATCCCCTCCTGCTTGAGCGAGTAGCCCGGCCCGGAGGTGATCGTGACCGCGACGCGTCCCGCGTAGGAGGCGCCGATCGCGAAGGCGCAGGCGGCGATCTCGTCCTCGGCCTGGTGGACGATGCCGCCCACGCGCTCGAAGCAGTCCGACAGGTAGTGCGAGGCGGAGGTGGCCGGCGTGATCGGGTACATCGCGCAGATGTCCATGCCGGAGGCGAGCACCCCCAGCGCGATGGCCGTGTTGCCGTTCATGACGACGTGCGGCTCGGCCCGCCGTTGGGCGGGAATCGCGTACTTGAAGTCCAGGTTCGCCTCCGCCCACGTGAAGCCGGCGTCCAGGAGCTTCACGTTGGCGTCGATGACCTTCTGGTCCTTCTTGCCGAAGGTGAGCGCGATCTGCTCGCGCCCGAGCTTGAGCTCCAGGCTGTAGATGCTGAGCAGCATCCCCAGCACGAACATGTTCTTGCCCTTGCGCGGGTCGGCCACGAGCAGCCGGCACTCGCGCTCGAGCGGCACCTCGATCACGCGGAAGCCGCCGTCCTGGAGCGCCTTCAGCGTGTCGGCATAGGAGCGCACGATGGTGGGATCCTTGCTCTCGGCCCACATGCTCTCCAGAAGGATGGTCGCGCCGGGCTTGAGCTCGCCCGCCCGCACGCGGCCCAGGAGCACCTGCTCGTTGAACGCGACGACGAGATCGGTCTCGTCGCCGCCATTGGTCACCTCGTGCGTGCCGATGCGGATGCGGATGCCGCTCGCGCCCGCGACGCTTCGTGCCGGCGGCTGGATCTCGGCCGGGATGATCTCCACGGTCCAGATGCCGTTGCCGCTGCGCGCGGCGATGGCCGCGAGCGACTGCCCGCAGCGCTGGGCACCCTCGCCCGAGTCGCTGATGACCTCGACGATGTGCTCACGAAGGATCCTTGCGGCCTTGTCGCTCGAAGCGGCGTTCGCGGTGTCGGCCTTGCGGTCGAGGACGGCGGTATCGGTCATGGTTCGTCTCGTCTTCAGGTAGGGCTACGGGAGGCGCACGCGGGAGAAGCCGCGCTCCTCGACGGGAATGCCGAACCGGCGGGTCGACGGATCCTGGTCATCGGGTGCGTAGACGCCGTCGGTGTCGCGAAGGCCCAGGTACGCCTTCATCGCGGCGGCGGCCTTGCGGCCCGCGCCCATGGCCTGGATCACCGTCGCGGCGCCGGTCACGATGTCCCCGCCCGCGTAGACACCCGCGATGGAGGTGGCGAGGTGGTCGTCGGTCTCGATGTAGCCGCGCTTCCCCAGCTTGAGCTTCGCCGTCTGGCCGAGGATGGGGTTGGCGTTGGTGCCGATGGCGAAGACCACCATGTCGGTCTCGATCTCGAACTCGCTGCCGGCGACGGGCACCGGGCGGCGCCGCCCGGACTCGTCGGGATCTCCGAGTTCCATGCGCACGCAGCGCATGGCGCGAACGGCCTTCTTCTCGTCCCCCAGGATCTCGATGGGACTCGTGAGCCAATGGAACTCGATTCCCTCCTGCTCGGCGTGATGCACCTCCTCCACGCGGGCCGGGGCCTCGGTCTTGCTGCGCCGGTAGATGCACGAGACCTTGTCCGCTCCCAGGCGCAGCGACACGCGCAGTGCGTCCATGGCGGTGTTGCCCGCGCCGATGACCGCGACCCGCCGGCCCGGTTGCAGCGGCGTGTCGACGTTCGGAAAGTCGCGGGCCCGCATGAGGTTGCAGCGGGTGAGCAACTCGTTGGCCGAGAGGACGCCGTTCAGGGATTCTCCCGGGATGCCCATGAAGCTCGGATAGCCCGCGCCGGTCCCGATGAACACGGCGTGGAAACCCATCTCCGTCACCATCTGCTCGATGGTGAAGAGCCGGCCGACGAGGGTGTTGCACTGGAAGCGGATTCCCAGGCGGCGCAGCTTCTCGATCTCCGCGTCGATCACGTCGTTGGGCAGGCGGAAATCCGGGATGCCGTACTTGAGCACGCCCCCCGGCTCGTGGAACGCCTCGTAGACGGTGACCTCGCAGCCGGCCTTGGCCATGTCGGCCGCGCAGGCCATCCCCGCGGGACCGGCCCCGACGATGCCGACACGGAAGCCGCTGGGTTCGATGTACGGAACGCTGGCCCATCCTTCTCGGATGGCCGTGTCCCCGACGAAGCGCTCGAGGCGCCCGATCGCCACGGGCTCGAGCGTGTCGCCGACCGTGCACACGCCCTCGCACTGGCTCTCCTGCGGGCAGACACGGCCGCAGACCGAGGGCAGCAAGTTGGTGTCGGAGATGATGTCGTAGGCGCCGTGGTAGTGCTTCTCCGTGATCTTCTGGATGAAAGCCGGGATGTCGATGCTCACCGGGCAGCCTCGGACGCAGGGCTCGTCGGCGCATTGCAGGCATCGCTCCGCCTCGCGCAGCGCGTCCTCGACGGAGTACCCGCAAGCCACCTCCTTGAAGTTGCGCGCCCGTTCGATGGGGTCCTGCTCCCGCATCGGGGTGCGTTCCTGCGGGATGGTGCGGATCGTCTTCTTCTTGGCCATGGGGCCTCCGGCCGCGTCGGGCTCAGGCGTCGGTGGATGGGGTGTCGGCGAGGTAGGACGTGGCCATCGCCGGCTCCTCGTCCTTGCGGATGCGGCAGCTCTCGGTCCAGCGCTCGAGCGCCTCCCGCTCGGCGTCGCGGTAGCGGGTGAGCCTCGACATGAGGTCGTCGAAGTCGACGAGGTGGCCGTCGAAATCGGGGCCGTCCACGCAGGCGAACTTCACGGTCTCGCCGATCTTCACGCGGCAGCCGCCGCACATGCCGGTGCCGTCCACCATCACCGGGTTGAGGCTCACCATCGTGCGGATCTTGTGCGGGCGCGTGGCCTCCGCGCAGCCCTTCATCATGATGGGCGGGCCGATGGCCACCGCCTCCTCGATGTCGGGATGCTTCGCGATCGCCTGCTTGATGCCCTCGGTGACCAGGCCCTTGATGCCGGCCGAGCCGTCGTCCGTGCAGACGATGAGCTCGTCACAGCACGCCCGGAACTTGTCTTCCCAGAAGACGAGATCGCGGTTGCGGAAGCCCACGACGCCGATCACGTAGGCGCCGCTTTCCTTCCAGGCGCGGGCCTGCGGGTAGATGGGCGCGACGCCGAGGCCCCCGCCCACGCAAAGCACCTTCTTCTTGCCGCCTATATGGCTCGGGATCCCCATGGGGCCGACGACCGCGTAGAGCTCGGTGCCCGCCCGGCAGTTCGCCTGCATCTCCCTTGTGGTCTTGCCGACGGCCTGGATGACGAGGGTGATCGTGCCGGCGTCGCGATCGAAGTCGGCGATGGTGAGCGGAATGCGCTCGCCGGACTCGTGCTCCATGACGATGACGAACTGCCCCGCGCGGGCAGCGCGGGCCAGCATCGGGTGGCGCACTTCGAGGAGAAAGGTGACGTCGGAGAAGTCCTGGCGGGCGACGATCTCGAAGCCTTGCGAACCGGTCGAATCCATTGCGAACACCTCCTGGGCAGCGCTAGCCTCGCTCCTGAACCCCGTCCGGGGCGGGCGACTTGTAAGACTTTGGTAACCCTACGGCCCCTTGCCGTCCTCCCGGTTGATCTACCGCAAGCAATTCAAGGCCGTGGCGGCCATCCCGGCCTCTCCGGGGCCTCAGGCCGCTTCGCGCAGCCGGCGGGCGGCCGCCTCGAGGGCTTCCTCGAGGTAGGCGCTGTAGAAGTCGGGCAGGAGCATCCCGCGCAGCGGGTCGGCAACCGGCCGGCCACGGGCGTCCCAGAACACCACCTCCGGCGCGCCCCGGATGCCGCGGACCTTCGCGATCCCGGCATGCGTGGTCGAGACGCCATCGAACTCGATCGCCTGCTCCGCCCCCCCGATGTTCACCTGCCGCAGCAGGAAGGAGGCCGAGCGGCCCGGCTCGCGTGCCAGGGGCAGCAGGTGCGAACGGCGCACCTCGTGGCAGTAGGGACAGTTCGGGAGGCTGAAAAGGACGACCAGCGGAATGCGGCGCGTTTCGACCCGGCGGGCGTCGGCCCGCAGGTCCGAGACGAGCGGAAGGTCCGGGGCGGGCGGAAGCGCCGCGGAGGCCGGCGTGCGGATGGCAAGGGCGAGGGCCGGAAGGCCCAGAAGCAGGTCGCGCCGGTTCACCCTCGCCTCACTTGCCGAGCGACTCGCGTTCCATGAGGAGGTAGGTGCCGTACGCGTTCACCCGGTTGGCGGCCTCGAAGGCAGGGAGCGCCGAAAAGCGGCTCCAGTCGGTGCGCTTGTAGGCCTCCTCGAAAGGCACGAAATCCTCCACCGCCTTGCCCATGACCTGCCGCAGGTAGGTGAGGTAGTCGCGCGTGAGGACCAGGTCCTTCGTGGGGTTCTTCGACACCTCACCGTGCCCGGTCACCATGAGGCGGGGCTTGAGGGCGATGAGGCGCTCGATCCTCGCGAGCCACGCCTTGCTGTCGGCCTCGCCCACGTACGGGACGCGGCCGGTGAAGAGGATGTCCCCGATGAAGACCACGCCCTCGTCGGGCACGACGATGACGAGGTCCTCGGGGGAATGGGCCGGCCCGAAGTGCTGGATCTCGAAGCGCTTGCCGCCCAGGGTGAAAGACGCGTCGCCCTCGAGCCAGCGGTCCGCCTGCACGAGCGGCATCTCGTCCGTGACCCACGGGAAGAGGTCTCTCGCCCTTTGCTGGCGTCGCAACTCGGCTTCGCCGTTCAAAAGGTGCTCGCGCGCCTCGAAATGGGCCCAGATGTCCGCGCCGGCCTTCCTGAAGGCGGGAAGCCCGTAGAAATGGTCCGCGTGGTAGTGCGTGACGATGACGCGCTTGACGGGCTTGGTCGTCACCTTCTGGATCGCCGCGAGGAATGCCTCGCCGAGGGCGGGCGAGCCGAGCGCATCGATCACGACCACGCCCTCGTCCGTGACGACGAAGCCGGCGTTCGAGTTGTAGCCCTCGTTCGCGGCGCTCGCCATGCCCGGCTGGCCCTGCACGTACCAGACGCGCTCGGTGACCTTGACGGGGACCACCTTTGCCTTGAGTGCCTGGGCGGACGCGCACGCGGATGCGAGGGCAAGCGCGGTGGCGGCGATCCGAAGCAAGATGCGCATCAGGCGATTCCCGCGTTTCCTTCCACGCCGACGAGTTTCGGCAAGTTGAGCTTCACCGGCTTCAGGGTCTTCACGTCCCGCAGGTATTTCGTGACCACATCCCACACGGGCTCGCCTTGCGCGCCTTCGGCCACGGGGGCCCAGCCGGCCACCTTGTACTTCCGGCCGGCATCGATGGGCTTGCCGGCGAGCCGCATGTCGGAGATCCGGTTGCCCATCCCGGCAGACGGCGTGATCGTGTACGTGAGGCCGCCCACGCGCACCATGTCGCCGCCTTGCTGGTAGTACGGGTCCGGGTTGAAGAGGTTGTCGGCGACGTCCTCGAGGATGGTCTTGATCATCTCGCCCGTGAGATCGTTCAGGGTGGTGTACGGGTAGGTGATCGCCGTCCAGTCCATCACGTGGTCCATCGTGATCGGCTGGCCCGGCAGCAGGGTCGTGCCCCAGCGGAATCCCGGCGAAAACGCGATCTCCGCGCCCTTCAGCTTCATGAGGGCGTCCAGGATGACCTGGTCGACCGTGCCGTTGAAGTTGCCGCGGCGAAAGAGCAGGCCTTCCGTCACGGCGAGCTTTTCCCCCAGCTTGGCCTCGTACGGCCCGCGGATCCTCGTGATGAGCGAGGCCATCTCCGCATCCGGCTTGATGAGATTGGCGAACACCGGGAGCAGCCGGTACTTCCAGCCCGAGATGCGCCCGCCCTTCACGTCGAAATCGAGCACGCCGAGGAACTTGCCGTTGCTGCCGGCGTTGGTGACGAGCGTGATGCCGGAGGCGTTCCTCACTTCCACCGGCTGCGGTACGCCGTCGTGGGTGTGGCCGCCCAGGATGGCGTCGATGCCGGTGACGCGGGAGGCGAGCTTCAGGTCCACGTCCATGCCGTTGTGCGAGAGCAGGATCACGACCTTCGCGCCCTTGCCGCGGGCCTCGTTCACCTGCTTCTGCAGCTCTTCCTCGCGGATGCCGAACGTCCAGTCCGCGACCATGTGCCGGGGGTTCGCGATCGGCGTGTACGGGAACGCCTGTCCCACGATGGCGACCGGGACGCCGTTGATCGGACGGATCACGTAGGGCTTGAAGACCGCGTCGCCGAAATCCGCCGTGACGACGTTCTGCGCGACGAAGTCCACCCTGCCCTTGAAGTCGTTCTCGACGATCTGCTTGACGCGGTCCTGGCCGAGCGTGAATTCCCAGTGGGCGGTCATCACGTCGACGCCGAGCTGCAGGCAGGCATCGACCATGTCCTGGCCCTTGCTCCAGAGCGCGGTGGCCGAGCCCTGCCAGGTATCGCCGCCATCGAGCAGCAGCGCGCCGGGACGCGTGGCCCTGAGGCTCTTCACGAGCGTGGCGAGGTGCGCGAATCCGCCCACCTTGCCGTACGTCTTCGCGGCCTGCGCGAAATCGAGGTGGCTGAATGCATGCGCCTGCTCGCTGCCCGCCTTCACGCCGTAGGCCTTGAGGAGCCTGTCGCCCACCAAATGCGGCACCTTGCCCGAGGAACCGGCGATCCCGAGGTTCACGTTGGGTTCGCGGAAGTAGATGGGCAGGAGCTGCGCATGGCAGTCCGTCATGTGCAGCAGGCTCACGTTCCCGAACGCCGGGTTGTCGTAGAGCTTCGCGCCCTCGCCGGCGGCGAGCGCCTCCCGGGAAGCCAGGGGAAGCCCCGCGGCAGCAGCGATGGCGAGGACGTTCAGGAATTCGCGGCGATCCATGGCAGGCGGGTTTTCCTAGAATTCGAGGGAGTCGGCGATGGCCTTGATGCCGGCCTTGGCGCACACGTCGTCGGCGGCGGCGCCAGGCGCGCCCGAGACGCCGATGCCCGCGAGAATGGAGCC
>Ga0209254_10003365_pt1 | contig 14571 bp, 13 predicted proteins | sample FrelakmetDIP11DI_FD_187148 | JGI IMG/M metagenome (GOLD analysis project Ga0209254, IMG submission 187148) | Freshwater lake sediment microbial communities from the University of Notre Dame, USA, for methane emissions studies - DIP11 DI (SPAdes)... | ecosystem: Environmental > Aquatic >...
CCCATGGGCGAAAAATGAGGACAATGGCCATCACACCAAAGGCAAAAGCTATGGCATATTGAGGCACAATCAGTAGTCCAAAGGATTCGACAAAGCCTATCGTCAAAGCGCCTAGCAAGGCCCCTTTTAGGCTGCCAACCCCACCAACAATGATGATGGCAAAGCAAATGACGATAATGTCCATGTCCATTCCTACCACAGCCCCAGTCAGAGGGGCCGCCACCACTCCCGCTATTCCAGCGAGCCAAATGCCCAGCATGAATACTAGAGTAAACAGGGTTCGCACGTTTATCCCTAGCGCTTCTGCAATTTCAGCATCCATCGTGCAGGCTCTAATGATTGTTCCCAACTTAGTCTTATAGAGTACAAGCCAAAGCCCTAGAGCACATGCAGCACTGGCTGTCACTATGTACATGGAATTGTATGAGACCCTTATGCCCTTGATGAACACTCCTCCCTGGAGCATCTCGACCATGGGTAGTGACTTGGGATATGTCCCCCAAGCTAGCTTCACCAGATCGACGCCAATGTAGACTAGGCCAAAGGTGAGCAAGATCTGAAGCAGATGGTGGGCCTTGTAGATCCGTCTGAGCAGGCAGATTTCGAAGAGCCCCCCTACCAAGGCTACCACAACGGGAGCAACCAGAACTGCAACCCAGTAGTCGAGAGTTTTGGCCAGGGTAATGCATAGGAACATCGCGATCATGTAAAAAGTCCCATGCGCAAAATTGACGATTCCGAGTACTCCAAAAATCAGGGTCAGGCCAGAAGCCAGAAGATAGTAGAGCATCCCCCGTGTCAGCCCAGCCACTGCCTGCGAAGCTATGAGGGTAAGGTAATAGTCCATCGCCTCGTCCTTCGAGCGGATTCTAGTGTCCTGTCAGAAGCATATGCCAATCCGATCAGGCGTTGTGGCTCATGGGCCTGGTCGATTTTACACTCATGAGACACAACGTCACCCTCTGTGGCATAAGAAAGACCTAATTTGGTTAGTAGAGACCACAGGGCACCTCTGAATTCTCTTGATTAAGGCAATCAATACCAAGCCTTCTCACTTTCCTCTCAGTTCCAATATCTCCTTGTCTGTCAGGCTCACATCTATATCCGGTAGCCAAAACGCCTTAGTCTGATCCATTGTCCGTTGGTAAGGCGCATTGGCCTGGATCAATGGCCCCCAATACATTCCAGTCATCATCTGATGGTTTACTTTTCGCATGGTCACTTTGCCGAGAAATGTATCAATCTCCGCGTTTTGGAGAGCAGGGATCAGCTTTTCTGGATCTACAGAGCCAGCGTCTTCAATCGCTTTGGACAGCAAATAAGTCATAAAGTAATTGCGTACTCCAAATGCTCCAGGGTCTTCGTTGAACATTTTTCGATAAGCTTCCCAGTATTTCTTCTGACCTTCGTTACCTGGCAGGTCTGGTAACTCCATTACGTTAGCCCATGTGCCTAAAGGAAACAGCTCTCCAACCTCTCGAAGGTACTCAACTCCAACTACCTCGGTAGAAGCGAACAACTTGGTTATGTCCCACAGTCCGTAGGCCTTAGCTTGTTTCAGGAAAGAGGGCATTCCTCCTCCCCAAATCGTGGTGACTACAACGTCAGGCTTTGCCGCGGCGATTAGGCTAAGGTATGGTGTGTAATCGGATTCCCCAACTTTGGTCCAGGATTCCAAAATTTCCACATCCGGTCGGTATTTCTTTAATTCTGGGACGAACCACTTGTACAGACTCCTACCATACTCATAATCCCACGACAAAAAGTACACCTTGGGTTTCTTGATGTCCTTGAGTGGACCAAACTCACAAAGCACTTTGGCCATACCGCGGGCCTCGGGAATGTCTTCCTGTTCTCCGAAGAACACTCGCTGGTTAAAATTCTCAATTCTTAGCTTTGAGGTTTTGCCCCCTTCCAGAAATGCAGTCCCCTTCTTAACCTCTTGCACCACTGCCGAGGCAGCCAGACCAAGAGAACTTCCGAAGCCTGCATGCAGGACATCGACATTCTCGGAAACTAGCATTTCCCTGCAATACCGCGTTTCATTTTCAGGCTTGCCAAGACTGTCTCTGACAACCCACTCGAATTTTCTGCCCCCCAAAAGTCCGCCCTTGGCGTTAATCTCGGACATGGCCAGTATGTGCGCCTTATAAGCCGGAATAGCTATGGTCCCCATAACTCCGCTGATAGGGTACACAATTCCGACCTTGATAGGAGGTTTGTCCGCAGCAGTGGTCGGCGTAGAAAGGGTCAATCCAACCATAATCGCAAGCAACAACACCACAGCCAGTTCACTCACCAAAAACTTCTCAGTCTTCCTTTTTCTCATAACGCTCTCCTCCATAAGAAACCTTGTGTAGGCGCCAGCCAAGCCAAGCGCAGAGGACACATTGCTGAGTTTCTCTACCATTTGACTTAGAAAAAAATTGCATCAAATAGGCGAAACTCCTTTTAAACAATGGATTAAGGATTGATTCAAATCCGACGGCTTGGGAATCGCCAACCGCCGGAGAGTCTGGATCCGATTCACAGCAGGGTTCCGTATTTCCCAAGCGTGTCACGCGGAACACCAAATTGCCATGCCCTGCTTCAGTCGAGCCTAATGAGAGAACCTATAAAAACGTTGTTGTTTGTCATACCTGAATATGGTATCAATGTTTCCATTACGGTCCATTATAAGGACACACGTTTCTCATTTGTCAAGTTTTTTTTGTCTGTTTTTTCTTTTCAGGGAATCCTTCACAGGTTGCCAAAATCGGCATTCAAACGCAACGTTCGCGTGTAGAATTACCGCTTGGCCTTCTGATGGCTCTACACTGAGGTGGTTTTTTCTATCATAGTGCTATGATTTGGAGGTTAGGCTTGAATATCCAGAGTTCCTAGTTCAAGAATTTTGAGGTAAACCCTTGTGCAACGCGCGGGGATTCTAGTATTGGCACAGGATACCTAAAGCACATAAATTCAGACTTTGCCCCTTACGGCGAACATTGTCGCTGGACATGGCTCAAGGCAATGCACACGATACCTTCTGCATGGATAATGACATGACCAATATGGCAAACTCAAAGATAATAAGACTGACAAAGCAGTACGAACCTCAAATTCCCGAGAAAACAAAGGACCGGTTGTACCCTGCGGTCTTAAAATTGTTTTCCAGCAATGATTTCCACCAAGTTAAGATGAGAACAATTTCCCAAGAGTCTGGCGTGAGCGTCAGCAATATCTACAAGTATTTCTCCTCCAAAGAGGATTTGCTGTTTACGTGTCTTGAGGAAAAAATAAAATCTATTCATGAACTGGTCGAGACACATGTCCAAGGGTTGCAGTCTGGAAAAGAAATCTTCAGAAAAACTCTGTGGGTAACCATGGATTATTATGACCGTTACCCGGAGCTTGCCATCACCGCTTTTGTTACCGTGCCTACCCGTACGTGGATGCAGCAAGAAGGTTATCCAGGAACTAAGTTGAAGCAAGTCTTCGCGGATGTGGTGAACAAGCTGAAGGACGACGGGGAAATTGACCCAAGGATAGACGTTCGCTTGTTTCAGGATATCTATTACATGATTTGCTATCGGTATATATATACCTGGTATTACTTTGGTAAGACCTGGACACTGGTGGAAGCCATCAACCAAGACTTTGATGTGCTTTGGAAACTCCTCCAGAGAGAAAATTCCTTGTTCACACTAGCGGGCGCTTCCTGAGGAGTCTGGCTGTCAAGGCTCGAAGAAGACAGCCCCTCGAATTAGCATCAAGTTGCTCCAGTCTCCTCTTGCTGTAGGCTTGGTAAAACACTAGGGCCATTCCGGAGGTTTTGGGAATCGGAGTCGAAGAACCATGACAACTCAACACAGCCGAACAGAAGTTATCGACAAGATACCGGTAAAGTTAGAGCCAGACAAGGTCTGCAATTCCCTTCGTATCAGGTCTATTGAAGATAGAAGTCGAATTGAGGCTCTGATTGAAAATGCAAAGCCGTTTATCCGGGCCAAAGGGGCGTATAAAGTTTCATACGTAGAGGCGAAGCTCGAAAATGCTGTCGTGATAGACGGAGTGCAGGTGTCGAGCCGGGTTCTGCGAAAGCACCTGGAAAAGGTTTGGCGCGTTTTTCCTTATGTCGTTACAATCGGAAATGAATTGACAGAGATTTCAAGACAAACAGACGATCTCCTGGAACAGTTCTGGTTGGATTTCATAGGAAATGTGGCCTTGAGTTTAGCGCAAAAATATTTGAGCGATCAATTGGGATCCAGATACGCACTCCAGACAATGTCGTCTATGAATCCGGGTTCGCTCACAGATTGGCCCATTGAAGAACAGCGGCCGCTATTCTTAATTCTGGGCGATGCGGGAGCCGTAATCGGCGTAAGCCTTATGGCGAGTCTTCTAATGAGGCCAAGTAAGTCATTGTCCGGTATATTCTTTCCCACGGAAACACTTTTTTTGAATTGTCAACTATGCTCCCGACCAAACTGTGTTGGGAGACGTGCAAAGTTCAGTGAGAAGAGAGCGCGAGAATACAAAGTCATAATATAGGGTGTCCTATTCTTGTCTCGGTCAGATCAGTGGATCTGGCGAGAGGTAAAAAACGTAGCCATCGCAGGGGCAGGGTGTCAATCAGTATTGCAGAGGTACAGGCATAACTGCTCAGACTTATTGTCGGTGGGTGACTTCGTGGCCTTTGATTCAAATGGTGTGCGAGCCTTTGATAGACATTCTGCTCTTCCATGGTTGGTTCTCCAATACCCTCAGGATATGAAATTGTACAAAAGTCCCACCACCTAGGGAGTCTTTTGCGGTACGGGTTCCACAAGACCATCGGGCGGCAAAACCTTTCCCACGTTCATGGAAACCTATTTCATGGTATTTGTCTATGCTCCCGATCTTCTCGAACGTACGTGGAGGTTTCCCTTCTCTCACTGTCTACCTTTCTTGAGGCATGGTCTCCCGATAGGGTAAGAGGCTCATTTCCCTAAATGGTCAGTGTCGGTACCACCTTGAGGCAATGTTCAAAGGTCACTTCACTGTACCCGGGAGAAACGCGAAAGGCTCAGCCGTTTCGAACTTGCTTGCCGCACTGCCGGAATAGGTCTTGCCGCCGATCAGCGAAAGTTTCTTGACCGGCGCGCCTTCCTTCAGATCCAACTCCGCCAACGGCACCCAAAACACCGTGGGGCTGATCGCCGAATCAAAATAGTAAACCTTATCCTTGTGGTCGGAGACTGTGCGCCAGTAGGTCGACGCAATGTTCGGCTGACCAGGCGTGGTGATGCCCAACGGCACTGAAACGCCACGAATCACGCCAAAGACGCTAGCCAAAGCCTGGGGCATATCGGAGGTCTTAGGGATAGCGTTGATGTAAAACGACGCACGGGCAAAACGATCCGATGCCCGGCTGGTCCCGGGTAGGAAGCTCAAACCCCCGATCTCCTCCCAGTACTTGTTCAGGGCAAGTTGCTGGTCAAACACCGGTGAGTTCGTCATCACCTGATAGTTCTTGCCGTGATGGATGACCAATTTGCCGCCGATATACTCGAAAACGGCCGAGTCCCCACTAGAATCCGAAATAGCTAGATGCCCAGTCGCCGCCCTACCGTTGGGCAGCGTCGGTGCAATCACCACAAAGGGATCATCGCGCAAGGCGGCTACGGTCTCGGTGACGGAGGCATAGTTGTCGAGCACATACTGCGCCCACGCAGCAATCGAGATTGTCGGACGCTTGCCGTCCGGCTTGCCGTAATCAGATTCGGCCAGGTAGAGAACGTTGGCAACAAGCCCCTTCTCATTCATGCCATCGACAGAACTGGCATTATAGAAAGAGCACACCACACTGCCATACTTCGATACCCACTTGATCGAGCTTGCTCCAGCCGCTCCGTCGCGTTTCATGCCGCGCGGAAACGCCCAGAGGTCCGTTCCCGTGTTTTCCTCCCAGTCCATAGACCGGCCGGTTATAATCGTGCCATCCGGACCAAGGTAGACCGCGCGGGTGCAGGCATCCGCCTGCTGCATCAGTGCAAACCCGAGACCGAAGACGATCAGTGCCCCGAATAGAGCCTTGTTTATATTCTCTCGCTTCATCATGCATTTCCTTTCTTTTTTCGACAGGTGGGATGAATAGGATCGGCATACCGGTGTTCAATCATCAAACGATACACCCCAGCACATTATCGTATATCTAAAGGAATTACACAAAATAATCGCCCAGAATCGATTACAGGCCGCTCCTCGTTTGAATTGTGGATCAAGCAGTAACTTTAGTCGCTTAAGCTGTTCGGCCCCCGTCATAGAACCGGCCATAACGACCTGTTTTCCGGATAGGGTTTGTGTTACTATCCGACCTGTTATCAGGGAAGTCATGAAACTGAGACCGGACCAAAAGATCGCCCTCAAGCAATAGGACTTCCAATAAAATAGGGATGATTGCGAAATGATCTTAGTTCATCCGAAACAATGGAACGTCCAGACAACCTGACCGATGAAGAACTCGTGCTCCACGCTCAAAAAGGGTCGGAAGCACATTTCAACGCGCTGGTGGACCGCTATACCCAGATGGTTTATCGACTCGCTTATGGAATCACCGGTCGCTCCCAGGACGCAGAAGATATAGTTCAAGAAACTTTCTTGAAGGTTTTTATCCACCTCGACCGATTTTCACCGTCCAAGGGAACATTCAAGTCCTGGTTGCTCACCATAGCTCGAAATCAAAGTATCAACGTTTTCAGCTTATTAAAAAGGAACGTCTTGAGGATTTTCAATGAGGGAGATCCTGACCAGACCAGTCTCCATTACTCTGAAAATCCACTTATTGAGCATCAACAGGATGTAGAGAGTCTCCTCTCAGCCAAACAGGAGTTTTTTAAGGTCAAACAGGCCGTCGATCAACTTCCCGAGAGGCAGAAGACCGCTCTGATGCTCAAAGCCCAGGAGAACATGAGCTACGAAGAAATCGCGGCGGTCTTGAAAACTTCGGTTTCTTCGGTAGAGTCTCTCATATTTAGAGCGAGGCGAAGACTTCTGGAAATTATAGGGAAATAAGCTCGTCCCCGCGCGAGCTTTGCGCTTGGTCGCTGTATAATTGTATGGAGGAAACGTTCATGGACTGCCTCGATTTTCAAAAGCAAGTTTCCTTGCTGATCGACGGTGTGCTTTCAGGCACCGATAAGAAGACGCTTGATCGGCATCTGGAAGGCTGTCCGGAGTGCTCAAATGTATACCGGCTCATGGCTACATTGAATGAGCAGGTGAGATCTCTCAAAGCACCCGCAACCCAAACGGCACTTGCACAAAAGATCAAGGCCCGCATTGCTTCCCGAAACCTCCTGCGCTCATCAGATCCTGGATTCTTGCCGCATTGGGCTCGTGCTCCTCTGTTTGCAACGATAATACTACTCGCTCTCGGGTTAGGGAATTTCGCGGGAAGGTCCTTGTTCGAAGTCTTCATCATGTATCAGCCTGAGAACGTGGTGGATCTCCTGGTCCAGGAAAATAGTCAATCCTTTGGTGAGGTTGTCATGAATATTGGTAACGGGGAGGATATGCGTTGAAAAACACACTCTTAAAAGGACTCTTCATTTTCTCCCTGGTTATTAATGCGGCTGTAGCCTTCACCATGGGCTGGCACCTTTGGGTGGAACGTCGCCCTCATGCAAGCGACACCTCGAGCGGCCAGGTAGTCGGCCCAGAAGGTTTTCGTCAAATGAGAAACATGATGGCCGGAAATGACCGCTCGAGTCTCATGCAGACCAGAAGGAGAATTCAAGACAAGAAACTCGAAGTCCTCGACTTGATCGCGAAGAATCCCGGGGACATCAATGCTGCCGACCAGGGCATCAACGAACTGATAGCTTTGAAGGGACAGATGGAGAGGGACGCCCTGGCGCGTATCGGCAAAATCATGGCAGACCTGCCGGAAGAAAAGCGCCCGGAATTCCTCAGCTTCTTGAAAAACCGCACCTGCAGGGGGCCGGGTATGGGATTTGGCCGCGGCAGGAGACCGGATATGGGCCCAACTGGATCAGGCCCGTCTCAGTTCCAGTCACCCCGGAATTAGTATCCTATCTCCTCTTCAATCCTTGTCATCCATTTCCGCAAGTTTTTCATCCAAGCCTTGTATTGCAATTCAGTGAGAAAACAAATTTTAAGGAGATGATCACATGAAGGTTAAGATGGTTCTGATTTCAACTTTATCCGTGATGGCATTGCTTGCTGCTGCATCTGTTTACGCAGGACAAGGAGGAATGGGCTCGGGCCCCGGGATGGGCAAAGGAGCCGCAATGTGGGGTGATCTTTCCAAGGAACAGCAGGCTCAGGTAGCTACGCTCAGGGTCGAGTTCATGAAGAAAATACACCCCCTGAGAACCGAAATGGGACAGAAGAGGATTGAGCTTACTGAACTCGCCTCCAAGGAAAAACCCGACGAGCAGGTCATCCAAAAAAAGAGAGAAGAAATGTGGGCGCTTCAGGATGCCATGAGAAATGAGCGACGCGCTATGACCACAAAATTTCGAGCGCTGCTTACTCCTGAACAGAGAGAAAAAATCGGCCCCATGGGTGCGGGGATGGGCTTTGGAGGCGGCATAGGCCGCTGCGGCTTCGGTGGACCGGGTGAGGGTTTTAGAGAAGGAGGCAAAGGCTGCAAGGGATGGTCTCGAGGCAACTCCGACCTCTAATACGATTTCTCCATTTCTTTCCCAAAATGGCGGGCGGAGACGCCCGCCGCCCACCTGCCTTTTCCTTTCACTCAAAAAAACATTCCAAAACGCGAAGCGCACTAGCAGTTCTCAAAAGTTTTTAACATTGGCGGCAGGTTTTGAGCACCCGTCCCTGGGAGCGCAGGCTTCCAGCCTGCACTGGGGGTTCCAGAATTTTTTGCAGGCAAGATGCCTGCGCTCCCAGCTTAACCAAAAAGACTTTTGAGAAGCATTATATGAGCCAATTTACCATCCTTTTCAGGATCCACTAGTGAATGAGCAACAAAAAAGGCCCCTCCATTTCGAAAGGGCCTTCCTACGTATAACGCGATTATTACGGGATTTTATCTAAGGGCGGTCGTTACTCGTGCTCTTCCCGCCCTTCCAGGACTATTTCGTTATCTATTTCTTTTCTTTGGCCTTCTTTGCAGCCTTTGCCGCCTTTGGGGCTTTCGCAACTTCTGCCTTTACAAAAAGGCAACATCCTTCCTTAGTGACCTTTGGGAGAGTGATGAATGGCGGCTGCGGCTCGGCTTTCTCGACTTTAGCAGGAGGAGGGCACTTGGCCACGGTCAACCACTTGCCGGAATAGCTAATGACCGGAGGACAGGGTCCGCAGGGTGCGCAAAGCGGGATCATCCCTTTGGCTTGCCCCATGCACAAAACCTGGTCCCTGCAGATCGGTTTGCAGACTGGCATCTCTAAGCAAGACCAGTCCATGTTAGCGAATACTGTGCCCGAAAGGGCCAGAGAAGTAACCAAAACTACCGTTACTACCAACGACTTCTTCATCCTAAACCCTCCTTAAATGAAGCATACTCCAATACAAGAGCTGTTAGACCAAATATTATGCTAACCGTAGCACGAGAGCTGAGAGCTTGTCAAGAAAAATCCCCGCCCCAGACCGCAACACTGATTAATTCCAGCGGCTTTGGAGCGCCTTGACGATTCCTCCCCCCATCTCTTTTGCAACGTGCGTCTCTAATGGAATAAACCAACTTGAATCGTATTGCAAGGAAAATCTTCGGGTATGAAGCCAAATTTCATGCCTGAAGAATTATTGTCTTCACCAGGGGCTTGCGTCCAAGAATTTTGTTGATGTACCGCCGCACCGCCAGCCTGATCTCGTCTTTTGACTCTTCCCACTGAATCAGGCCCTGAGGGTTGATTTCAGCAAGACGCTCTTCCAGGGAAATCTTTGCGCCTTCCAAGAGTTCCTGCTCCACTTCTTCGAACGTAACCCCCAAAGAGTGAAGCTCCGGCCCGGCCAGCAACTTGCCGGAATCTTGCGACACAGCCAAAGTGACAATCACCATACCTGTTTCCGCAAGAGACAGACGGTCCCGCAAGACATCGTGGCCGATATCACCAACTCCCTTGCCATGTACAAAGACTCTTCCCGTGTCCAGTTGATCAACAACTTGAGCCCCGTCAGTCGTGATTTCTATCAGATCCCCATTGGTAGCCACAAGGACTTGGGCTTCCGGGATGCCTTCATCCATGGCTATGTGCGCATGCCTCAAAAGGTGGCGGTACTCCCCATGAATGGGGATGAAACACTTCGGATGAACAAGTCTGATGAGGTACCGCAGCTCATCTTCACTGGCATGCCCCGAGACATGGACGTCGGAGACTTTGTCGTACATGACCCGAGACCCCCGGCGGGAAAACTCGTTGATAATCTGGTTGATCGCCTTTTCGTTTCCCGGGATGAAACTAGATGACAGCACTACCAGGTCGCCGGGTTTTACTTTCAGGTATTTATGCCGATCCAGAGCCATCAGCGAAAGAGCCGACATGGGCTCTCCCTGGGAACCTGTTGAAAGGACTGCTACTTCGTGATCAGGCAGGCTCTCCATATACTTCATGTCCATCAGAATTCCATCAGGCACGTCCAGATATCCTTTTTCAGAAGCAATCCTGGTGTTGGCCACCATAGAACGACCCACGAGGACGACTTTTCGCCTGAATTCCTGCGCAATGTTCAGCATTTGCTGAATCCGATGGATGTTGGATGAAAAGGTCGCGATCAGAATCCTGCCACGCGCCTCTCGAAAAATGTTTTCGAACGCGGGACGGATCATGCTCTCCGAAAGAGTGGTCCCTCTATGTTCCACGTTTGTACTGTCAGAAAATAGCGCCAATACTCCTTGGCGAGCATAGTGCGCAATTTTCTCCAGATCGCACAGACGGCCATCAATAGGGGTTGGGTCAAGCTTGAAATCCCCGGAATGCATGATTGTCCCAACCGGAGTGGTTACGACCAGGCCCACCCCGTCTGCCACGGAATGGCACATTGCGACAAAGTCTATGGTGAAAGGACCCAGTTCGATCACCTGGTCCGCAGACACCACATGCCTGGTGGTGGAATCCAGGAGCCCGAATTCTTCAAGCTTGTATTCTACGAATGCCATTGTCAGACCTGTGGCGTAGACAGGCGCGTTCACCTTCTTGAGCACATAGGGCAGCGCTCCTATATGGTCTTCATGCCCATGAGTCAATACAATGCCGAGAATGTTCAGACCCTGCCGGAGAACCGTGCTCAAGTCAGGTATGACTATGTCCACTCCGGGCATGGAATCGTCCGGGAACATCAGGCCCGAATCTATGATGAAAGCATCCTTGTCAAGGATGACCACCATCATGTTCAGTCCGATCTCCCCCAACCCCCCGAGGGGAAGAATTCTCAGTTTACTGGTTTGGTCACTATTCATGGATGAACGGTTCTCGTTGACTTCCCCTCCTGGCACCGGCTGTATCACACCAAATATTTTGCCGTCAGATCTCCCACCTGCGTGGTGGTGTGTCCCATTCGTCCGGCTTCCAGACGTTTTAAATGATGTTTAATAACGTGGACGACTGATTGCTCTATGGATTTTGCCCCAAGCGTTTCACCCAGGGTTTCCAGCATCAGGGACCCCGCAAGGATGCAGGCCAACGGATTAATTGCATCCGCCCCGGTATACTTGGGTGCCGACCCTCCTATGGGCTCGAACATGGAAACACCCTGAGGATTTATATTGGCCCCCGCGGCTATGCCCATCCCCCCCTGAATCATGGCTCCCAGGTCAGTAATGATATCCCCGAACATATTGTCCGTGGCTATTACGTCGAACCATTCCGGGTTCTTTACCATCCACATGCAAATGGCATCCACATGGGCATAATCCGTTACCACATCCGGATACTCCCTCGACAACCGGGAAAAAACCCTTCTCCAGAGATCCCAGGCGTAAGTCAGCACATTCGTCTTGCCGCAGAGGGTTAGTTTCCTGTTCTTTCCCCGGGCCCTGGCCGCTTCAAATGCATACCTGAGAAGACGCTCCACTCCCTTGTGGGTGGTAATCGACTCCTGGACCGCCACTTCGTCCGGGGTGCCCTTCTTAAAAAAACCACCGGCCCCCACATAGAAACCTTCAGTGTTTTCTCTGACTACCAGAAAATCAATATGTTCCGGGCTCTTGTCCTTCAGAGGAGTCTCTACACCCGGGTAGAGTTTCACTGGCCTGAGATTTACATACTGGTCCAATTCGAAGCGAAGTTTCAACAAGATTCCCTGTTCAAGGATCCCGGCAGCAACTCCAGGGTGCCCAATAGCTCCCAGGTAGATTGCGTCCACCTTCTTGAGTTCTTCAAGAACCGATGGGGGCAACGTCTCACCGGTCCTCATGTAACGCTCCCCGCCCAGGTCAAACTCAATGAAGTCCAAAGCGAAATCGTGTAAGGAAGCGGCTGCTGCCAGCACCTTTTTGCCTTCCCGGATTACTTCCGGACCTGTTCCGTCCCCGGGAATTACCGCTATTGAATAAGATTTTGACATGATCATCCTTTTATTGCAACATTTTGTTATATATTACAACAAGATATGCAGTTCGTGCCATCATAAACCCGACACACTCCGTGGTAAAATATCCTCTTTTTGGTGGGATCGGAACAATTCTTGCCATTTATGGCTTGACAAACCCCGATCAGGCTTTATTGTGTCACTTACCCGGTAGTGGTATCGGGGGCTTCGGGAGTCCTTAGCAACCCCTGCGTGGTTTTGCCCATCGCAGGGGTTGACTTATGTACAGACCAAGGATATTCTTAAACGGTGAGGCCGTCTTCATTGTATCATGACTCCCCCCCCTTGATACCTTACCGGAGACGGTCTTCGTTTTTTTGTCATGGGCGTAATAACAAAAACTCTCACTGACCTACAGACCTTAATGCTTCCCGGATTTTCAGACCGAGTTCCGTAGCGAGATCCGAATCAGATTCCTTGAGCACCGCGGCTATCTCTCGCCATTCATCCTCATCCCCGGTGAGAGTGATCACGATGATCTCTTCATGGGCATCACTTACCACAGCTTCAGCGACTTCCATCAGTGATCTCCTTGGATCGGCTTTGTTAATTGCAGAGGAATTCCTGAATCCAATCCCTCTCAGTCATGCCGTTTCACCTTCATGGAAGTAACATATCAGTCGAGTTGTGTAAACGTGCCCCGCAGCCTCCCTTTGCGGTCGAACATGTCTTGGGGCTCGGTTACTCGTTTAACGACAAGATGCAAACTGCCGGTTGACATGGCAAACCAATTAGACTATGAGCGGAAGCGAGTTCAAATAAGCCAGATCAAATTTTTTGTAGGAGACACACAATGGAAAGCCTTCAAGCGCCCGAGTCAAAAAATCTCAATGAACGGCGCCAAGGCGTTCCTGATGACCCCAGATACGATGAGATCAAGAGAATTATAGAAAATTTTCCCCGTGAAAAGATGGAGAACCTCAAATCATACATCCAGCGATGGCTGGGAAGGCCTTAAAAGGCTTGATTCTGCCTTTTCCATACCTCACTCCCACTCGATGGTACTGGGGGGCTTCGAGGATATGTCATAAACTACCCGGTTAATGCCGCGCACTTCATTGATTATTCGGTTCGAGATCGTTGCCAGTACCTCCTGGGGCATCCTAAACCAGTCCGCTGTCATGCCGTCGGTGGCTTCCACGGCTCTTAGAGCTGCAACGTGCTCGTACGTGCGTTCATCACCCATTACCCCTACAGAGCGGACAGGAAGCAGGACTACAAATGCTTGCCAGATGTCCCGATACAAGCCTGCCCTGCGAATCTCCGCCATGGCTATGGCGTCTGCCTCCTGAAGCAGCGCCACACGCTCCGGGGTTACTTCCCCGAGAATTCGCACTGCCAGTCCAGGACCAGGGAACGGATGTCTCCAGACGATAGATTCGGGAAGATTTAACTCAACCCCAAGGACCCTGACTTCATCTTTGAACAACTCTCTGAGGGGCTCGATAAGCTCAAGGTGCATCCTCTCGGGCAACCCCCCCACGTTGTGGTGACTCTTTATGACGGCTGAAGGGCCTCCTTTGAATGAGACGCTTTCTATCACATCCGGATACAGGGTTCCCTGGGCCAGGAACCGCACACCAGGAAATCTTGCAGCCTCCTCTTCGAATACCCTGATAAATTCCTCCCCGATAATCTTTCTTTTTCGTTCGGGATCGGTTACCGAGGCCAGCTTGGTGAGGAAACGCTCGGAGGCATCGACATAATCCAGGTCTATTCCCAGATGGTCCCGGAATGTGGCTGTCACCTCCAAGGCCTCATCTTTTCTCAGTAAACCGTTGTCTACGAAGATCGGGTGGAGCCGGTCCCCTATGGCCCTGTGGAGTAAGGCTGCCATTACCGAAGAGTCCACTCCCCCGGAAAGACCCGCCACCACGTGGCCCTGGCCTACCCGCCGGCGCACATCCTCAACCGTGGTCGTCAGAAAGGAACCCATGGACCAAGACGGTTCAAGTTTTGCGATTTTGAAGAGGAAATTCCGTAAAATGGTATTCCCGTCCGGCGTGTGGACCACTTCCGGATGAAACTGCACCC
>Ga0209254_10003367_pt1 | contig 14570 bp, 10 predicted proteins | sample FrelakmetDIP11DI_FD_187148 | JGI IMG/M metagenome (GOLD analysis project Ga0209254, IMG submission 187148) | Freshwater lake sediment microbial communities from the University of Notre Dame, USA, for methane emissions studies - DIP11 DI (SPAdes)... | ecosystem: Environmental > Aquatic >...
GACCACCTCGCCCTCGGCATCTCCGGTCGATGTCTTGACGCCGAAGCGGACCACAGCCTCATAGGTCTTGTTGGCATCGAGATGGATCTGGCTGAACTTGGTTGCCGCGCCAAAGCACAAGGGAAGCACCCCCGTGGCCAGGGGGTCCAGCGTGCCCGTGTGCCCGGCCTTTTCGGCGCGCAACAGCCATTTCGCCTTCTGCAGGGCGTCGTTGCTCGACAGGCCCAGCGGCTTGTCCAGCAAGAGCACCCCATGCACAGGGCGCCGTTGCACCCGTGTGCGAGGCGCGCGACCTGTGCCCCCACGCTCATTCACTGCGTGTAAATCGCTGCCCCCCAAGGGGGCTTTCGCACCTTGGGGCGGCCCGGCGTTGCGCATGTCTAGTCGTCCTTGGCGCGCGAAGAAACCGCCTTGGCGATCAGGGCGTTCATGTCGGCAGCACGCTCTGTCGTCCGGTCATAGACGAAGTGCAGTGTCGGCACCGTGTGAATATGCAGGCGCGTGAACAAGCCGCTGCGCAGGAACCCGGCGGCGGCATTGAGTCCTTGCGCGGTCTCGACCGGGTCACCCGTCAGCACGCTGAAGAAGACTTTGGCATGCGCGTAGTCCGGGGTGACCTCGACCGCCTGGATCGTCACCATGCCGACGCGGGGATCCTTGAGCTCACGCGCGATCAGGTCGGCCAGGTCGCGCTGGATCTGGTCCGCGACCTTGAAGGCGCGATTGGGCGTGGAGGATTTCCTTGCCGGCATAAGTCAGTCCATCGGTTCGGTGCGCCTTACAGCGTCCGGGCGATTTCCTTGATCTCGAAGAACTCAAGCTGGTCACCGACAGAAATGTCGTTGTAGTTCTTGAGCTTGATACCGCACTCGAAGCCTTCCTTGACTTCGCGAACGTCGTCCTTCATGCGCTTGAGCGAGTCAAGTTCGCCGGTGTAGATCACGACGTTGTCGCGCAGCAGGCGGAAATGCGCGCTGCGGTTGACACTGCCGGAGGTGACCATGCAACCGGCCACCGTGCCAATCTTGGTCGCCACGAACACCGTGCGAATTTCCGCCGTGCCAATGACCTCTTCACGCCTGTCGGGCGCGAGCATCCCGGACATCGCGACCTTGAGCTCGTCCACGGCGTCATAAATGATGCTGTAGTAGCGGATCTCGACGCCATTGCTCTCGGCCAGCTTGCGCGCGCCGGCATCGGCGCGCGTGTTGAAGCCGATGATGAGTGCCTTTGACGCGATTGCAAGGTTCACGTCGGACTCGCTGATGCCGCCCACGGCGGAGTACACCAGCTGGACCTTGACCTCGTCGTTCGACAACTTGAGGAGCGACTGCCCGAGCGCCTCCTGCGAGCCCTGGACGTCGGCCTTGATGATGATCGGCACCGTCTTGACCTCGCCTGCGGACAGGTCGGAGAACATGTTGTCCATCTTGGCCGCCTGCTGCCGGGCCAGTTTCGTATTGCGGAACTTGCCCGCGCGGTAGGTCGCGATTTCCCGGGCCCTGCGCTCATCGGTCAGGACCATGAATTCGTCGCCAGCCTGCGGCACCTCGGTCAGGCCCTGGATCTCAACAGGAACAGAGGGGCCCGCATCCTTGATCGACTTGCCGTTCTGGTCCAGCATGGCACGCACGCGGCCATAGGTCTGGCCTGCCAGCACCACATCTCCGGTCTTGAGCGTACCCGACTGGACCAGCACCGTGGCGACGGGGCCGCGGCCCTTGTCGAGGCGGGCTTCGATGACCAGGCCCTTGGCCATGGCGTCAACGGGTGCCTTGAGTTCCAGCACCTCAGCCTGCAGGAGAACCTGCTCGAGCAGGTCATCGATACCTTGACCGGTCTTGGCCGATACCGCCACGAACGGTGAAGATCCGCCGAATTCCTCGGGCACTACGTCCTCGACCACGAGTTCCTGCTTGACACGGTCGGCGTTGGCACCGGGCTTGTCGATCTTGTTGATCGCCACCACGATGGGCACGCCCGCCGCTTTCGCATGCTTGATGGCTTCGCGGGTCTGGGGCATCACGCCGTCGTCGGCGGCCACCACCAGGATCACGATGTCGGTGGCATTCGCGCCGCGTGCCCGCATGGCCGTGAAGGCCTCGTGACCCGGGGTGTCCAGGAAGGACACCATGCCGCGTGGGGTTTCCACGTGGTAGGCACCAATGTGCTGGGTAATGCCACCGGCTTCACCCGCTGCGACTTTGGCAGTACGGATGTAGTCAAGCAGCGAGGTCTTGCCGTGGTCAACGTGACCCATGACTGTGACCACTGGAGCGCGCGGCAAGGATTCGGCACTTTGCTGCAGCACCTCTTCATCGGTGAATGCCTCCGGATCGTCGAGTGCGGCCACCACGGCCTTGTGTCCGAGTTCCTCAACCAGGATCATCGCGGTGTCCTGGTCCAGCGGCTGGTTGATCGTGACCATCTGACCGAGCTTCATGAGCTGCTTGATCACCTCGGACGCTTTGATCGCCATCTTGTGGGCCAGTTCGGCCACCGTGATGGTCTCAGGCACATGCACTTCCAGCGTGCGTGCCTCGGCGGGTGCAGCCTGCGCATGGAAATCACCGCGATCGCGATCATGCCCGCGCCGGCCGCGAGGTCCGCTGCGCCAGTTACTGCCCGGCCGCCCCACGCCCCCACTCGCATCGCCGCGGGTTGGAATCGCCTTCTTTTTGGCGGGGTCACCCGCCCAGCTGGAAGACAGCTTGGCGGACTTGACTTCCTTGTTTCCCGGCGTGGTGCTGCTTGATGGAGCGGCCTGAGCCGCTCCCGGTCGAGCCGCCGAGCCCGCAGGCGCGCCTGCGGGCTTGTGCAGGGTGCCCTTCATGCCGGGTTTGGCGTCTTCGGGCTTCGCCACAGGCTTTGCAGCTTCGGGCTTGTGTGCAACCAGAACCCGCTTGGGCGCGCTCATCATGGCGCGAATGGCCTCGGCTTCAGCGAGCGCCTTGTTGCGCCGGCTATTGAGTTCGCTGGCGCGCACGGCCTCTTCATCGGCGCGGGCTCTCGATTCGGCTGCCACCTTGGCGCGTGCCGCCTCCCTGACTTTTTCAGCCAAGGCAGCACGCTCTCGGGCTTCAGCGCCTTGTTCAGTAGCGGCCTTGGCCACCGGCGCCACGGACGACGCTGCCTCGACAGCTGGAGTTCCCGCTTGTTCGCGTTCAGCTTCTGACGCAGCCGCTGCTCTTTCGGCCTGCTCCGCCAGTTCGATCTGTTCGCGTTCGTGTGCTTCCTGCGCTTCGCGCTGGCGACGCCGCTCCGAAAGTTCTTCTTCCTGGCGCCGGATGAACTCGGCCTGATGGCGCGCCTCTTCCTCGCGCCGAGACAGTTCAGCCTCGTCAATCAAGGGCGCGCCTGAAGACTCCTGTTCGGGCTCTGCCGCGGAAAACTCGGCCGCACCGGCAACATCATCATCGCGTTTGATGAAGGTCCGCTTCTTCCGCACCTCCACCTGGATGGTGCGAGCCTTGCCCGTGGAGTCCGCCTGCTTGATTTCGCTGGTGGACTTCTTCACCAGGGTGATCTTCTTGCGATCGGCCGTGGCTGTGCCATGGCTGGCCTGTAGATAGCTCAAAAGCTTCTGCTTGTCGCCCTCGGTCAGCGCATCAGCGGCCGACCCCTTGGGTACGCCCGCAGACTTCAGCTGATCAAGCAGGGTTTCGGTCGATTTCTTGAGTTCACTTGCAAACTCGGCTACGGTGGTACTGGACATATTCGGTTCTTGCCTCCATGACCATTACTCTTGGCCCGCGAACCAATGCTCGCGCGCCTTCATGATCAATGTCTTGGCTTCGTCCTCGGACTGGCCGGTGAGTTCTGTGAGTTCGTCGACGGCCAGATCGGCCAGTTCGTCGCGGGTGTGCACGCCACCTTCGGCAAGCGTTGCAATGAGCTCTGGTGTGAGGCCCTCCAGGTCGCGCAGATCCTGCGAGACCTCTTCAACGCTTTCCTCGCGAGCGATTTCCATCGTCAGCAAGGCATCCTTGGCGCGGGAGCGCAATTCGCTCACCGTGTCTTCGTCGAAACTGGCGATTTCCAGCATTTCCTGAATCGGTACATAGGCGACCTCTTCAAGGCTGGTAAAGCCTTCGGTAAAGAGGATGTCAGCAATTTCCTGGTCGACATCAAGCTTTTCCATGAACAACTTGCGGATCGTGTCGGATTCCTCGGCATGCTTCTGGGCCGACTCGGCGGCATCCATGATGTTGATCTTCCAGCCGGTCAGTTCGGACGCCAGGCGCACGTTCTGGCCGCCACGGCCGATGGCGATGGCAAGATTCTCCTCGTCGACCACCACATCCATGGCATGGCGCTCTTCGTCCACCACGATCGAGGACACGTTGGCGGGCGCCAGCGCGCCGATCACGAACTGGGCAGGGTCTTCGCTCCACAGCACGATGTCGACACGTTCACCAGCGAGCTCGTTCGTGACCGCATTGACGCGGGTACCGCGCACACCGACACAGGTGCCGATCGGATCGACCCGCTTGTCGTGGGACAGCACGGCGATCTTTGCGCGCGAACCCGGATCACGGGCGCAGGTCTTGATCTCCAGCAGGCCCTGCTCGATTTCGGGCACTTCCTGGCGGAAAAGCTCCATCATGAACTCGGGGGCTGAACGCGACAGAATAATGGGCGCGCCGCGAAGTGTCAGGTCGACCTCCATGATCATGGCGCGCACGCGGTCCCCGCTGCGCAGGTTCTCCTTGGGGATCATGTCGCCGCGGCGAAGACGCCCCTCAACGCGGCCTGACTCCACAATGATGTCGCCCTTGTCCATGCGCTTGACCGTACCGACCAGAATCTTGTCGCCCCGCGACATGAAGTCGTTCAGCAACATTTCACGCTCGGCATCACGAATTTTCTGCAGGATCACCTGCTTGGCTGCCATCGCGCCGATTCGCCCGATCGGCACGGACTCCACCGATTCCTCGATGTACTCGCCCTCCTCCACATCGGCGATGCGATCACGCGCATCCATCAACAGCTCTTCCGCATCAGGATTCTGCAGACCAGCCTCATCGGGCACCACCAGCCAGCGGCGGAAGGTCTCATAGTTGCCGCTGTCGCGGTCCACCGCGACACGGATATCCACTTCACCCTTGTAGAGTTTCTTGGTGGCCTGCGCCAGGGCAGACTCCACCGCACCAAACACCACATCACGCTCGACGTTCTTCTCGCGCGAGATGGCTTCGACCAACATCAACATTTCGCGATTCATGCCACAGCTCTCCTGTCCAAAGTCTTTAATTCAATCCGCCTGCGAGGCATCAACGAGCCTGCGCCCCTTGAAATCCACAACTGGCGCCAGCCGTACTTCCCGCACTTCGTCCAGCGTAAAGCCCAAGGCCTGCAACGGGGCAGGCACTCTTTTCCGGCTGACGCGCTGACCGGGCTTGATCTCAGGCTCATCGCGCCAGACGATTTGCCACCCTGCGACAGCGCCGGAATCAGTTCGCTCCAGCGTGCCGCGAAACTTCTTGCGGTTGGCGCTGATCTGCCCGCCAGACGCTGCTCCCAGTTCCTTGCCAACCGGCGCCTTGAGGGTGATGTCCACCAAGGCCCCGGCAAAACGCTGCAAATCCTTTTCGTTCCGCAACGGGCGATCGATCCCCGGGGATGACACCTCCAGGCGCCGATACTCGGCAGCCTCCACCTCCAGCGCGAACTGCAGCTGGCGCGTGACCTTTTCGCAGTCCTCGACCGTAATGAACCGCTCCTCGGCAACCCCTGGCTCCCAGAGCCAGTCAATCGTGATGCGCAACAGCCCCCCGGCGGAACGCTCAATCTCCACCAGGTCGTAACCCAGACCGGTGACGGTCTGTTCAACTGTTTGCTGTAGCGCCACTTGTTCTGCTGCAATCCAAAGACGGGGGTCTAAAACCAATCGGCCAAAAAAAACGGGCGGTAGTTACCCGCCCGTTTGGTCGTGAGCTTTGGATTATAGCCTGAAAACGTTGCAAGTGGCTTGATTTTCAAGGCAATTTGCGCCCTCCTGGGCTCGGCATCCGCTTGTCTGGGGCATTTCAGACGGCAGCAGCGACAAGAACACGCGTGTACTCATGCTGTGGCGCCGCCAGAACCTGCTCCACAGAGCCGGATTCCACCACCACGCCGTCCTTCATGACAATCACATCGTGCGCCATGGCGCGGATCACATCCACGTCGTGTGTGATCAGCAGGTAGCTCAAACCGAGTTCGCGCTGCAGGCCCTGAAGCAACTGCAGCACCTGCTTCTGGATCGTGACATCCAGCGCGCTGGTGGGCTCATCGAGTACCAGCAGGCGTGGCCCGACGACCAGCGCTCTCGCGATGGCGATGCGCTGGCGCTGGCCGCCCGAGAACTCATGGGGATAGCGTGTGAGCAGCGCCGGAAACTGCGCTTGCGTCAGCCCGACCTCGTCCAGCGCCGTCAACACGCGCGCCTGTCGCTGGGCGGTGGAAAGCGTCGGTGCATGGACCCGCAGGCCTTCGCCGACAATTTCCTCGATCGTCATGCGCGGCGAGAGTGATGAAAACGGATCCTGAAACACCACCTGCACAGCTTGCCGCAAGATTTTGTCAGCCTCTGCGCCCTTGTGCCACGCGCCACCGGCGACCTGGAGCGCTCCCTGGAAAGGCAGCAGGCCCAGTGCTGCCAGCGCCAGCGTCGATTTCCCGGACCCTGACTCGCCGATCACGCCCAAGGTCTGGCCGGGGTGAATCGCGAAGTCCGCGCCCTGAACCGCCACGAACTCCCCTTTGCGGAACCAGCCCCGCACGCCGGCAATGGGTACGGGATAGCTGACCCGCAGCGCCTTCGCCTGCATCACGGGGTCGAAGACTGCCGCGTCGTGGCGCCTGGACGGCACATCGCGCACCGGCTGGCTGTCGATCAGCCGCCGGGTATAGGCGTGTCGCGGGTCGGCAAAGACCTGGGCCACGCTGCCCTGCTCGACGATGAGGCCGTTCTCCATCACGGCGACCCGGTCGGCAAAGCGCCGCACCAGATTGAGATCGTGCGTGATCAACAGCACCGCCATGCCGTTCTGTCGCTGTAGCGCCGTGAGCAGATCGAGGATCTGGGCGCGCAACGTGACATCCAGCGCCGTCGTGGGCTCATCGGCCAACAGCAGCTGAGGTTTGCAGGCCAGGGCCATGGCAATCATGGCGCGCTGGCGCTGCCCGCCCGAGAGCTGGTGCGGAAACGCCTTTGCGCGTCGCTGTGGCTCAGTGATGCCGGTTTCCGCCAGCAAGTCGACGGCAATCCGTGATGCATCGGCCCTTGAATGGCCCTGCTTCAGTTCCAGAACCTCGGCAATCTGCTCCCCCACGGTGAACAAAGGGTTCAGTGCCGTCATCGGCTCCTGGAAGATCATGGCGATCTCGCTGCCCCGAACGGCGCGCAGTTCGCTCTCAGGCAATGCGAGCAGATCGCGCCCGCGAAACCCGGCGGCGCCTGAGATCTGCGCGTTCATCACCAGGCGCAGCAAGCTCAGTGCCGTGACGGTCTTGCCAGAGCCTGACTCTCCCACCAGCGCAAGTTTCTCGCCCGGCTGGATCGTGAAATCAATGCCGCGCACGACCTCCTTGCCGTCGAAGGCAACGCGCAGGTCAGAGACCTCCAGCAGAGGTGCGGGGCGCTTCATTTGTCGGACTTCCTCGGATCAAGTGCGTCGCGCAGCGCATCACCCATGAAGGTCAGCAGCAGCAGTGTGATGACCAGGACGGCAAACGTCGACAACGAGATCCACCAGGCGTCGATGTTGCTCTTGCCCTGCGAAAGCAACTCTCCCAGTGAAGGCGTGCCTGGCGGCACGCCCAGGCCCAGGAAGTCCAGTGAGGTCAGGGCCAGAATTGCGCCGCTCATGCGAAAGGGCAGAAAGGTCACCACCGGCGTCATGCTGTTGGGAAGCACATGGCGGCGAATGATTTGCCAGTTGGAAAGCCCCAGCGCCCGCGCGGCGCGCACGTAGTCGAGCTGCCGGTTGCGCAGGAACTCGGCGCGGACGTAGTCGGAAAGACCCATCCAGCCGAACAGGCTCAGAAGAATCAGCAGCAGGCCGATGCTCGGATCGAACACGGCGGCAAAGATGATCAGCAGATAGAGCTCGGGCATGGAGCCCCAGATCTCGATGAAGCGCTGGAATGCCAGGTCGGTCTTTCCGCCGAAGAAGCCCTGCAGTGCACCTGTGATCACCCCCAGAACGGTGCCAATGGCGGTGAGCGCCAGCGCAAACAGCACCGAGATGCGAAAGCCATAAATCAGCCGCGCGGCCACGTCACGCCCGCGGTCATCCGTGCCCAGCCAGTTGTCGGCGGAAGGCGGTGCAGGATTGGGCGCCTTGGCAAAGTAGTCGATCGTGCTGTGGTGGTAGGGGTTGGGCGGATACAGCGCCCAATTGCCGGGCTTTGCGAATTGTTGCCGGATGAAGGGGTCCAGAAAATCGGTGGGCGTTTCGAAGTCGCCACCAAAGGCTGTCTCGGGGGCGCTTTTCACAATCGGTAGATACCACGCACCGCTGTAGCGGGCCACCAGCGGCTTGTCGTTGGAGATCAGCTCTGCGCCCAGGCTCAAAACGAACAAGGTACAGAAAATCACAAAGCTGCGAAAGCCCAGACGGTTGCGCCGGAAACGCTGCCAGGCGCGGCGACCGGGCGAAAGTGACACCGCCGCGACACCCGCGGGACCGCCCGGGGCCGTCTCGGGGGGGCTAGTCAAACTTGACACGCGGATCCACCCAGACATAGCAGAGGTCGCTGATCAGCTTGGTCACCAGCCCGATCAACGTGAAAAGGTAGAGGGTGCCCAGCACCACCGGGTAGTCGCGCCGCATCACTGATTCGTAGCTCAGCAGGCCCAGGCCGTCCAGCGAGAACAGGGTCTCGATCAGCAGCGAGCCGGCGAAGAAGGCGCCGATGAAGGCCGCCGGAAAGCCGGTGATGATCGGGATCAGCGCGTTGCGAAACACGTGCTTCCAGAGCACACGGCGCTCGGAAAGTCCCTTGGCCCGCGCCGTCAGCACGTACTGTTTGCGAATTTCCTCCAGGAACGCATTTTTGGTCAGCATGGTGGTCACGGCGAACGCCCCCAGCACGCTGGCCGTGATCGGCAGCGTGATATGCCACAGATAGTCCACCACCTTCGCGCCCCAGCTGAGTTGTTCCCAGTTCGACGAAGTCAGCCCACGCAACGGGAACCATTGCAGTTGCCCGCCGAAGATCACCAGCAGCGCCACGCCCAGCACGAACCCCGGAATTGCGTAGCCCACCAGCACGACCAGACTGGTCAGTGCGTCAAAACGGCTGCCGGCGCGCACCGCCTTGGCAATGCCCAGCGGCACCGAGATCAGGTAGCTCAGAAAGAAGGTCCACAGGCCCAGACTGATCGACACCGGCAGCTTCTCCTTGACCAGGCTCCACACGTCCTTGGGATAGAAGAAACTCTTGCCCAGGTCGAAGCGCGCGAACTGCTTGAGCATCTGCCAGAAACGCTCCGGCGCGGGCTTGTCAAAACCATACAGCGCCTTGATCTCGGCAATGCGTGCCGCGTCCACTCCCTGACGCCCCCGATAGCCCGCACCACTGGCCGCGGCGCCCTCGCCGCCCGAATCACGCCCTTGCAACTGAGACACCATCTGCTCAACAGGCCCGCCGGGCACGAACTGGATCACGACGAAGGTCAACAACAGCACGCCGAACAGCGTCGGAATCATGAGGAGCAGGCGTTTGAGGATATAGGCTGGCATCTTCAGTTCTTTGTCTGTCCAGCCGAGCCGCGACGCAATTCGTCACGATTGGCCTCGGTAGCCCACCAGGTGCTGGTGATCCAGCTCTCGGGCTGGTAATAGCGCGGTGTCACCGCCGGCTGCTCGAATCGCCCGGCACGATAGGCGACGCGGTGCACGCCACCGTACCAGTGCGGCACCACGTAATGGCCAAAGCGCAGCACGCGGTCCAGCGCGCGCACCCGGGCGACCAGCTCGGGCCGTGTCTGGGCCGAAATCACTTTATCGAGCAGCGCGTCCACCGCCGGGTTCCTGATACCGATGACATTGGCGGACCCTTCGACGTCGGCGGCCTTCGAGCCGAAACGCTCCAGCAGTTCGGTGCCCGGGGCCTCGTTGCCCACGGCCCGGCTGCTGATGACCTCGAAATCGAACACATCCATGCGCTTTTGCAGGATCGCGAAGTCGATGACCTTGTAATTCACCGTGATGCCGAGCTTTTCAAGATTCTTGGCGAAGGGCGTCACCACGCGCCCCATCGATCCGGAGTTGTCCAGAAACTCGATGGTGAAGGCCTCGCCCTTTGCGTTGCGCAACGCACCATCACGGTAGGTCCAGCCCGCCTCGGCCAGCAGAGTGCGGGCGCGACGCAGGTTGTCGCGCAGCGTGCGGCCGGAGGCCGGATCGAGGCTGGTCACGGGCGGTTGTGGCACGTCCTGGGTGAAGACCTCCGGGGGCAACTGGGCGCGCAAAGGCTCCAGCAGCGCCAGCTCTTCCGCGCCGGGCTTGCCGGTGGCCTCGAAATCGCTCGCGACGAAGTAGCCACGGACCCGGGTGTAGGCGTTGTAGAACAGCTGTCGGTTGAGCCACTCGAAATCCATGGCCAGACCAATCGCTTCGCGCACGCGCGGGTCCTTGAACTTGTCGCGCCGGACATTGAACTGAAAACCCTGGAAGTCCCCGGCATTGCCGTGTTTCAGCTCTTTCTTGATGAGCCGGCCGCTGTCAAAAGGCTTGCCGGTGTAGGCGCGCGCCCATTCGCGGGCGATAAAAGCCTGGATGTAGTCAAACTCGCCGGCCTTGAAGGCTTCGAGCTGCGCTGTGTTGTCCTTGTAGATCTTGTAGGTGATGCGGTCGAAGTTGAACAGGCCGCGCCGTACGTTGAGATCTTTCGCCCAGTAGTCCGGGTCGCGCTCATAGGTGATGTCCCGCCCGAAGTTGACCTTGCCGATGCGGTAGGGTCCGCTGCCAATCGGCATGTCGGTAATGATCTGGTCCAGCGGCTTCGCCTTGCCGTTCTCCACCCCCCACTTGCGGCTGAACACCGGCAGGCCTCCCACAATCAGCGGCAGTTCGGCATTGGCGCGCTTGAAGTCAAAGCGGATGGTGCGCTCGTCCAGCACCGTGGCGCCCAGCACCTCGCCAAAAATCGTGCGGTACTGCGGCGCGCTCTCCTTGCTGACCAGCCGTTCGAATGAATGCTTGACATCGGCGGCAAGCACCGGATCACCGTTGGAGAAGCGGGCAGCGGGATTCAAGCGAAAGACCGCCGAAAGCCGGTCCGGCGCCACGGAAACGTCCTCGGCCAGCAGGCCGTAGGCGGTGGTCGGCTCATCGAGGGTCCCGGTCAGCAGGGTCTCGAAGACCAGGCCGACCAGGCTGGGCGGCGCACTGCCCTTCAGGGTGAACGGGTTGTACTTGTCGAAATTGGACAGGCGTGTGGGCGGCACCAGGGAGATCTCGCCGCCCTTGGGCGCCTTCGGGTTGACGTAGTCGAAGTGCTGGAAGCCCGGGGGGTACTTGATATCGCCGAACTGGGCGTAGGCATGGGCCGACCAAACAGGACCGCAAACCCATAACAATAAGCCAAAGAAGAATCCTCGCATGCGACAATTCTGCACAGATTTTTTTCGGAGACTCCTACATGAGCCAAAAAACCGGCTTTCTCGCTGGCAAGAAACTGCTGATCACTGGCCTGCTGTCAAACCGCTCCATCGCCTACGGCATTGCCAGGGCCTGTCACGAGCAGGGTGCCGAACTGGCCTTCAGCTATGTCGGCGAGCGATTCAAGGACCGCACCACCGAGTTCGCGGCCGAATTCAACTCATCCTTGATCTTTGACTGCGACGTTGCAAGCGACGAGCAGATCGACCGGATGTTCAGCGATCTGGCGAAAAGCTGGCCCACCTTCGACGGCTTCGTGCACAGCATCGGATTCGCGCCGCGCGAAGCCATCGCTGGCGACTTTCTCGACGGCCTGACACGGGAAAACTTCCGCATTGCACAGGACATCAGCGCCTACAGTTTCCCGGCCATGGCCAAGGCCGCGCTGCCTTACCTGAATCCGAAGTCCTCGCTACTGACCATGAGCTACCTGGGCGCACTGCGCATCATTCCGCACTACAACACGATGGGCCTGGCCAAGGCTTCTCTCGAAGCATCAGTGCGTTACCTGGCAGAGTCCCTGGGTCCGCGCGGCATCCGCGTCAACGGCGTCAGCGCCGGCCCGATAAAGACGCTGGCGGCCAGCGGCATCAAGGACTTCGGCAAGCTCCTGGGCATGGTGGCTTCAGCATCGCCCCTGCGCCGCAACGTGACCGTAGAGGATGTGGGCAACGTCGCAGCCTTCCTGCTCAGCGACCTGGCCAGCGGTGTCACTGCCGAGATCTCGTATGTGGACGGTGGTTTCAGCCAGACGGCGGGCGCCTCGCGCGACAGCGCGGGCGTCTGAGGCCAGGTCAGTGTTCAAATTGGCCCTGTCCCAGCGCCAATGGGACTTTTCAAGCTATCCATTGGATAGCGTCAAATAGGCTGCCAAATGCAGCGCCGCCAGATTCTCTCGCTGCTTGCATGGGCGGCGCTGGTTCCGAATGGAGGGAAAGGCGCCCTGGCGGCGACAGGCGATGCCCCGCCGCTGATGCTGGCCAACGTCTACCGCCCCGGTGTCACGCGGCTCGCAGACTACTGGGTCAGTGAAAAATACGACGGTGTGCGCGGCTACTGGGATGGAAAACTGCTTCGGACGCGTGGGGGCGAACGCATTGCCGCGCCCGAATGGTTCACCGCCGGATGGCCCAAGGTGCCCATGGACGGCGAACTCTGGGCCGGGCGCGGACGCTTTTCCCATGCTGTCTCCACTGCACGCCAGCAAACCCCGATCGACGCGGCCTGGCGTGACATGCGCTTCATGGTGTTCGATCTGCCCGCCCATGGCGCCACCTTCACGGAACGCATCACGGCTTACCAGCAATTGCTGGCGCAGTTGGATGTACCCTGGGTGCAGCCCGTGGCGCAGCGCAAAGTCGCCAGCGATGCCGCCCTGCAGACGCTGATGCGCCAGACCGTGAAAGCCGGTGGCGAGGGCGTGATGCTGCATCGGGGCGATTCGCTCTACCGCGCCACGCGAAACGACGATCTGCTCAAGTACAAGCCCTATGACGACGCGGAGGCCCGGGTGATCGCCCACGTGTCCGGCCAGGGCAAGCACACGGGCCGCCTGGGCGCGCTGCTGGTGCAAACCAACAGCGGTCTTCAGCTGAAATTGGGCACCGGCTTCACTGACGCCCAACGCGCGGCACCGCCGGCGGTCGGCACGTGGGTGACTTACCGCTACCGCGGCACGACCGACAAGGGCATTCCCCGCTTTGCCAGTTTCTTGCGGGTCCGTGAAGACTGGACGCCCGCTGCCAAGGCAGACGCCCGGTGAAGTCCTGTATTCATAGCAAATAGTGGCGATTTGACGGTGGCCAGATGCCGTTCCCGTCAAGAAATGGTGAGACGGACATCCTCAAGGCGGCCCGCACTCATTTCACGCAATCGGCGAAATAGTGACGCACGCCATCCAGCCCTTCTTCCTCGACGAGGCCGTGAATGTCGGTCTCGAAGCCAGGACACTGCGTGTTGAACTCGCGGGCGAACTTGAGGTAATCGACGATCTTGCGGTTGAAGACCTCGCCGGGAATCAGGAGCGGAATGCCGGGCGGGTAAGGTGTGACCAGACCCACGGTGACACGCCCTTCCAGGTGGTCGATTTCAACCCGCTCTGTCTCGCGGTGCGCAATGTGCGCATACGCGTCGGCCGGCTTCATGGCAGGCGCAAGGTCGCTCAGGTACATCTCGGTCGTGAGGCGCGCGATGTCGTACTTGGCGTACAACTGGTGCACGTGCTGGCACAGGTCAGCCAAGCCCATTTTTTCGTAGCGGGGGTGCTTCTGGCAGAACTCGGGAAGGATGCGCCACATCGGCTGGTTCTTGGCATAGTCATCCTTGAACTGCTGAAGGGCCGTGAGCATGCTGTTCCAGCGGCCCTTGGTAATGCCGATAGTAAACATGATGAAGAAGCTGTACAGACCGGTCTTCTCCACCACCACGCCATGCTCCGCCAGAAACTTGGTCACGATGCTGGCCGGAATGCCCGTCCTGGCGAACTTGCCGTTCAGGTCCATGCCGGGGGTCACGATGGTTGACTTGATCGGGTCGAGCATGTTGAAGCCCGTGGCCATCTTGCCGAAACCGTGCCAGTTGACGCCGGCCTTGGCCTTGGCGGACTCCCCCTTGATGACCCAGGCATCGGCGCGGCCAATGCCTTCGTCAACCAGCTTGTCCGGCCCCCAGACCTTGAACCACCAGTCGTCGCCGTATTCCTCGTCGACCTTTCGCATGGCGCGTCGGAAATCCAGCGCCTCCGCAATGCTCTCCTCGACCAGCGCCGTGCCACCGGGTGGCTCCATCATGGCCGCCGCCACGTCGCAGCTGGCAATGATGCTGTACTGCGGCGACGTCGAGGTGTGCATCAGGTAGGCCTCGTTGAAGAGGTGCTTGTCCAGCTTGACCGTCTGCGAGTCCTGCACCAGCACATGG
>Ga0209254_10003368_pt1 | contig 14569 bp, 15 predicted proteins | sample FrelakmetDIP11DI_FD_187148 | JGI IMG/M metagenome (GOLD analysis project Ga0209254, IMG submission 187148) | Freshwater lake sediment microbial communities from the University of Notre Dame, USA, for methane emissions studies - DIP11 DI (SPAdes)... | ecosystem: Environmental > Aquatic >...
TACAGGCTGCATGAAACCTCGGGGACAGTTTTTTCCACCCGAAGGCCCAAACTGCAACGAAAGTCGACTCCAGAAAAAAGGCCACAGTCGCCTCGATTGCCAAAAGCGAGCCGAAGATGTCTCCCACATACTTGGAGTAGCCCGCCCAATTTGTCCCAAATTGAAATTCCAGGGTCAGCCCGGTGACTACGCCTACCACAAAATTAATCAGGAAGAACTTTCCCCAAAATTTGGTCATTTGCTTATATTTTTCGTCACCTGTCCGTACATAGATGGTCTCCATTATGGCCACCAAAATAGAAAGACCAAGCGTAAGAGGGACAAATAGGAAGTGAAATAACGTTGCAACGGCGAATTGTAATCGGGACAACATGACTACATCCATCTAAAGTTTCCTCCTTAACGAATTTGGTTGTGTCGTCACAGTCTCGTGAGCATCAAGAATCGCGTTTACAAGAATTTAGTCCCTCTTGGTCTTTGCCGGCCAAGAGACTCAGAGCTTGCTTGGCCATGTCGCTTACTCGAAAGCGCGCCGGCTCGTAATCGATATTGGTATCAAATTCCGAATCATCCTCTAACAGAGAACGCAGCGCATGAAAGGCCTCTTCAAGGCCTAGCAGTCCCACTGCCCAGGCAGCGAGCCCCCTGACGGCGGCGTCATTAGATTCCAGGTACTTAATTATGTGCGTTCCTGCAGGACGGATCAGATCAGGCCGAGAGTTGGACAAACGAATAAAAGCCCAGAGAAGCCCACGCTGTAAGGCCTCGTATTCGAGAAAATTCCCATTCTCGTCTGCATAGGAGGTAATAATGGAAGCATATTCGTCAGCAAGGCCCTCATGTCGTGCCATAGCTTCGCCCATCACTTCAGGGGCCCCCCAGCCGATTCCACCGGATTCGTCATTAAGGCTCCACATGAGCCTCCGCATTATTGTTCTGGCGCCTTCAATGTCAGTGTGAGCGAGATTCTCCATCACGGCGCCCATTGCTGCAACAGCCCTCCATCGAACCGTGTGATCAGCATGAAGGAGAAAGGAAAACAAGGGATTTATTACTTGTCTTCCCGGCAAACGGCATAACTCATTCAGGCTCTTGTCGAAATCAGAGGCCTTAAGGAGACCGAGAACCTCTCTTTTTAGGCTTCGACCTCCTATTGTGTCTTTTGAGGACATGTTTCACCTTGCCCTAATTGGCACCATCTAACAACCAGTAGCAAGGCACCCGGCAACGACTGTTTCCTCAGAGATCCTCTTTGATAGCCTTGCCAATTTCACGGCCCAGTTCAACGCACTTTCTCAGGCCTTCATGGTCAGGGACAAATTGGAGGCTAAGCCCTGGGTTCAACACTTTTATTTTCATTTCTTCAAGAGACTTGGTAATCAATTTAACAGCCTCTCCGCTCCATCCGTAAGAACCGAACGCAGCCCCGATTTTTCCGACGGGACGCAGTCCCTTCATGTAGCAGAGCATATCCGCCATTCGGGGAAGCATTCCGTTATTGAGTGTCGCGGAGCCTATGATCACGGCTTTGGCATCGAGCAATTGAGTTATTATATCGCTGCGGTGATCTGCACAGAGGTCCATTAACTTGATGCTCGTCCCGTTTTCAACCAGTCCGTCGGCAATTGCCTTAGCCATCATTTCGGTGCTGTGCCACATGGTGTCGAAAATGATCAAGGCCTTTTGTTTGGCAACCTGCTTACTCCACTCATCATACGCCGAGACTATCTGCAAAGGATTGTCCCGCCAAATTAGACCGTGATCAGGAGCAATCATGTCAATTTTCAGGTCCATTTTCTGAACGTCTGCGATCAGTTTTTTAATAAGCTGCGAATAAGGCATCAGAATATTGGCAAAATATTTTTTAGCATGCACCATCAGTTCCCACGAATCAACCTGATCGTTAAAACGCTCACTGGTGGCCCAATGCTGCCCGAAGGCATCGCTGGATATCAGCAGAGCATCTTCCTTGATATAGGACATCATACTGTCCGGCCAATGGAGCATTCTCGTTTCGATGAACTGGACGGTCCGCTTTCCGAGGCTCACCTCCTGCCCTGTCCCGACGACTTCGTAAGGCCAGTCCTCTCTGTGGTAGTGGTCGAGCAAAGCTTGCTTGCCTTTGGGACTGCAAAAAATCTTTTCAGGCTTGATGATATCAACCATTTCGGCTACCGAACCAGAGTGGTCCGGTTCCACATGATTTACCACCAGGTAGTCAATCTTGCTTGGTTCAACAAGTTTATAAATATTGTGCAACAGGTCGTTCTTAAGAGGTTTCTTGACGGTATCAAAGAGCGTTATCTTGTCGTCGAGAACCAGAAATGCGTTGTAGGTGGTGCCTTTGTTCGTTGAATATCCATGAAAATCTCGTATAGTCCAATCCACCGCTCCAACCCAGTTAATACCTTTTTTAACTTCCACAAGGGTTCGCAATGTAATCCTCCGTATAAAATTGTCTGAAATGAAATGGGGGTTCACGGTTCCGGTTTGTAAGTCCCCCCTACCCCATTGGCAAAGGGGGATTGGGGGGATTCACCAAGGTACAATCGTGTTTCATTATACTTTGAGAGGCCTGGAGCTTTCTTACTCGGGGGAGAATGCATCTTTCTCAGCACCGCACACAGGACAAACCCAACCTTCAGGCAGGCTTTCAAAAGCTGTTCCGGGATTCGCTCCGTTGTCCGGATCACCTAACGCCGGATCATAAACATAACCGCATACTTGGCATACGTACTTTTTCATTGTCTCCTCCATTTTCCGGTTTATTCTTATAAGCCTCAAAAAAGGCTTAGTTAAGGGCATCCCTTTGAGTTTTAAGGTTTCCCATGGCCATTCGACTAAGCCCAATATCGTTACAAAGCTGCCTTAAGAAGTTACTCAGACAGACATTGACTCAGTCACTTACCTGTGATTTTTTTTCCTATCTCTCGGCCGTAATCCTGGGCCATTTGCAGACCACCCTGCAACGAAGCCGATTTCAGTCGCAAGGGACCACCAACCATATCCATTTTGAATATATTCAGCATGGTATCGTAAATACGGTCAGGAGCTTCTCCGCTCCACCCAAACGCCCCAAAAGAACCGCCGACCTTTCCCTCCAGACCTGACTTGGCTGCAAGAAAGAGCATGGTTTTCATAGGTTGCATCATGTCGCCGTGATACGTTGCAGAACCGAACACGTAGGCGTCATACCCCGCCAAATCTTCTTCTTTAGCAATGATGTTGGCGTTGATAACTTTGGCATCAGCGCCGGTAATTCTTATTCCCTCAGCAATAAGATCAGCAATATTTTGTGATTGACCCGTTCTCGTCGCATAAACTAACAGTGCCTTTGGCATTTTTTCTCCTCTTTGAATATGTTCTTTTTTCCCATCCCCGAATACTGCCGCTCATTCTTTCTTGAGGGTTGTTGAGTTCTCGCTACTGCCCGGAAGGGATTCGTTTTTTAATACTGAGTCCCGTCCCAAATCAAACGCTTGTTTCATATATTCTGGACGGCTTAGTACATCGCCTTTACCCTCTACAGCTTTTATGAGGACTCCGCCCTCGTAAGACATACCAAGGGCGTCAAAAAAGTATTTTGCTGTGAGCTGAGCCCCTTCAAAAAGATTCTTTCCCTTTGTGGCACCCACGGACACGAGATATCCGCGCCCCCGGTCTAATGTCTTCCTTTCCTCAGGTGTCTTTTCAAGGGTCCTCCTGCACCACAGGGCCTGGCAACGGTCAATCAAGGCTTTAGCCTGAGAAGTGATGCCGTAGAAAAAAATTGGGGAAGAAAGTATTATTATTTGTGATTCCAAAAGTTTGGGATACACCGACTGCATATCGTCATCCACGATGCACTTCCCGGTGGCGTCACAGCCGCCGCACTCCAGGCATCCTTCTATCTTTAGATCACAGCAACGTATTACAGATATTTCCGAGCTTACTGATGCGGCCCCTTTGAGAGCTTCATCCAGTAAAATATCCGTATTCCCTCCCTTTCGGGGGCTTCCATAAATTCCAAGAACTTTCATGTGTGACTCGATTCCAACTTGGAGCCGGGGCTCACCCCAACCGCGTATCCTGGCCGGTCATACCGCATTCGGGGATGTAGCACGTGACATTGACAAACTGACATTTTTCTTTGCACATTTTACAGGTTTCGGGCGGCGCCTCACTCGCATCGGCGTCAAAAGTATACCCGCACTTGGGACATTTCCACGTGATCTTTTCCATCTTGGCACTTCCTTCCTTGTGAGTTATTGGCATTACTTGAAGCGTCACTGCCTGCCTTTTCGGGTTTCGAGAAGCAGCTTGAGGCTGTCCAGCATATCCTGAATGTTTTTTGAAAGGTACCATCTCCCGTTTGCAAACACGCCATAGTCCGCTCCCATCATGGCAGAGGCAAACCGGGTTGAGTTGGCGTAGAAAAGCCATTGTTCAACCCACCGTTTCTCCAGGGCTTCATCAAACAAATTACTTTTGTCCGCGACTTGCTCTTTCCAAGCTTTTTCAATGATACGCGTTGCAGTCAATGTCATGTCATCGGAGGTTTTGATGGTATTCTCAAAACGAGCCCAATGGCCGTTGACCCAATCAGTGGTGTGACAAGAAAGGCAGACCTTTTGGATGGTTTTGCGCCTTTCTTCCATTTCTTCAGGCCCGATCAGGTATTCTTTGACAGGCTCACCGTTGAGGCTGGTCGGGAGAGGCAACCCTTCCGGGTTGCCCATTATTGTAGTATCCGGAGACCTGGGGTGCGGATGAGCGTAAATCAATCCAAATATTCTCCATGGAAGCCGGTCGTTCATCTGGTGAGTCCTCTTCGAAACCACATCACCCTCGTTATTGACCAAGAGACTAACATGACAGACAGCACACGTAGGTGCGCTGAAATCCTTTCCCACCGTCCACGGCACTTCTTCGAAGCTCCATTCTCCGTAGAGCCCAAAAAAGAGGTTTCCGTGTTTAGATACCGAATACGTTTGGTACGCAGGAACGTCGGGGCCTTTGTGACATTGGGCGCAAGCATACGGTTTCCTGGCCATTTTCATCGAAAATTGGTGCCGGCCGTGACACGATGAGCAGGATCCCTTGCTTCCGTCCGGATTCAATCTCCCCACTCCCTGATTTGGCCAGCCGGAAAGCACGGGAAATTCCATTTCGCCGAAGTCTGAGTCTCGCTTCTGTGTTCCTATGACCTCTAACGCTGTGCCGTGACACGAAAGACAGGAGTCGGCAGTCGTTTTTTCGTCAGGAGGAGCAACCTTTGTTTTCATGTCAGCAAAAGACTGAACACCGTTGATTGATGTCATAAGGCTTTGATACAATTCATTGTTAGCCAAATTTCCGTAAGCGTGGGACATAATATTTTTTTTGTACTGTTCAGCCTCTAAAGGATGGCAGGCACTACAATCTCTAGGTGTTACAGTCAAATGTACTTTCCGATCATTGTGGTCAAAACTGTCCTTGTGCTCATCGGGATTAAGAGCGTGGCATTCGGCACAACCCACTACATGGCTTGCCAATTTGTCCGGAACCTTGTCAACCGAAACTCGTCGCTCCATCTCGGGTTTTTTCAGCGCCTCCGCTGGCGTAGTATTTGCGTGTCGGCTCTTTTTCCAGTCCAAAACCATCGCAGGTGTCGCTGTTAAGTGGCAAGAAATGCAGTCTTGCGTGGCTGGACTCACAGGTGGCTCTTGTGCGTATCCCGGCACGAAACAACAGGCAAGAAATGAAAAAACGGCAACACTGAAACACTTAAAGACTACGTTGCGCATCTGGAAATGCCCCTTCAGACTAAATCGACTCTATGAGATTTGCTCATTTCTGAAGCTTATCCAACTCCTTCATGAGGTCTTCAAGCCTCGGCATAACGTTTATGTCATGAACATCGATGTACCGAATTATTCCGTTCTTGTCGATAACGAAAAGAGCACGCTCAGAAACGCCTTCGGGACGCAATACGCCGTACTGCAGGGATACCGCCCCATGGGGCCAAAAGTCCGAAACCACAGGGAACCACAGGTCTCCCATCTGCCGGGTCCAGGCGTACAACGTGGGAATGTTGTCAACAGACAACCCGATCAGTACTGCATCGTTTTTTTCGAACAGATCCTTTGCAATGTTATAGCCCGGCCATTGCTGGGAGCAGACCGGGGTCCATGCGGCCGGCACAAACGAAAGCACAACATTTTTCTTTCCACGGTACTGTTCCAGCGAAATTTTGCTCCCCGTAAGGTCCCCGAGGGAAAAATCAGGAGCCGGATCGCCGATGTTGAGCTTGGTTACGCTGCCCGTAGGCTTCAGTACACCTGGATTGTAGATACGAGGATCCGAAGTCTCGGCCCCAAGCTGTTCCGTCGCCAAACAAAACATCAATGCCATGGCGAACATCAAAAAAAACTTTGCAGCCGCCCTAGAGTAAAGCATTGTGATCTCTCCTAATTGGGCCTGTTGTCAGGAAATAAAGCTTTGAGAAATGCGTTTGCATCCTTAATTTGCCCCACATGAGCCGGGAGCACAGAAACTATTTTTCCAGCTTCTATTTTCAAAGCAACGAAAGTCGGTGTGCGGATATCCTCCGATGCGGCTTTACGGATGAGCATGTTGTCATCCGCAAACATCGGAAACTTAACACCATATTTTTTTCTAAAAACATCCACTTCGAAGGGTGTGTTGCCAGCCCCGATACCGATAAGTTTGACCTTGCTTCTCGTGTCTGGATTGCCCTCAATCAACTGGAACAACTCGTTTACGACCGGGGCTTCAGCTTGACATATCGGGCAGTACATGCTGAATATCTCTATCAGAAGGACTTGAGCCCGAACCTGAGGCAGTCTGAAGGTGCCCGTTCCTGTGAGGCCTAAATAAGTTTTATCCACCGCATTTTCCGGGATCGGTAACTCGAGAGCCGCCAGAGGGTCGGCACTCACACGGAAATTATTACCGGCAAATACATAACCAATCATTGCGATTTGTAGTATCGCCGATATTACCACAATTACTGAAAACTTTTTCATGGTCCTCCCACTATCGCACCAACTGTTGGGGACGGACGTTCAACTCGAGTTAGTACAGGTAACCAACGAGAGAACCTTCCGAGGTGAAAATGTTCAACTTCACGATCATTCTCGAATAAGCCCGGTGTCCCAAAACCTATCATGTTTGGGATGACGCCGGAAAAGAAATAAGGCTGAACGATTTCTTAGTTGCGCCGCAAATTGGGCACTTCCAATCATCGGGCAGGTCCTCAAAGCTCGTCCCTTTAGGAATCTTACCTTTCTTGTCCCCTTTTTCCCGATTGTACATGTAGCCGCAATTTGGTGTTTTACACTGGTAAATTACTGGTAACTGAGACATGATATCCTCCACCTGATAACGGACGGTCGGCGGCTTGACACCCCATGGCTACGAACGGCAAGACCGGGCTTCACGACCGAGGCAAGCCGCCTATACTCGTTGCCAAAATTTCTGTCCGAATGACACATTTTCGTTCACGAGAAAGATAATGCGACATTAATTTTGGCACTGGCAATAAAATATGGAAGTCTGTCCACGAAAGAATCAGGATTTCCACAATCCGTGCAGATTACAGTACTCCCGTGCCGTGAAGTTACCTTGAACGGGGAACACTGCCTCTGGGGCTTGTCCTGGCTCCAAAAATTGCCGATACGCTTTTCCGTCGGCAATGATCTCTATCCATTCAATGTAATGTTTCTCTTCCATTGGATGGGCGACACTTCCCACTGTAACCTTAAGGCCATTAGATACAGCCTCTTTCACTGGGATGTGTTTTTCTTTTGCTGCATCAACGGTGTTTTCGACAAACAGTTTCATGGCCTTGCCGCAGCAAATCATTTCTCCCATGCCGGAATGAAGCATTTCTGCGATGTTCCCACATACTTCACATTTGTAAATCTGAAGTTTTTCCGTCATTTTCTGAAACCTCCTCTAGGGTCTATGATCAAAGTGTAGATGAGTAATATTTATTTACTCTAAATTACTTGAGAAGCAACAAAACAGTATAAGACAACGGCTTACCAGTTTTCCGCCAATATCTCGAAGTAGCCTCTGGGATGCGCACATGCCGAACAGGATTCAGGCGCCTCGGGACCCTCATGGAGATAACCGCAATTCAAACAGCGCCAGACAACCGACGTGTCCTTCTTGAACACCTTGCCGGACTCAACGTTTTTCAATAGATCGCTGTATCGCTTATCGTGCTGTTTTTCCGCAATGCTCACCGCTTCCCATATCTTTGCGGCAGCATCGAAACCTTCTTGCCTGGCAATCTTGGCAAACCCGGGATACAACTCGGACCATTCATAATGCTCGCCCGCGGCAGATTCCTTGAGGTTGGCTGCGGTATCAGCTACTACACCAGCCGGAAAACCTGCCTGAACCAGCACTTCACCACCCTCAAGCTGCTTAAAAAACTTTTTTGCGTGTTCTTTCTCCTGGTTTGCAGTCTCTTCAAAAATCATGGCTATCTGTATCAGGCCTTCTTTGCGTGCCTGCGACGAAAAATAGGTGTAACGGTTACGCGCCTGCGATTCTCCGGCGAAAGACGCAAGAAGATTCTTTTCTGTTTGAGACCCCTTCAATGCTGACATTATTAGCTCCTTTTTTATATTACGTTGAGGTAATACCCTGTGTGCCGGCCTCCCTGCAACGTGGACAAATACCGACAAACTCAAGACGGTGCCACAATATCTGATAATCACTGACACCGTTCAAAACCTGATTAATAGTGGGAATCGGGCCGGAAGACACATCTTCGACGCAGCCACACATAATACAGCGAACGTGATAATGGTTCTCGGTTATCCCATCGAAACGCTTTTTCGTGCCCGCCATTTCCAATTTCTGGATCATACCCCGCTCAGATAGAATTTCAAGATTACGGTAAACGGTCCCAAGGCTTATGCGAGGCAGGCGTTTTCGTACTATTTCATAGACTTCGTTCGCGGTAGGATGACTCTTAAGCCTGCAAAGCTCTTCCATGATGACACGGCGTTGTTGTGTGGTTCGCGCTTGTCCCTTTGCCGCCAAAAAGATCAACTCCCTTGGTAATAGTAACTATTACTAATAATGGGGACAAAATGCTCGGTGTCAAGTACGATGTATGAAAATTTGTCTTTAATCGGAAAAAATTCTGATTCCCCCCGTCCCGCACTCAATCTCTAACATGCCTGAAAAAGCGAAATGAACTTGAAATTTACCGAATCGAATAGCCCCTGGTCCGTGAGTTTCAGTTCCGGAATGGGGGTTAGGGCCATGAAAGAGAGTGTTGCGAATGGGTTATCGAGCGTACAGCCCATTTCTTTTGCCGCTTCCACCAGACCATCGAGTCCTTCCCGAACCATTGCAATCGGTTTGTCGGACATTAGTCCTGCAATCGGCAGAGGAAGCCTCCCGATTACCTGTCCGTTGTCCAGAACGGCCATTCCCCCGCCCATGCGCTCTGCTTCACGGGCAGCGGCCAGCATATCTTGATCATTCGCCCCGACCACAATGATGTTGTGGGCATCATGGGCAACCGTGCTTACGATAGCACCCCTTTTTAGGCCAAACCCCTTTATCAATCCGATTGCAAAATTGCCCGTACCCCTGTGTCTCTCGATTACAGCAATTTTGAGTATATCCCTGCTGGTGTCTGCTACAACTCGTCCGTCAACGATAGGGGCTTGCTCAATCACCTTTCGGGTAATGATCTGCCCAGGAACAACTTGGATGATGTTTACCGAATTTCCTTGGGCTTGAATTGACAGATCTTTGATTTTTTCCCAGGCGACGCGAACACTGCTCCCGGTTCTTAAGGACGACCCTGCTCGTGAAGGTATGACAAGCTTTCCATCATGCGCAGCGATAGAACCCGCATGGTACACTGTACTGATTTTCAGTTCTTCGAGGTCGTCGATAATGAGCATATCGGCCAAATACCCTGGAAGTATCGCGCCCAATCCTTTGAGGCCGAAGTACGTGGCTGTATTGATCGTGGCCATCTGAACCGCGGTAATAGGATGGATTCCTTTCTTGATCGCCTGCCTGACTATGTTGTTGATGTGACCTTTTGACAGAATATCGTGAGGGTCCAAATCATCTGTGACAAAAAAACAGTTGCGCGAACTGTGTTCGTTGATCAGCGGCAGGAGCGCGTCCAGATTTTTCGCTGCCGAACCTTCCCTTATCATGATGCGCATACCCATCCGGAGCTTTTCTTGTGCCTCCTCAAGGGTTGTGCACTCATGGTCTGAGCCTATCCCCGCGCTTATGTACGCACAGAGTTCTTTTCCGGTTAATCCCGGCGCATGACCGTCTTTGACCTTTCCCCTGAAAACATTGATCTTTGCCAAGACTTCGGGGTCAGAATATATGACCCCAGGATAATTCATCATCTCTGCAAGTCCCAGCACACGCTCATGATCCTTGAAAAGCTCCATTTCCCTGTGGGTGAGTTCCGCCCCCGACGTCTCAAACGGTGTGGCAGGAACACATGAAGGAAACATAATAAAAACTCGGAGGGGTAATCCTTCGCTCGAATCCAGGATGTAACGGATCCCATCCAAGCCGAGAACATTTGCGATCTCATGAGGATCAGCCACAACGGTAGTTGTTCCGAGGGGAACCACGTTTGCGGCAAACTCAGGGATGGACAGCATACTCGATTCCAGATGGAGGTGTCCGTCGATAAACCCCGGCGCGATAAAACGCCCTTGCAAATCAACTGTCTCAATTGCCTCATAGTCTCCAAAACCCACTATGCGGCCCTCGTGAACAGCCAAGGAAGCCGTGTGAATACTGCCCGCGAATACGTTGATCAGGCGCCCGTTTTTTAGGAGCAGATCAACGGGCTTTGAACCTAAGGCTAAATTGATACGTTGCGCTAAGTCCATTTCTTGGTTCCCTTTAGTGTATTCAGGTTGGTTTCGTTTCTTCGAAACAGTGACGTGCGATGGGATTTGGATTCCGATCTTATACCGTTGCGCTCTCTATGGCTTTTCGACAATCACATTGTTCGTATGTGATTTTAGACAGAGACCGGAAAAATATTTTTTTCACATTCTCCACATTATTGTTCATGGTCTCAGCAATCATCTCCCAGGTCACAGGGGCTTCGCTGTCATGCCACGTGTCGTAATCAGTGCTCATGGCTGCTACGGCGTAACAAATACCCGCCTCTCTGGCGAGTACGGCCTCTGGTACGGTGGACATATTGATGATATCTCCGCCCAACATTCTAAACATACGGCTCTCGGCCCTTGTGGAAAACCTCGGCCCTTCTATGGTAACCACCGTGCCTCTCGGATGATGGATGATTCCCTCGGTGATACATGTTTCGATGAGGATACTTCTCAAGCGCTCGCAAAATGGATCGGCCATAGCCATGTGCACTACCTGGTCGCCTTCGTGGAAAGTGCTTTTACGCGTCCTGGTCCAATCGATGAACTGATCCGGAAATACGAGGTGTCCCGGTTCAATTTCCGCCCTAAGAGACCCGCATGCCGACGTGGCTATGATGTGTGTTACTCCCACTTCTTTCATGGCCCAGATGTTCGCCCGGTAGTTAATCGCGGATGGCATTATTCTGTGGCCTTTTCCGTGACGCAGCATTATCACGGTTTCGATCTCACCGGCCTTGCCGACGATTAAATCAGCGGATAGTGAGCCGAATGGGGTTCCTTTCTTGATGGATCTAACATCTGTAAGAAAATCAGGGTCATCGAAACCCGAGCCACCGATCATACCGATCTTTACCACGGCATTCTCCTCTTATCTTTGTATAGAGACGCTACAACAGTCAGGATTGTAGAATTGCATACGATAAAGTGTCAACACAAAGGAACCTGTTACACAAGCGCGTTCGATGAGTTGCGTCTCATGGCAGGTCATACAAATTCGCCGGTGAATGCGATTAATCAAGCGTGTGACAAGCACAGGCAGGGTGAACACATCTGCGCGCCGATAGGGTCAAAATGCTTGCGCATCGGTATCTGAGAGCAAAAAGTCGTCATCATTATTGGATCTCATCAATCTTTCCATGATATTTGTACCAGCCTAGTGGTAATAAGGAATTTTGACTTGACATTCCGAAGTCTTATTAACTAGATTGCGTATTATTAGGCAGTTTTGTCTTTTAGGCTCTCGTTAGAGGGGAGGTTCCTTCTGCCCACACTTGTCTGCATGCGCTTATTTCTCGGTCTGATTATGGTCGGGATGTTTGTATTCCTCACCGCGCATGGTCGTGCCCAAACCGGCCCTGAGGGCGAGTGCATTTTTCTCGGCGTCAAGAGTAGTGATAGGGTGGGCAAAACATCTGCACAGCCCGATGGTAAGCCTGACGCTGTATTTTCTCTCACCCTCAACCCCCGCACTTCCGACTTGAGAATTAGAGAAATTGAAATACGAGCCTTTGAGCCTCCGGGAGAGTGGAATACAGCCGGAATGAGTCCGGAAGCCGGTTTCATAGGAGTAGCTGCAGCCAAGAACCCCTCGGAGATAATGAATAAGCGTGGGGGGGCTTTGAATCTTACCCCTGGGCAAACACCCCAACTCCTCCTTTTCATAAGCGACGACGGTAAGTTCTCCCAGAAAGACCGCCGATACCAAGTAAAAATTATCAACAATGACGGTACTTCCTGGAACGTCCCCATCAAGACGGAAACTGGGCCCTCGAGCCCGAGCCCATCGAGCCGGACCGGAGTTTTTCCCGTCCGGATGTCGGCTCTCCTGAAGGGGATCAGCAGTTATGATGCGGTGAATCCGAGCAAGAAGATCGGTGGAGACGAAAAGGGAGATGGGCTGTTCGTTCTAAGCCTGGATGCACGTGATAAGGAAATTACCGGCATTGAAATCCGAAATATTGATGGAGTGCCTTCTGTCTGGGACACCGTCCCCAGTACGTCCAACGGGGCCGTGGGGGTAGCGCTGGTGTCGGACCCGGTTCGCCTCTTAAATAATCGTGACGCGAGCGTCAAGATCAAAGTCAAGGACCGCGTGGACCTCAATCTGTACGTTGCGGATAACGGCAGTATCGCCGGCGGTGCTACAAATTACCGCATCACGGTTACTTTTGCGGACGGTGAGATCTCCTGGTGCCCAGTTCAAAAACAGGAGAAGGGCTTAAAGGACGCAACTCAGGAAAAGCAAGGCAGCGGCCTTGCTAAGGTAAACTTCCTTGGAACCTGGCTCGGATTTGCCACCACCGATGCGGTGGGCCGATATTCGGAAATTAAGCCTGACGGCGCGGCTGATGCCGTCTTTAGCCTCGATATCGAGATTTCTCCCCGGAGCTTTATCACGGGAATAGAAATCAACAGTATGGATGCAAAATCAGGACGATGGGCGACCGCTGGGGTCGATCCAGGGGCCTGGGGTCTGGGTGTTGCGTACCAGACGGCACCCTCTGCTCTTTTGAACAAGCCTGACGGCTCGATAAGGATAGCTGTCGACGACAGGGTCCAATTCTATTTGTACACCGCTGACTCCGGGGACCTTGCCTCAACGACGAGTACACTTCGGATCATTGTACACCTGGCTGATGGGTCTTCTTTTCAGCAATTTATCGTCAGGTCTCCTTCCACCACCTCGACAGTAGCGCCTGGAGCCGACGAACATGTAAAGGCCCGGGGGGTTATCACCTGCGAGTTCAGGGGCTTCATAGCTGATCTCGTAAACACATCCACCCGGCCGGGCAAAGATGGTTACCTGGACGGAACGTTCATCATGAAGCTCCAGGTGAATGACAAAAAGCTTGCCAAAGTGGAGATCGGCGGAGATGACGGTACGATCCGCTGGTCGAGCGATGCAAAGCCTCCGATGATGTTTCTCGGCGTTGCGCTCTACCCGAAAATTTACAAGCTCATCAACGAGAAGGGCGGGCCCATGCAGTTACACCTTCCAGGGCGTGTCACCCTCTATTTGTATGCGGCGGACAACGGATTGTTATCGGATCCCAAGTCCCGGCTCATTGCTACGGTGACTTTTTCCGATAAGACCACCCTTTCCTCCCAGGTGATCAAATAGCCTTTCGGTCGAGAGGCGCCCAGGAGTCTCCTATGAAGGCAATGCTTCTGGAACGGACAAGGCCTGTCCAAGAAAAACCTTTGAAAATAAGCGACATTCCTATTCCTGAACCGGGACCGGGGCAAGTTCTCATCAAGGTCAAGGCGTGCGGCGTATGTCACACCGATCTTCACACGGTCGAGGGAGATTTACCCCTCCCGAGACTCCCGTTGGTTCCCGGGCATCAGGTCGTTGGCCGCATTGAAAAAACCGGGCCCAATGCAACCCGTTTTACAGGAGATGAGAGGGTTGGTGTGACTTGGTTCTTTTCAAGTTGTGGATTGTGCGGGTTTTGCCTCCAGGCAAGAGAGAATCTTTGCGGCAATGCTCGCTTCACGGGCTTCCACGAACAGGGAGGTTATGCCGAATATCTGGTGGTTCCTGAAGAGTCTGCATTCCCCATCCCGGAGGCATTTTCCGACATTGAGGCGACTCCTCTTCTCTGCGGTGGCGTTATCGGATTCCGAGCCCTTCGGCTAAGTGAAATCAAGCCCGGAGGCAGTCTGGGGATGTACGG
>Ga0209254_10003369_pt1 | contig 14569 bp, 12 predicted proteins | sample FrelakmetDIP11DI_FD_187148 | JGI IMG/M metagenome (GOLD analysis project Ga0209254, IMG submission 187148) | Freshwater lake sediment microbial communities from the University of Notre Dame, USA, for methane emissions studies - DIP11 DI (SPAdes)... | ecosystem: Environmental > Aquatic >...
ATCCTCGATCGTGAGCACGTGGCCGGACATCTGCTGGTTGCGCCATTCGATCATCGCCGCCAGCGTCGTGCTCTTGCCGGTGCCGGTGGCGCCGACCATCAGGATGAGACCGCGTTTCTCCACCACCAGCTGCGACAGCAGCGGTGGCATGCCCAGCGACTCGAGCGAGGGAATGTCGAACGGAATGCAACGGAACACCGCCGCGATCGAGCCGCGCTGCTTGAACGCCGACAGCCGGAAGCTGCCCACGCGCGACAGGCTGATCCCGACATTGAGCTCGCCGGTGTCTTCCAGCTCCTCCATCTGCTTGGGTGCCAGCAACTCGGCCAGCAGCTGGCGCGTCTGGTGGGCGGTCAGCAGCTGGTCGGACAGCTGCAGGATCTGGCCGTTGATCTTGATCAGGATCGGCGTGTTGGCCGACATGTACACGTCCGAGGCGCTCTTCTCCGCCATCAGGCGCAGCACGCGCTCGAGGTTGTTGGCCATGCCGGGCTCCATGGCGCCTTCAGGCGCGCAGCAGTTCGTTGATCGAGGTCTTGGCACGCGTCTGTGCGTCCACTTTCTTCACGATGACCGCGCAATATAGGCTGTGGCTGCCGTCGGCGGCCGGCAGGCTGCCCGACACCACGACCGAGCCTGCCGGTACCCGGCCATAGCTCACGGTGCCGGCGGCGCGGTCGTAGATCTTGGTGCTCTGGCCGATGAACACGCCCATGCTGATGACCGAGTTCTCTTCGACGATGACGCCCTCCACCACCTCGCTGCGTGCGCCGATGAAGCAGTTGTCCTCGATGATCGTCGGGTTGGCCTGCACCGGTTCGAGCACGCCGCCGATGCCGACGCCGCCCGACAGGTGCACGTTCTTGCCAATCTGTGCGCACGAGCCCACGGTGGCCCAGGTGTCGACCATCGTGCCCTCACCGACGTAGGCGCCGATGTTCACGTAGCTCGGCATCAGCACCACGTTCTTCGAGATGTAGCTGCCGCGCCGCGCCACCGCCGGCGGCACCACGCGGACGCCGCTGTCGCGCATCTGCTGTTCGGTCAGGCGCGCGAACTTGGTCCGCACCTTGTCGAAGTAACCCAGGTCGCCGGCGCGCGTGATCTTGTTCTCGGTGAGCCGGAAACTCAGCAGCACGGCCTTCTTGACCCACTGGTTGACGACCCAGTCGCCGACGCCCCGCCGCTCGGCGACGCGGAGGCGGCCCGCATTCAGGTCCCGGATCACGTGTTCGACGGCATCGCGCACATCAGGCGAGTTCACGGCAGAAATTTCGGCGCGAGCCTCCCAGGCGAGGTCGATCAGGGCTTGCAGTTCGGTGGGGCTCATCGAAGGCTTTCGGTATAGGAAACGATGCGCCGGGCGGCTTCCAGGCATTCGGCCAGGGGTGCCACCAGCGCCATGCGGATGCGGCCCTGGCCCGGGTTGGCGGGGTGGTGGCCGGGCATGTCACGTGCCAGCAGGCGGCCAGGCAACACATTGACATTGTATTGAGCGAGCAGGCCGCGGGCCCAGGCGATCTCATCGGCAACACCCGAACTGCCGGGGAGGCCGGCCCAGAGGTAGAACGCGGCGTCGGGCAGCGTCACGTCGAGCACCTTCGCCAGCATCGGCGTCACTTGCTCGAACTTGGCGCGGTAGAGCGCGCGGTTGGCGACCACGTGCGCTTCGTCATTCCAGGCCGCGATGCTGGCGCGCTGCACGACCGGCCCCATGGCGCTGCCGTGGTAGGTGCGGTAGAGCAGAAAGGCCTTCAGCAGCGCGGCATCGCCGGCCACGAAGCCCGAGCGCAGGCCCGGCACGTTGCTGCGTTTCGAGAGGCTGGTGAAGGCCACCAGGTTGCGAAAGTCGTCGCGGCCGAGCAGCCGCGCGGCCTGCAGACTGCCCAGCGGCGGCTCGCTGCCGAACCAGATCTCTGAGTAGCACTCGTCGCTGGCGATGACGAAGCCGTGGCGGTCGCTCAGTTCGAACAGTCGCCGCCATTCGGCCAGCGGCATCACCGCGCCCGTGGGGTTGCCGGGCGAGCAGACGTAGAGCAGTTGCGTGCGCGCCCAGGTGGCCGCATCGATCTGCTCCCAGGCGGCGGCGAAATTGCGCGCGGGGTCGCTGTTGGCGAACGCGGTTTGAGCACCGGCCAGCAGCGCCGCGCCTTCGTAGATTTGGTAGAAGGGGTTCGGGCAGACGACGGTGGCCCCTGGTCGCGCCGGGTCGATCACGGTTTGCGCCAGCGCGAACAGCGCCTCGCGCGAGCCATTCACCGGCAGCACCTGCGTTGCCGCATCCAGCATCACGCCATAGCGCCGATGCACCCAGCCGGCCATGGCTTCGCGCAGCCGAAGCTCGCCGGCCGTGGCCGGGTAGGTCGAGAGGCCCGTCAAGCTGGCAACAAGGGCCTGCTCGATCAAGGCCGGCGTGGCATGACGTGGCTCGCCGATGCCCAGGCTGATCGCCCGGTGTGCCGGCGAGGGCGTGATGTCGGCCGTCAGCGCGCGCAGGCGCTCAAAGGGGTAGGGATGCAGGCGCGCCAACAGCGGATTCATGCAGTCCATCATAGGCGAGCATGGGCCGCACATTGACCGCTGCGCACGGCCCGCTACAGCCGCCCCACGCAAGCCGGCACGCCGCAACGGCAGGCGATCTTGCCGGCGTGGTGCGTTTCGCCGTAATCGACGGTGATCTCTTCGCCGGTCGCGATCGCTCGCAGCGCGTAGAACTCGACTCGGCCCTGCCGGAGGCACAAACGTGCGTTGGGTCGGCAGCTGTGGTTGGTGTAGCGCATCGGGTCGCTCGACTTGGAGAAATCGATCGCCTTCCTGGCCGACACCTCGACGATCATGATGCGCTCGTGCCGCGTCGCGCGGATGCGTGCATTGGCCACGCTGATCGACTCGCCGCGGATCTCGCCGATCTTGCGGCGCGGCGCGATTGCCTCGGCGGCGAAAGCGCCGTGGCCGTCGATGCGGCTCGGCGCCACGTCGACGGCGAACTTCTGGTACGCCGGCCGTGCTGCGGCCTCAGGCATCGGTGCCGATGGCGGGCAAGTCGACGCGCGGCGCCGGTTTCCAGCCCTTCTTGCGGTACTCGGCGACGACGTCGGTGAAGATGCCGCCGCGCACATTCCAGTCGGCACGGATGCGCACGAAGCGCGGCTGCGTTGCCTTGACGATGTCGTCGAGGATGGTGTTGGTGACTTTCTCGTGGAACGCGCCCTCGTTGCGGTAGCTCCAGAAATACATCTTCAGGCTCTTCAGCTCGACGCAGGTCTTGTCGGCCACCATCTCGATGACGAAGCGCGCGAAGTCGGGCTGGCCAGTCAACGGGCACAGGCACGTGAACTCGTCGATCGAAAAGCGGATCGTATAGTCGCGCTGCGGCGCCGGGTTGGGGAACACGTGCAGCTCCTTGCTCGGCGCACTGGGCGGGCTGGCCGGGGCTGGACGTTGTTTGGGGCTGCTCTTGGCCATGAATCGAGGGTCCGTTGACGTCGCGAGATTGTCCCCGACGCTGCGGCGCGCTGCGCGGATCGCCGTTTCAGACATGGCCCTGCATCCTCAACGCGCCTTCCAGCCGTGCCATCAGCGCAATCGCCTGCCGCAAGCACTCTTCCAGCGCCGTATCCGTAACCATGTCGCCTTCGTAGCTTGACAGGCTGCGCTGCTTGCGCAAGCCATCGAGGACGATCACTGTCGGTGCTTCGATCGAAAGCGTGTGCACGAGGGACTGGATGGACGTTTGGTGATGTCCGGGCTTGCGCGACGTCCGATAGCCCTGCAACAGCAGGCCAATGTCGGCTATTGCGCGGATTGCGTTGTACGCACAGTCGAATCTCGTTTCGTTGCTGGCTTGCTTGAGCGTGGCATCCTTTAGCTGCTGCTTGGCGGCCGCGAGGATTCGTTGCATCAACTCGGGTGACGGGGGCACCTCGTCAAGCTGGCCGATTCTCGCGAGATTGGCCAAGTGCGTCGAGGTCATGTTGTTGCCCGATCAGGAAGATTTTTGGCTTGACCAATACCTCCAACAGGAAGCTTGACCCCGATTCAATTTTCGATCGCCATTCGTCGAGCGAGAAGACCTTGGGGTTGATCTCGCGCTGGAGCGTTTGCTGGGCTGCGTACAAGGCGGTCAGGACGTCAGAAAAACCAATGTCGCCGATGACGATGACGTCGACATCACTGCCGGCATGTTCCGATGCTCGGGCAATGGATCCGAAAACGAAGGCGACTTCGATTCGATCCGCGACCGCGGCCAGCGCGTCCGTCAGAACATCGGCCAGGCCAACCGTCTTTCGTAGAAGTCCGCTCAGCTCAGGGAATACCGGGTGCGTCTGATTCGCTGAAAACTGCACCTGGTTGCCTTGCAGGTGTCTCTCCAGAAGCCCGGCGCGGTGCAATTGGTCGAGTTCCTTCTTCATGGTGCCTGGCGACGTGCTGGTCAGCCGTGAGACCTCTCGGACATGCAGCCGTCGCCCGGGCCTCAAGAACAAGAGCGCCAGTGCTTTGCGGCGGTACAGCGCCGGGAAGAGCAGATCCGAAGCGGAGGCGGGCGTTGCTTTCACGGAAACGATTGTAGCTTTGCCAGAAACAACCGCCTCGCGCTCAGCCATGTGCGATCGCTTCACGGTCGGGCAGGGGTTCCAGTGCGGTTGTCGTTAGGGACACGTTCGCCGTGGGAGAAAGGGATCGCGACTGTGGACCTTCATATCGTCAGTATGTTTCTTTTAATGCAACGTTCGTAGCCTTCACAGAAACACTTCATCTTCGAAAGCAATCGAATCGGACGTGCATTGATGATCGAGTTCGAAGTTTCGCAGTGCAGTTTCGGGGTGATCCTCGAGGACCTCCGGGCTGTCGAAGACCCGGTTATGGAATTGCTTCTCTCGCACCTGCAAGCCTCGGCCGCAGAGTAGCCCCGGTGCTATCATCCAGCCCACTCGCGGCACCCGATTGCGGCGAATTTCTCCTTACGAATCAATCACTTGGCAACGGCGACGGCAGACGTCGCCGTTGCCCTTTGCGGCCCGCCCATGCGCCTGAATTCGATCAAACTCTCGGGCTTCAAGTCCTTCGCCGATCCCACCACCTTCCAGCTTCCGGGCCAACTGGTCGGCGTGGTCGGCCCCAACGGCTGCGGCAAGTCCAACATCATGGACGCCGTGCGCTGGGTGCTGGGCGAGAGCAAGGCCAGCGAGTTGCGTGGCGAGTCGATGCAGGACGTGATCTTCAACGGCTCGGGCCAGCGCAAGCCGGCCAGCCGGGCCAGCGTCGAGCTGGTCTTCGACAACAGTGATGCGCGCGCCGGCGGGCAGTGGAACCAGTTCGGTGAGATCGCCGTCAAGCGTGTGCTGACGCGCGATGGCAGCTCCAGCTACTACATCAACAACCAGCCGGTGCGCCGCCGCGATGTGCAGGACGTGTTCCTCGGCACGGGCCTGGGCCCGCGCGCCTACGCCATCATCGGCCAGGGCACCATCAGCCGCATCATCGAGAGCAAGCCCGAAGAGCTGCGCATGTTCCTCGAAGAGGCCGCCGGCGTCTCGAAGTACAAGGAACGCCGCCGCGAGACCGAGAACCGACTGAAGGACACGCGCGAGAACATCACGCGAGTGGAAGACATCCTGCGCGAATTGAACGCCAACCTCGACAAGCTCGAGAGCCAGGCCGTGGTCGCGCAGCAGTACCGCGCTCTGCAGGACGAAGGCGCCCTCAAGCAGCACCAGTTGTGGTTCCTGAAGCACCGCGATGCCGCCAACGAAGAGGAGCGCGTGAAGAAGGCCGCGGCCACCGCGGCCACGGCGCTCGAGGAACGCGTCGCGCAACTGCGCCAGGTCGAAGCCGACCTGGACACCGTGCGCCAGTCGCACTACCAGGCGGGCGACGGCCTGCACGGCGCGCAGGGCCTGCTGGCCGAAGCGGCCCTCGAGGTCAGCCGGCTCGAGGAGCGCATCCGCTATGTGGTGGACAGCCGCCAGCGTGCGATGCAACGAATCGACGAGCTGCAGGCGCAGGACGCCACCTGGCAGCAGCGCAGCAGCGATGCGAGCCTTGAGCTGAACGCCGCCGCCGCGCAAATCGGCGCGGCTGACGAGCAGGCCGCGCTGCTTGCCGCGCAGGCCCAAGCACATGCCGCGCAGCAACCGGCGCTCGACGACGCGCTGCGTGCGGCGCAGTCGCGCAGCAACGAGCAGCGCAGCAAGGTCGCCGAGGTGCAGCAGCAGATCCAGCTGATCGCGGCCGACAGCCGCAACATCGACGAGCAGGGCCGGTCGTTGCGCACGCGGCGCGAGAAACTGGTGGCGGAACGCCAGGGCCTCAGCGCGCCCGACAGCGCGCGCCTGGCGAGCTTGAAACTTGCGAGCGGCCAGGCGGTCGAGGCCCACGCGCGGGTCGATGCCCAGCTCACGTCGCTGAACGATGAGGTGCCTGCGCTCGACGAGCAACGCCGCGAGCAACAGGCGCTGGCCAACCTCGAGTCGGGCAAACAGGCCGACATCAGCGCGCGGCTCGATGCACTGCGCGCCTTGCAGGACAAGGTCCAGACCGAGGGCAAGCTCAAACCCTGGCTGGCCCGGCATGGTCTTGACAGCCTGCAAGGGCTGTGGACCCAGGTGCACATCGAGACCGGCTGGGAAACCGCGCTGGAGTCTGCCCTGCGCGAGCGCATGAATGCACTCGAGGTCGGCCGCATCGACACCGTGCGCGCCTTCGCGTCCGACGCACCGCCAGCCAAGCTGGCTTTCTATACCAAGCCAGCGGCGTCGATTGCCAGCACCCACCAGACGCTGCCGCGCCTGTCCGATCTGCTGCGCCTGGGTGACGCGGGCCTGAAGGCGCTGCTGGGCGACTGGCTCGAAGGCGTCTATACCGCGGCGACCCTCGACGAAGCCTTGGCCAGCCGCGGCAAGCTGACGCACGGCGAAATCATCACGACCCGCGAAGGCCATGCCGTCTCGCAATTTGCGGTGAGCTTCTATGCGCCCGACAGCGAACAGGCCGGCATGCTGGCACGCGCGCAGGAAATCGAGAACCTCGAGCGCCAGCAGCGCGCACAGGCGCTCATCGCCGACGCTGCGCGCAGCGCTTTGGTGCGCGCCGAGGCGGCCTGCACCGAGGCCTCGCTCAAATTGGCCAGCGTGCGGCGCGAAGCGGCCGAGGCGCAAACCCGCGCCCACCAGACGCAGGTCGAACTGATGCGGCTGGCGCAGCTGGTCGAAACCACCGCGGCGCGCAGCGCTCAGCTCGATGAAGAACTGGCCGACGTTGGTGCCCAGCTCGAAGCCCTGACCGAGCGCCGCGCCAGCGGCGAGGCTCGCTTCGAAGCTTTGGACCAGCAGCTCGGCGTGACTCAGCAGCGACATGCCGAACTCGACGAAGCCGTGATCGCTGCCGAGCGTGCGCTGGCCGCGGCACGCGAACAAAGCCGCGCCTTGGAGCGCGAGGTGCAGGAGGCGCAGTTCCAGTCACGCGCACTCGCGGCCCGGCGTGGTGAGTTGCAGCGCGCGATCGACACGGCGGCCGAGCAGGTCGCCGCCAACGCCCTGGCCGCCGAGCAGTTGCGGGCCGAGATGGCCACACTCGACGACGCCGTGGCCCAGGCCGGTCTGCAGACTGCGCTGGCCTTGAAGCTCGAACGCGAAGCTGCATTGGGTGCGCAACGCAGCCTTTACGACGACCTGACTGCCAGGCTGCGCAGCTTCGACGAGCAGCGTCTCACGATAGAACGCAGCCTGGAGCCGCTGCGCGAGAAGATCACCCGATTGCAACTCGAGCAACAGGCCGCTTCACTGGGCGGCGCGCAGTACCTCGAACAACTCACGGCTGCCGCGGTCGACATGGCCGCCCTGGCGCAGTCGATCACCCAAGCCGGTGTCAAACTCCAAGGGTTGCAGGGCGACATCGACCGAATCCACCGCGACATCGCCGCGCTCGGCGCCGTCAACATGGCCGCGCTCGAAGAGCTGACCACGTCGCGCGAACGCAAGATGTTTCTCGATGCGCAGAGCGCCGACCTCGCCGAGGCGATTGCCACCCTCGAAGGGGCAATCCACAAGATCGACCTCGAGACCCGTGACCTGCTGGCCCAGACCTTCAACCAGGTCAATGAGCACTTCGGCCGCATGTTCCCGACCTTGTTTGGCGGCGGTACCGCCAGGCTGGTGATGACCGGCGACGAGATACTCGACGCCGGCGTGCAGGTGATGGCGCAGCCGCCGGGCAAGAAGAACAGCACGATCCACTTGCTGTCGGGCGGCGAAAAGGCCCTCACCGCCATCGCCCTGGTATTTGCGATATTCCAGTTGAACCCGGCGCCGTTCTGCCTGCTCGACGAGGTCGATGCGCCGCTCGACGATGCCAATACCGAGCGCTATGCGAAGCTAGTCACCGAAATGAGCCAGGCCACGCAGTTCCTCTTCATCAGTCACAACAAGATTGCGATGGAAATGGCCCGCCAGTTGATCGGCGTGACGATGCAGGAGCAGGGCGTGTCACGGATCGTGGCGGTGGACATGGATGTGGCCGTGACCCTGGCCAAGGCGGCGTGAATGAACCACCCCCGAAGCGGCTTCGCCGCTCCCCCTCAAGGGGGCGCCGCTAATATCGGCGCATGACGCTTACCGCCGCGCTCATCCTGGTAGCCGTGCTCGCGCTTGCGGCGCTGGCCGTGCATGGGCTGTGGAGCACGCGGCGGGCACGGCCGCGGCGAGCGGCCGCTGAGGCGCAGGCTGCGCCGGAACGTGTCGATCCCTCGCTGGAGGCGCTGCCGGTCGACGCGGCAGCCGCACCGGCTTCGCTGCCGATCGCGTCACGCCGCGGCGGCGCGCGCATCGACGCCCTGATCGACGCCATCGCCACGCTCGCACTCGAAACACCCGCCAGTGGCGAGATGCTGCTGGCTCATTTGCCGACATCGCGCCGCGCCGGCAGCAAGCCGTTCCTTGTCGAAGGTTTGAATACCGCGAACGGTGAGTGGGAGGCGTTGGCGCTCGGCCATCGCTACAGCGAGTTGCAGGCCGGCGTGCAGCTGGCCAACCGCAGCGGGGCGCTGAACGAAATCGAGTACTCCGAGTTCGTGCAGAAGCTGCAGGCCCTGGCCGATGCCATCGGTGCGGTGCCCGACTTTCCCGACATGCTCGACGTCGTGGCGCGTGCGCGCGAGCTCGACGCTTTCTCCAACCCACACGACGCCACCTTGTTGGTGCTGCTGCGTGCCAATTCGGTGGCCTGGTCGGTCGGCTACATCCAGCAGTGCGCGTTGCGTCATGGCTTCGTACCCGGCGCGCTGCCTGGACAGCTGGTGCTGCCGGCGGCCGAAGATGGCGCGCCACCGGTGCTGACGCTGTCGTTCGACGCCCAGGTCGCTCTGGCCGCCTTGGGCGATGACGCGGCGACGGCTGCCTTGCGCGAGCTGACGTTGACGCTGGACGTGGCGCAAACCCCGGAGAGCGCTGAGCCGTTCGCGGCCTGGCATGCTGCTATCCGCGCTCTGGCCGACGACATGGACGCCACGGCCGTTGACGATGAAGGCCGGCCGCTGACGCTGCAGCACTTCGCGACCATCCACGAAGACCTGAAAGTGCTTTACCGGGCGCTCGAGTCGCGCGACATGGCGGCCGGCACCGCGGTGGCGCGGCGGCTGTTCCAGTGAACCCGCGCACGGTCGATGGCCATGGCGCCTGAGCGCGCTGCCGCGGCACGCGCATTCGAGCTGCGTGCGCTGCTGCAACACCACGCCAACCGTTACTACACACTCGATGCGCCGGAGATTGCCGACGCCGAATACGACAAGCTGTTTTCGGAGCTGCAGGCGATCGAGGCCAGGCATCCTGAGCTGTTGACCGCCGATTCACCAACGCAGCGCGTGATCGGCACGGTACTGGACGGCTTTGCGCCGGTACGACACGCGGTGCCGATGCTGTCGATCCGCACCGAGACCGACACGACGGCCGCCGGCGCCCGTACTTTCGATGCCCGCGTGCGTCGCGAGTTGGGACTTGCGGAAGACCAGCCGCCGATCGAGTACGCCTGTGAACTGAAGTTCGATGGCCTGGCGATCAACCTGCGCTACGAACGCGGCGTGCTGGTCCAGGCAGCCACCCGCGGTGACGGTGAAACCGGCGAAGACGTGACCCAGAACATCCGCACGATCGGTCGCATTCCACTGCGCCTGGCGGGTAGCGATGCGCCGGTGCTCGAAGTGCGGGGCGAGGTCTACTTGCGCCGCGACGATTTCGAGGCGCTGAACGAGCGCCAGCGCGAGAAGGGCGAAAAGACCTTCGTCAATCCGCGCAACGCTGCGGCCGGTGCCGTTCGCCAGCTCGACCCGGCCGTCGCCGCGCAGCGCCCCCTGAGTTTCTTTGTCTACGGCTTGGGCGACGTGCAGGGCTGGCCCGTGCCCGGCACCCACAGCGCCATGCTCGACGCCCTGGCTGCGATGGGCTTGCCGGTGAACGGCGACCGGCGTGTGGTGCAAGGCGCTTCAGGCCTGGTCGGCTTTCACCGGGACGTCGCGGCCTTGCGCGACGCGCTGCCGTTCGATATCGACGGCGTGGTCTACAAGGTGAACAGCCGATCGCTGCAACAGCAACTTGGGTACGTGACTCGCGAGCCCCGCTGGGCAGTTGCGCACAAGTACCCGGCGCAGGAGCAACAGACGCGCTTGAACGGCATCGAGATCCAGGTCGGCCGCACCGGCAAATTGACGCCTGTCGCCAGGCTCGAGCCGGTGTTCGTTGGTGGCACGACGGTCAGCAACGCCACACTGCACAACGTCTTCGAGTTGCGGCGCAAGGGCGTGCGCATCGGTGACGAGGTGATCGTGCGTCGCGCGGGCGACGTGATCCCCGAGGTCGTCGGCCGCGTGCCCGGCGCACGGACCGGGTATGTGGCGAATCTCCGCATGCCGCGCCAGTGCCCCGTCTGCGGCAGCGCAGTCGTGCGCGAGAAAGGTGCCATCGACCACCGTTGCAGTGGTGGCCTGTTTTGCGCCGCCCAGCGCAAGCAGGCGATCCTGCATTTCGCCGGCCGCCGGGCGATGGACATCGAAGGTCTCGGCGACAAGCTAGTCGATCAATTGGTCGAGGGCGGCGTCATCCGCAGCTTGCCCGAGCTGTTCAAGCTCGGCGTCACGTCGCTGGCCGCGCTCGAGCGCATGGCCGACAAGAGTGCGGCCAACCTGGTCCAGGCGCTGGACAAGAGCAAGTCCACCACGCTGGCGCGTTTCCTGTACGCGCTGGGGATTCGCCATGTTGGCGAAACGACCGCCAAGGATCTGGCCAGTCACTTCGGCTCGATCGATCGCCTGATGGACGCCAGCGCCGAGCAGTTGCTCGAAGTCGACGACGTTGGCCCGGTGGTTGCGCAGAGCATCCAGACCTTCTTTGCCCAGCCGCACAACCGCGAAGTGGTCGAACAGCTGCGCGCCGTCGGGATCGTCTGGCCCGAGCGCGATGGCAGCGCAGATCGCTCGCCCAAGCCACTGGCGGGCCGGACCTTCGTGCTCACCGGCACACTGCCCACATTGGCGCGCGACGACGCCAAGGCCATGATCGAGGCGGCCGGTGGCAAGGTGGCCGGTTCTGTGTCGAAGAAGACCCACTACGTCGTCGCCGGCGAAGAGGCCGGCGGCAAACTCGACAAGGCCCGTGCGCTCGGCGTCGTGGTGATCGACGAAGCCGCATTGCGTGAGATGCTCCAACCGTCATGACCCAACCCCTGCTCGGCATCGACCTCGGCGGCACCAAGATCGAAGTGGCCGTGCTCGCGCCTGACGACGGCCGCTTCCTGCTGCGCGAGCGTGTTGCGACGCCGCTCGGCTATGACGCCGTGCTGGCTGCGATCGGCGAACTGGTGGCGCGGGCCGAGGCCGCGGTGGGCGTGCACGGGCTGCCGATCGGCGTCGGCATTCCGGGCTGCATGTCGCCAGCCAGCGGCGTGGTCAAGGGCGCCAACACCACGGCGCTCAATGGTCGCGCGCTGGACCGCGACCTCTCCAGCATATTGCACCGCCCGGTGCGCATCGAGAACGACGCCAACTGCCTGGCCGTCAGCGAAGCGGTCGACGGGGCCGGCCGCGGCGCGCGCCTGGTATTCGCCGCGATCCTCGGCACGGGCGTCGGTGCTGGCATCGCCATCGACGGCCGAGCCTGGTCCGGTGCCAACGGCATTGCGGGCGAGTGGGGGCACAACGCCACGCCGCGGCTGCCCGAAGACCGCGGTGTGCCGACGCCACACTGCTGGTGCGGCCGCGGCATGTGCAATGAAACGGTGCTCAGTGGCCCCGGCTTTGCCGCCGACCACCTGCGCCACGGCGGCGGCGACCTCGATGCGCGCGGGATCGTCGACGCGGCGCGCCAGGGCGATTCGGGAGCGCGAGCCAGCCTGTCGCGCTACATCGATCGCCTGGCCGGCGCGCTCGCGCAGGTGATCAACGTGCTCGATCCGGAGGTCATCGTGCTGGGCGGCGGGCTCAGCAACGTGGTCGAGTTGTACGCCGCGGTGCCGGCAAAGTGGCCACGGCATGTCTTCTCCGATGTCATCACCACACCGCTGCTGCCTGCTTTGCATGGCGACTCATCCGGTGTGCGCGGGGCAGCCTGGTTGTGGCGCACGCAGTCAACCTGAGAGGGCAACGATGGCCGTTCGACCTATCCTGAAAATGGGCGACGCCCGCCTGCTGCGCGTGGCCGAGCCGGTGCTTGCACTCGACACCCGCGAACTGCACGCCTTGATCGCCGACATGTTCGACACCATGGAAGCAGCCGACGGCGCTGGGCTGGCTGCGCCGCAGATCGGCGAAAACCTGCAGTTGGTGATCTTCGGCTTCTCGCACAATGTTCGCTACCCGGATGCGCCGCCCCTGCCTCGCACGGTGCTGATCAACCCGGTGATCGAAGCCTTGGGCAGCGACGAAGAAGAGGGTTGGGAAGGCTGCCTGTCCGTGCCCGGCCTGCGCGGCATGGTGCCGCGCTGGTCGCGCATCCGCTACCGTGGCGTCGACCCGTCGGGCCAGCCCATCGAGCGCGAGGCCGACGGCTTCCATGCCCGGGTCGTGCAGCATGAAGTGGATCACCTCATCGGCCGCCTGTACCCGACCCGCATGCGCGACCTGACGAGACTCGGGTTCACCAGTGTGCTGTTCCCGGAACTCGACCCGGAGGCCGACGACTGAGCAATGTTCACGGACTGTAAAGCGATGTGAACGCGTCAGCCGTGGACCGGACTGTGGCGTTGAGCAGCACGCAGGCGCTCCCGAACGGGCGCCGTTGAGGAAACCGGTCATGCCAACTGCAGTGCGCCCCGACGTCGCCCAAAGGCTGTTCAACCATCTGGTCGCGCTCTCGCTCGCCGCCGTCGCACTGCTGGCCAGCGCCAGCGCCTGGGCCGACCCGCCTGGGCGTGTCGGACGCATTGCCGACTTCGCCGGCGCGGTGTGGTTGTTTGACCGCGAGCAGGGCGAGTGGATCGCCGCCACGCGCAACCGCCCGCTGACCAGCGGTGACCGCCTGTCGGCTGAGCGCGATGCGCGCGCCGAGTTGCAGATCGGCTCGGCCACCGTGCGCCTGGACGGCGACACTGAACTCGAAGTCACCGAACTCGACGACGACCATGTGCGCCTGCATCTGCACCACGGCAGCCTGGCGCTGCGTCTGCGCAGCAACGAGTCGGTGCGCGAGTTCCAAGTCACCACCAACGAAGGCCGCTTTGAGCCGATGCAAACCGGCCACTACCGCATCGACCAGCAAGACAACGACAGCTTCGGCGCAGTCATTGCCGGGGCGTTGCGCTTCGAGGCCCGCGACAGCGCCCTGGACATCAATGCCGGCCAGCGTGCCGAGTTCTGGGTCGATCGCGGCATCACGCATTACAGCTGGGCTGCGCCGGCCAACGACCGCTTCAGCGACTGGATCGCCCAGCAAGACCAGCAGGACCAGCGCGCGGCGAACTACCGGCCCTACGTCTCGCCCGAGATGACTGGTGCCGAAGACCTGGATCGCTATGGCGACTGGGATCGCCACCCCGAGTACGGCAGCTTGTGGTTGCCGCGCCGCATCGAACCGGGCTGGGCGCCGTACCGTTACGGCCACTGGGCCCACGTGCGCCCATGGGGCTGGACCTGGGTTGACGACGCCCCCTGGGGCTTCGCACCCTTCCACTACGGCCGCTGGATCTCGTGGCGCGGCCGCTGGGCCTGGGCCCCGGGCCAGTACGTCGCGCGCCCGGTCTATGCGCCAGCGCTGGTGGCCTGGATCGGTGGGCCGAATGTCAGCATCGGCATCAACATCGGCGGTCCGTCGGTCGGTTGGGTGGCGTTGTCGCCGCGCGAGATCTATCGGCCGAGCTACAACGTCACCAACATCTACATCACCAATGTCAACAGCCCGTATCGCCGTTGGCACCCGCCAACCCAGCCGAACCAGCCCTTGCGCACCGGCCCGGTTATGTACACCAACCAGGGTGTGCCGGGCGGTGTGACGGTGGTGCCGCAAAACGTGCTGCGCGAACGCCAGCCGATCAGCAAAGCGGTGATTGCGCCGGTCGATCCGCGCACGATGCTCGGCGGGGTGGCACAGCC
>Ga0209254_10003370_pt1 | contig 14567 bp, 12 predicted proteins | sample FrelakmetDIP11DI_FD_187148 | JGI IMG/M metagenome (GOLD analysis project Ga0209254, IMG submission 187148) | Freshwater lake sediment microbial communities from the University of Notre Dame, USA, for methane emissions studies - DIP11 DI (SPAdes)... | ecosystem: Environmental > Aquatic >...
GCGGCGAATGGGGCAAAGTGCGCGACCACCCCCTCGCTTGCGGGAAACCCCGATGCCGAACCCATCTTTCCTGGCGTCCGTGGCCGTGCTGGCCCTGTCGTCCCTCGCCACCGCTGCCGTGGCTGCTTCCGCCACCGTCGCCGGGGCCGACCAGATCGTCGCCCGCACGCTGCCCAACGGCCTCAAGGTCGTGGTCTGGCCCGATCACGACATCCCCAACGTCGCAATGTACACCTGGTACCGGGTCGGCAGCCGCAACGAGCGGCCGGGCATCACCGGCCTGTCGCATTACTTCGAGCACATGATGTTCAACGGCACCAGGACGCGCGCGCCCGGCGAGTTCGATCGCGTCATGGAGGCCAGCGGCGGCAGCAACAACGCCTACACCAGCTCCGACGTGACCGTGTACCAGAACTGGTTCCCGTCGAGCGCTACCAAGCTGATCTTCGACCTGGAGGCCGACCGCATGCGCCAGCTCGATTTCGACCCGAAGGTGGTCGAGAGCGAGCGCGGCGTGGTGTATTCCGAGCGGCGCTCCTCGGTCGACAACGACAACTTCGGCACGCTGCTCGAGCAGATGCAGGCCACGGCCTACGTCGCCCACCCGTACCAGATCCCGACCATCGGCTGGCCGTCGGACATCGAGGGCTGGAAGATCGAGGACCTGCAGGCGTACTACAAGCAGTACTACGCGCCGAACAACGCCGTGATGCTCGTGGTGGGCGCGGTGGACCCCGAGGCGGTGTTCAAGCTCGCCGAGCACTACCTGGCACCGCTCGAGGCGCAGCCCGCGCCGCCGCCGGTGACGACCAAGGAGCCGCCGCAGCTCGGCGAACGCCGCATCCGCGTGCAGCGTGACGCGCAGACGCCGCTGGTCGCGATGGCGTGGCACTCAGGCGCCGCGCCCGATCGACAGTCGCGCGTCATGGAGGTGCTGCTGTCGATCCTCGGCGACGGCGACTCGTCGCGACTGCATCAGCGACTGGTGGAGCAGGAGCGCGCCGCCGTGCAGGTCGGCACGCAACTCGAGGCGGGGTTCGATCCCGGCCTCGCCTGGGTGTACGCGGTCGCGCCGCCCGGCTTCGACGTGGCGAAGACCGAAGCGCTGATCGACGAAGAGATCGCGCGGCTGGCCAAGGACGGGCCGAGCACCGCCGAGCTGGCCAAGGCGCGCAACCAGGCACTGGCGGGCTTCTGGCGCGGCCTGCAGACCATCAGCGGCAAGGCGCAGGCACTCGGCACCTACGAGGTGTTCCACGGCGACTACCGCAAGCTGTTCGACGCGCCGGCGGTGTACGAAAACATCACCGCTGAAGACGTGCAGCAAGCGGCTGCGCAGGTGCTGCGCAAGGAAAATCGCACGGTCGGCGTGCTGGAATCGCCACCGCCGGGCACGGCTGCGGGCACCGCGGCAGGTGCGCAATGAACCCGCGGACCCTGTTGATCGCCGCCGCCGCATCGCTGGCGGGCCTGTGCGTGGGAATGGCCTCGGCGGCCGGCGCGGAACCGGCCGGCGTGAAGCTGCCGGACTTCGAGCGCGTGACGCTCGCCAACGGTGCGCAGGTCATGCTGATGCCGAAGCGCGACACGCCGCTGGTCGCGCTGAACGTCGTGGTGCGCGGCGGGGCGCTCGCCGACCCGCCGGGCCGCGAGGGCACGGCGGCGCTGCTCGCGGACCTGGTGCAGAAGGGCGCAGGCTCGCGTGATGCAGCGCAGTTTGCCGAGGCGATCGAGGGCGCCGGCGGCGAACTGTCCGTGTCGGCGGGAGCGGAGAGCCTCGTGCTCGGGGCCAGCTTCCTGTCGCGCGACGTCGGGCTGATGGTCGAACTGGCCAGCGACGCACTGCTGCGGCCGGCCATGGCCGCCGATCAGTTCGGCAAGGTGCGCGAGCTGGCGGTGCAGTCCATCGCTGCCGCCAAGGACTCCGATCCGCGCGCGCTGGTCGGCTCGTATGGCGACGCGTGGCTGTTCCGCGGCCACCCGTACGGCCGTCCCGTCGGTGGCGACGAGACGTCGCTGGCCACCGTGACGCTCGAGGACGTGCGCAGTTTCTTCGCTGCGCAGGTGCGGGGCGACCGGCTGCTGATCGCAGTCGTCGGCGATTTCGAACCGGCCGACATGCGACGCCGGCTGGAGCAGGCGTTCGGCTCGCTGCCGCGCGCCATGGCCTCGCCGCCGGTGGCGCCGGTCGCGCAGCGCGGGCAGGGACGCCGCGTGCTGCTGGTCGACAAGCCGGGCGCTACGCAAACCTACTTCTGGCTCGGCAACGTCGGCGCGTCGCGGACCGACCCGGCGCGCACCGCGCAGGACGTGGTCAACACCGTGTTCGGCGGCCGCTTCACCTCGATGCTGAACACCGAGCTGCGCGTGAAGAGCGGTCTGAGCTACGGCGCCGGCTCCGGCTTCTCGCGGCCCGCGCAGCCGGGCTCGTTCCGGATCACGTCGTTCACGGCGACCGAGTCGACCGTGCCGGCCATCGACCTCGCACTCGCCACGCTCGACCGGCTGCACAAGGACGGGCTCGACGACCAGGCGCTCGATTCCGCGCGCAGCTATGTGCTCGGCCAGTTCCCGCCGCGCCTCGAGACCAACGGCGCGCTGGCGGCGCAGCTCAACGACCTCGCCCTGTACGGCCTCGGCCGCGAGGATGTGGACGGGTTCGCGGCACGGGTCGGCACGGTGGATGGTCCGACGGCGCGCGCGACGATCAACGCGGCATTCCCGGCGTCGGCCGATCTCGTGATGGTGCTGATCGGCGACGCGGCACGGATCCGCGACGACGTGCGCAAGTACGGGCCGGTCACCGAGATGAAGCTCACGGATCCGCGCTTCGCAGCGCGATGAAGCCGTTGACCGCGATCCTGGCTGGGGCGACAGGCCTGGTCGGCGGCGAATGCCTGCGCCGCCTGCTGGCCTCGCCGCGCTACGAGCGCGTGATCGTGGTGACACGGCGCAATCTCACCGACGTGCCTGCGGACCGTAAGCTGCGCCAGGTGGTCACCGAATTCGAGAATCTCGGCGAGGTGCGCGAGCGGCTGCACGGTGACCATGTCTATTGCGCGCTCGGCACCACGATCCGCAAGGCCGGCTCGCAGGAGCGCTTCCGCGCGGTGGACTGCGAATACCCGCTGCGCCTCGCGCAGCTGACGCGCAAGAACGACGCGCGGCACTTCTCGATCGTGAGTGCACTTGGCGCCAGCCGCTCTTCACCATTTTTCTATTCACGGGTCAAGGGCGAGACCGAGGAGGGGCTGCAGCAACTCGGCTGGCCGAGCCTCGCCATCGTGCGGCCGTCGGTGATCGCGGGCGACCGCGCCGAGGCGCGGCCGCTCGAGCGGCTCAGCGAGCATTTGCTACGGTTCGCACCCGCCACCTGGCGGCCGGTGCCCGCCGGCGACATCGCCGCGGCAATGGTCGTGCTGGCCCTGCGCGAGCGGCCGGGCGTGACGGTGCTCGAGTCGCGCGAAATCTCAGGCGTCGCCCAGCACCTCGAGTAGCGACGCCCCATAGCGCTCGAGCTTGCGGACACCGATGCCCGGGATGTCCGTCAGCGCCGCGACGTCGCGCGGGCGTTGACGCGCGATTTCCGCCAGCGTCGCATCGTGCAGGATCACGTAGGCAGGCACGGCCTGGCGGCGCGCTTCGGCCAGCCGCCACGCCTTGAGGCGCGCGTAGCGCCCGGCCTCGCCGGCGGCATCCGGGACCGCAGCGATGGATGCGCCGTCGCCGCCCGCCACGACCGTGCGCGCCTTCCTCGTCCGCCGCACGCGTGGCGCCGTGCGGCGCATCTCGACCGGCTGCTCGCCCTTCAGCACCGGGCGGCTGGCCGGCATGAGGCGCAGCGCCCCGTAGGCCGCGTGATCCACGTGCGCGAGGCCGAGCGCCACGAGCTGCCGGAACACGTCGCGCCAGGCGGCCTCGTCGAGGTCGCTGCCGATGCCGAACACGCCAAGCTGGTGGTGGTCCCAGCGCTGCACTCGCTCGGTGTCCTTGCCGCGCAGCACGTCGATGAGGTGGACCGCGCCGAAACGCTGGCCGGTGCGGTAGATCGCCGACAACGCCTTCTGCGCGGCAACGGTGGCATCCCAGGTCTCGGGCGGGCTGAGGCAGGTATCGCAGTTGCCGCAGGGCGCGCTGTCCTCGCCGAAGTACGCCAGCAAGCGCACGCGGCGGCACTGCGCCGTCTCGCACAGGCCGAGCAGTGCGTCGAGCTTGGCGCTCGCGACGCGCTTGTGCTCGTCGCCGGCCTCCGATGCCTCGATCATGCGCCGCTGCTGCACCACGTCCCCGAGGCCGTACACCATCCACGCATCGGCGGGCTGGCCGTCGCGGCCGGCGCGCCCGGTCTCCTGGTAATAGCCTTCGATGCTCTTCGGCAGGTCGAGGTGCGCGACGAAGCGCACGTCGGGCTTGTCGATGCCCATGCCGAAGGCGATGGTCGCGACCATCACCACGCCGTCCTCGCGCTGGAAGCGCGCCTGACGCTCGCTGCGCGTGGCCGCCTCGAGGCCGGCGTGATAGGCGAGGGCAGTGACGCCCTGAGTTTGCAGCCACTGCGCGGTTTCGTCGACGCGCCGACGCGAGAGGCAGTAGACGATACCCGCGTCGCCGGGATGCTCGCCGCGGATGAAATCGAGCAGCTGCGTGCGCGCATCGCGCTTGTCGGTGATGGTGTAGCGGATGTTCGGGCGGTCGAAGCTCGAGACGAACACCCGCGCATCCTGGAGCGCCAGGCGCTCGATGATCTCGCGACGGGTCTGCGGATCGGCCGTGGCCGTGAGCGCGATGCGCGGCACGTCCGGATAGCGTTCGTGCAGCACGTTGAGCTGCAGGTACTCGGGACGGAAGTCGTGGCCCCACTGCGACACGCAGTGCGCCTCGTCGATCGCGAACAACGCGAGGCGCGAACGGTCCAGCAGCTCGAGGCAGCGCGGCGTGGTCAACCGCTCCGGGGCTACGTACAGCAGGTCGAGCTCGCCGGCGAGCAGTGCATTTTCGACCGCGCGCGCGGTGGCGAGGTCGAGTGTCGAGTTGAGGAACTCGGCCCGCACGCCGAGCTGGCTGAGCGCCGCGACCTGGTCCTGCATCAGCGCGATCAGCGGCGAGACGACGATAGCCGTGCCCGGCCGCAGCAGCGCCGGCAGCTGGTAGCACAGCGACTTGCCGCCGCCGGTCGGCATCAGCACCAGCGCATCACCGCCGGCGACGATGTGCTCGACGATTTCGCGCTGCGCACCGTGGAACTCGCGGTGCCCGAACACCCTGCGGAGGAGATCCAGCGGCATTCGTCAGCGCAGTTCGGAGCGGGCGACGTCGTAGACGTACTTGAAGCGCGGGTTGGCGGGGTCGAGCTGCGTGGCGCGCCGCAGCTCGCGCAGCGCCTCATCCTTGCGCTGCTGGCGCACCAGCGACAGGCCGAGGGCGTGGTGCAGGGCGGCGGCATCGGGCGATAACGCCAGGCCTTCGCGCAGCGTCCGCTCCACCTCCGCCTCGCGGCCCAGCATGCGCATCAGGTCGGCGAGGTTCGCCCAGGCGGGCACGAAGCGTTGGTCGAGCTGCAGCGCCGCCCGATACTCGGCCTCGGCGGCGACGCCATCGCCGCGCTCGGCGAGAAAGCCGCCGAGGTTGGTGCGATGCTCGGGGCGATCGGCATTGAAGCGCTCGGCCGCGGCGTACTCGTCCGTCGCGACCTGGAAGGCCGCCAGGCTGGTCGCATCGAAGGCATCGTCGGCGAGCGGCGCGAGCGTGCGCGCCGCCTGCATGCGCACGATGCGCGACGGATCGGCCAGCAGCGGCATGACCGCGCGCCGCTGCAGCGGCGGCAGTTGCTCGAACACGGCGACTGCCGAGCGACGCACCAGCGGGCTCGCGTCGTCGAGTGCGGCCTCGGCAGCGAGCAGCGAGCTTTCGCCGGGCACACCCGCCAGTCGCTGGAGTGCCGACGCACGCGCGATGGCCGATTCGTCCTGGTTGACCGCGACCTGCGTCAACGCCATCGCTGCCGAGGGATCGCCTCGATCGGCGGCCGCGAACGCCTCCGCGAAGCCCTGGAAGCCGGGCTTGGGCTCCGGGTAGCGCTTGCGGATCGCAGCGGCTGCCCACGCCGCATCGCGGTCGGTGTGGCACTGGTTACAGGCATTGGGCGTGCCGAGGCTCACCGTGCGGTCCGGCCGCGGGATACGGAAGCTGTGATCGTGGCGTGGGTCCACCACCATGTAGGTGTCGGTCTTCATGTGGCACGACGCGCAGGCCGCGCCCGGCGTGCCCGGTGCATGGAAATGGTGCTGCGTCGTGTCGTACTTCGACGCCAGGTGGCACTGCGCACACACCGTGTTGCCGTCGGCACGCAGCTTGCCGCCGTGCGGCTCGTGGCAGTCGCCGCAGGTCACGCCCTTGTCGTACATGCGGCTCGACAGGAACGAGCCCCAGTTGAACACCTCGTCGCGCTGCTGGCCGTCGGCATGGTACAGGCCGTCGCCGAGCAGCGCGGGCAGGTAGTGGTCCGTGAACGGCTCGCCCGGACGGTAGCCGTTCGAGAACTGGCCGCGGCGTGCGTGGCACTGCGCGCAGACATCGAGTTCCTTGCTGGTCGTGCGCGGCTGGGTGCGCGTGGCGTTGCCGGTGCTGGGGTCGATTACCCAGGCGGCATTGCGTCGCTCGTCGAACGCCACCGACAGTCCGCCCGAGGCCGGTCCGGCGCCACCCGCCGCCGCGCTGCGCGCGAGCTCGACGTGCCGGCTGCCGGGTCCGTGGCAGGCCTCGCAGCCCACGCTCACCTCGGCAAACTGCGTCGCGAAGGTGTTCGTCGCAGCGTCGTAGTTCTTGTGCACGTCCGTCGAGTGGCAGTCGGAGCACATGAAGTTCCAGTTCTGCTGCCGCTGCGTCCAGTGCAGCTCGTCGGTGTGCGCGATGCGCTCGTCGGGGTAGAGGTGGAACCAGCGCTGCCCGCCCTGCGTTTTCGGCCGCGCGTCCCACGCCAGCGACAGCGCCTGCACGCGGCCGCCGGGCAGCTCGACCAGGTATTGCTGCAGCGGATACACACCGAAGGTGTGGCGCACCTCGAAATCCGCCAGCTTGCCGTCCGGGCCCTCGGTGCGCACCACGAACCTGCCGTCGCGGCGGAAGAACTCGCTCGTGACGCCACGGTTGCGGAATTTCACGCCTGAGAAGTCGCCGAGCACGGTGCGCTCGTCGGCGGCCTGCATGGCCGCGGCGTGCTGCGATTGCTGCCAGCGCTGGAACTCGTCCGCGTGGCAATCACGGCAGGCGGTGGAGCCGACGTACGCCAGTGGTGCGGCCGCGGCACCGTTGTCGCCGGGTCGGGACGGCGTAGTGACCGCGGGCGTCGCCGGACCGAACACGCCGCCGCGCCACGCCGCGAAGGCGCCGACCGCGAGCAGTGCGGTGCCGACCAGGCCGGCGACGATGACGCGGCGCGACATGCTTGGGCTAGGCAGCCCCGCCGATCTGCAGCAGGGCCAATCCGGGGGTCACAGCTTCTGCTTCGGCTTCAGGTCCTCGGGGACCGGCGAGTGTTCCTTGAGTTCGCCGAGGCCCTTGACCACGGTGCTGGCCCAGGCCTTGAACAGCGTGCGGAACTCGGCGAGGTTGGTGACGCTGGTGGTCATCTGCATCGTCGAGCGCTGCGTCTCGCGGCGGTCGAGCACGCGACCCAGCAGCAGGTTGGTGGTCGAGTCGCGCACCTCGATGACCAGTGTCGCCTCGCCGGCCTGCGTGGTGTAGGTGGTCGAGCGTCCGGCGGTGGGGACGTCGGGGGCGGTGACGTACAGGTTGAGCACCGCGGTCGACACGCGCATTACATCGCGCCCCGGCGCCTGCACGATGGTGTAGCCCGCCTTGGTGAGGGCCTCGACGAAGATCTCATCGAAGTTGCTGCGCGCGGCGGCGAGGATCTTCTCGGCATCCTCCTGGGTCACATTGCGCGAGAGGTTGCGCGAGTCGTTCTGCGATCGCAGCCAGTTCTTGGCGAACGCGACCTCGGCTGGGTCGACCATCAGCCTGGTGTACTGACGGAAGTCGGCACCCGGCAGCAGGTAGGCAGCGTCCATGCGCTTCGGTTTCACCTGCACCAGGCCATCCCAGGATTCGGGCATGTCGTCGGCCACCGCGGCACCGCAGATGGCAACCAGCAGCACCGCAGCAAGCCAGGTCAGCGTTCTCATCTTCGTATGTCCATGTGAGGGTGGGACGACGGGCACGGCCTCGATCGCACTACGGCGTGCGTCGCGCACTGCGGAGTCCGTGTGGAACCGACTCGATTATAGCGCGGCGCGAGTGCCGGCTCAGCCCTCCGGCACTGGTGTCAGGTCTGCGGCGCGCAGTGCGTGCGCCGAACCGACGCCCAGCCGTTTGATCAGCAACATCGCCTCGCCGATCGGCATGTCGAGCGCCCGGACCCGGCCGGTGGGCAGGTACATGACGTTGCCGGACATCGGTGTGGGCGCCTGCGGCAGGAACACCGCGACCCAGCCCGGGCCCACTTCCTCCAGCAGATAGCCGAGTTGCCAGCCACCTTCGATGCTCACCATTGCGGGGCGAAGGTTGTGTGCGTCCTCGATCTGGGCGAGCCCCTCGGCCATGGTCTTCACCATGCGGTACTGCGGCAGGTTGCCGAGCAGCGAATCCTCGAGCCATCGAGCCAGGCCGCGCCCCGTCTGGGTCCTGGCAAACAGTCCAGCCAGGAAGGAGAGCAGCAGCAGCACGACGGCGGCGATGATCGTGGCCGCGGCCACGCCGGCAATCTTGTGCTCCGGGAACAGCGCGGCGAGCGGTCCGGCAATCTTGCCGGCAAATGCCATGCCGTGCCGCAGGACCAGGATCAGCAGGATCAACGGCACCAGGAACACGATTCCGCCGACGATCGTCGCCTTGAAGAACTCCTTGACTGCTTTCACTGGCTTCCTCCAAGCGACGCTGCATCTGCGCGGGATCTGCTGTGACTAGGCTAGCACCAGCACGATGTCCTCGCGGACCGCCGGCCAGCAGCTGGGTGCCCCAGTCCGGCAGGTTTGCCGGACGGGATCGCGCAGCTACACTGGCCACCTGTAGCACACGAGGCAGCACCGCATGCGTCGCGCCGTTGGTTCCCGCCGTGGGGCCCTGCTGAAAGTAGGTGCCTGCTGCGCCATCGCGCTGCTGGCGTCGACCGCCGTGCCGGCCGCACCGAGCCAGGGAGCAGCCAACCAGGCAGCGATGCCGGCTGGGGCGCCTTCGGTTCCTGCCGAGGTCAACTCGCCTCCGGCCGACGTCCACATTGCCAACCGCCGCATCGTCACGCTGCGCGCCGACGTACTCGGTGCGCCGCCGGCGGACCGGGCGGTCGCCGTCCAGGAGCGTATCGCGGCGGTGGTCGCAGAGGGTGGACCTCTGGCAGTCGGCACGCGGGACATACAGGGCGGCATCGCATTGCTCATCGACGGGCATGTCGTGATGCGCGTGTTCGACGAGGATGTCGACGCCGAGGTGGGGGAGACCACCATGGCGGCCGCGACCCGGGCGGCGGACCGTCTGCGGCTGGCACTGGGCGAGGTCCGCGAAGCGCGCGACTCGCGGCAGATGCTGGCCGCAGGCGGTTACACGCTGCTCGCCACGCTCGTGATGCTGGGCGTGCTGTGGGCCCTGTTGAAGGCGTATGGCTGGAGTGCCGGGCGACTGCACGGGTTCGTGGAGCGTCGGTCCGCAGGTTTGACGAAAACCCTTGGGCACCAGACCGTGGGTCAGCTGGGCCTCGCGCGACTGGCGGCCATGCCGCTCAAGCTGCTGGCCTTCCTGGTCAGCGTGGTCGTGGTGTACGAATGGCTCGGGCTGGTGCTGGCGCAGTTTCCCTACACCCGTCCGTGGGGCGAGGCGCTGCTCGCCGGGCTGATGACCCAGCTCAGCGAGTTCGTATTCGCGGCGATGCAGGCACTGCCGGGCCTGCTGTTCGTGTTGCTCATCTTCCTGATCGCCCGGTTCGTTACGCGCCTGCTGCGCGTGTTTTTCGCTGGCGTCGAGCACCGTCGCATCGAGGTGCCATGGGTGGACGAAGCGACCGCCCGGCCGACCGGCCGGTTGCTCAGCGCCTTCGTCTGGCTGCTGGCGCTGGTCGCCGCCTATCCCTATTTTCCAGGCAGCGGCAGCGAGGCCTTCAAGGGCATCGGCGTGTTCGTCGGACTCATGCTGTCGATCGGCTCATCCGGGGTGGTCAACCAGGTCGTGAGCGGCCTGATGCTGATGTACACGCGCACACTGCGTCCGGGCGAGTTCGTGCAGATCGGCGAAACGGAGGGTACGGTAACGTCGATCGGTTTCATCACGACCCAGATCGAGACACTGCGTCACGAGGAGGTCAACATCCCGAACGCGGTCATCGCCGGCTCCGTCACTCGCAATTACTCGCGGCTCGCGGCGGATGGCGGGGTGCGCGTGGCCACCAAAGTCACGATCGGTTACGACACTCCGTGGCGGCAGGTGCAGGCGATGCTGCAGATAGCCGCGGATCGCACCGGCAGTGCGGCCAAGGAGCCGCCGCCGCGCGTGCTGCAGACTGCATTGCACGATTTCTACGTCGAGTACACGCTGCTCGTGACGGTCATGCAGCCGAAGCTGCGGATGGCCACGCTGAACGAGCTGCACGGCCACATCCAGGATGTGTTCAACGAGCACGGCGTGCAGATCATGTCGCCCAACTACGAAGCCGACCCAGCGGGCCCGAAGCTCGTGCCGCCGGCGGACTGGTACAAGTCGCCAGCGGACCTGGCAGCGCAGCGTTCGGCCGATACGAATCAGCAAATGCCGTCCGCAGGGACGCGAGGTACCGCATGAATCGTCATACGCAAATGCCTGCCGTCGTCGCGTCGATCCTTGGTTGCTGCGCGACCGCACCGGTCCTGGCCGCCGATGGCGACTGGGAGCACACCGTGATCATCTACGCCATGGGTGCGGCGATCGACGGCGAAGTCACGATCGGCAACCTCACTGTGCCGGTGAATGTCAGCATGTCCGACGTGTTCAGCGCGCTCGAGATGGGCGCCATGGGCGCGTATCACGCCGACAACGGCACCTGGTCGTTCACGCTCGACGCCACGTTCATGGGGCTCGGTGGCACGGCCGAGAGTCAGCGCGACATCGTCAAGGGCGACGTGGACATGGACCAGGTGACCCTGATGGGCACCGTGGGCCGCCGGATTGCGCCCAATCTCGAGGGGCTGTTCAGCTTGTCGTGGTTCGACCTTTCCACCGACCTGAAGCTCACGACCCGCAACCCGCTCACCGGCGCCGAGACCACCCGCACGGCGGGCGACGACGCGAGCTGGCTCGACCCCATGGTCGGCCTGCAGTACAACGCGCCGTTCGCCGACGACTGGCGCTTCAACCTGCGTGGCGACATCGGGGGCTTCGGCATCGGCTCGGACCTGAGCTACCAGCTGCTGGCCAACGTCCGCTGGCAGGCAACCGAGACGATCGGCGTGGTGTTCGGGTACCGCCTGATCGGCTTCGACTATGAGGACGGCCGCAAGGGCGACCGCAACTACCAGCACTACGACCTGACCGAGCAGGGGCCGCTGGTGGGGATGACGATTTCGTTCTGAGAGAATCGATGCGGATTCAATCACATGCAGTTCCCGGGCGCACTCGCATGGCGTGCGTCCTGGCCGCGGCCGTGGCTGTTGCGACGATCTGCTGGCCGACACCAGCATCGGCTGCGCCCAAGACCGACGTCGTGGTGCTGCGCAACGGCGATCGCATCACCGGTGAGATCAAGAGCCTGGACTACAACCGGCTAAAGCTCAGCACCGACCACATGGGCACGATCTACATCGAGTGGGACAAGATCGAGCGCGTGCAGACCGACCAGTACCTGCTGCTCGAGCGAGCCGACGGCTCACGTGCCTACGGACAGCTGGCTGGCGGTGGATCCGACGCGCGCCTGCTCGTCCGCAGCGACCCGGCAGGTCCGCCGATCCCCGTCGCCATGGCGGAGGTCGTGCGCGCCCGGCCGATCGAGGGCGGCGATTTCATCGATCGCCTCGATGGCTATGTCAGCGCCGGGTTCGACCTCTCGAATTCCGGCAATAACACCACCCTCGACCTGGCCGGCGGCCTGTCGTCCCGGACGCGGGTTCGTGAATGGTCGGTCGATGGCAGTGCCAGCATCACGGACGACACCGCCACGCGCACCGAGCGCTATTCCCTGGACGGCGTGGTGCGGCGGCTCCTGCAGGGCCAGAACTACTACCAGGGCCAGCTCGGCTTCCTGCGCAACACCGAACTCGACCTGAACGTGCGCTCCCTGGCCGGTGGCGGAGTTGGCCGGTACCTCGTGCGCAGCAATCGCGCCGAATGGGCCGTCGGCGTCGGCCTCGGCTACAACCACGAGAACTATGTCGGCGTAGACCCGGTCGACAGCCTCGAGTTGCTGCTGGGCACGGAGTTCTCGATCTTCCGCTACGACTTCCCGGAAACCGATATCGGCGGCGCGATCTACCTGCTGCCGAGCCTGACGAAGTCCGGCCGCTACCGCTCCGAGGCCGATCTGCACGCCAAGTACGAGTTCGTCGACGACCTGTACTTCGAACTGCGCATGTACGGCAGCTACGACAGTGAGCCGCCGAGCCCGAAAGCACCGAGCAGCGACTATGGAGTCGTCACATCGCTGGGCTACAAATTTTGAACGGACCGCTGGACATACCGGTGCTGGTGTCGCGACTGCTGGCGCTGCTCGACACGTCGGCCGCCCTGGCCGAGCAGCTCCCGGCCAGAGCGAACCGGGAACCGACGCCCGCAGGGCGCACGCCACTAGAGATTGCCTACCACGTGCCGCAGGTGGTGGTCGGCCTCCTCGATGCGGCACTCGGCGGCCGGCTGGCCCGCGAGCACCTCGAGCGACGCCCGCCCGAACACATCGCGACCGGCGCGGACGTGGCGCAACTCACCCGCAGCGTGACGCAGGCGCTGGCGGTCTGGTGGGGCGCGAACCGGCTGCGCCTGCCGGCTGAGGTCGACACCTATGCCGGGCGCAGGCCGCTGCTGCAGTTGCTCGAGCACACCACCACGCACGTTGCGCGACACGTGCGCCAGCTGCAGTTGCTGCTCGAGCAGCGTGGGGTCTCGCCGCGACCGTCCTTGCATCCTGCATTACTGGTTGACCTGCCGCTGCCCAGTGACCCTTGGGCAGGAGTGGCCCTGCCATGAGCGTATCCGCCGCCAGGCAACGTGGCCGAATGCCGGGCGCGCGACGATTGCTGTTGCTAATGGCCGCCGCACTGCTGGCGGTTCCCGCTGCGGCAGAAACGCTGCTGGTGGTGCGCAAGAGCGACAACGCGCTGGATTTCATGGACCCGGGTTCGGGCCTGCGGGTCGCGACCGCGGCGCTCGGCCACGCGCCGCACGAGGTGAGCGTGTCGCCGGACGGCCGGCGCGCCGTCGTCAGCAACTACGGTACCCGCGAGCAGCCGGGCTCGACCCTCAGCATCGTGGACCTCGAGCAGCCGCGCGAGCAGCGGCGCATCGACCTCGCACCGCACACCCGGCCACACGGCGTGGCGTGGTTCGCTGCGGACCGACTTGCCGTCACGGTCGAGGGATCGCAGCAGCTGCTGGTCGTCGAGCCCGACACCGGACGGATCGTCGCGGCGATCGCCACAGGGCAGGAGGTGTCGCACATGGTGACCGTGAGTGGTGACGGCAGCCGCGCCTACGTCACCAACATCGGCTCGGGCAGTACCACGGCGATCGACTTGGCGGCAGGCCGCAAGCTGGGCGACGTGGCCACGGGCGGTGGCTCCGAGGCGCTGGCCCTGACGCCCGACGGGCGTGAACTGTGGGTCGCGGCGCGCGCGGACGGGCAACTGGCGATCGTCGACACCGCTTCGCTGGCAGTCATCGAGCGCCTGCCGCTGCCAGGCGTCCCGATCCGCATCGCCATGACGCCGGACGGGCGCACGGCGTTGGTCACCTGTGCAGGCTCCGCCGAACTGGTGGCCTTCGATGTCGCGAGTCGCCAGGAACAGGGTCGCCGCAAGGTCGACGTACCGCTGGCGCCAGGGGCGGAGCAGCGGCCATCCGCCCGCCTCGCACCGGGCAGCACGCTGCCGGTCGGGTTGCTGATCGCTCGCGATGGCCGCAGCGCCTATGTGGCGTCGACCATGGGCGATCGCGTCGAGCAATACGACGTGGCCACGCTCGCGCCACTGCGCAGCATCCCGGTGGCGGGCGAGCCGGACGGGCTTGCCGCGACGCACGTCGTGCCACGCGCTGCCTGTCACGCCTGCACGACTGACCCGATCGCTCCGTAGCTGCCAGCGATTCTCATTGCGAGCCTGTTTTTCGCAGTGCAACAATGACTTGGCTAGGTAGTTCTACGATTGATCCTGCGGCGCCTCGGGTCGGACCATCCGCGTGTCCTGACCGGCCGGTAGCCTTGGTTTGACCCACGATCCAGGTGCGACTGGCGCAACGTCACAACAAACGGGAGCACGAGATGGGTCGTCAAGAAACTTTCTATGAGTTGATCCGCCGCCAGGGTATCTCGCGGCGCAACTTCCTGAAGTTCTGCTCGCTGAGCG
>Ga0209254_10003371_pt1 | contig 14566 bp, 9 predicted proteins | sample FrelakmetDIP11DI_FD_187148 | JGI IMG/M metagenome (GOLD analysis project Ga0209254, IMG submission 187148) | Freshwater lake sediment microbial communities from the University of Notre Dame, USA, for methane emissions studies - DIP11 DI (SPAdes)... | ecosystem: Environmental > Aquatic >...
GACATCTCTAATTCCCCCCTGGTGGTATCAGATTTGTCCCACAGTATACTCGCCTGCTTCCTTGGCGTCAACCCCTACTTTTCTGCGCTATACTCTTTTCTGCGCTATACTCGTGATGTGGGCGGGGATATGGGTGCATTTCAGATTTCTGGATGGCGCAGCCTGGGCGACCACACGGGGTCGCCCCTACAGCAGTGATCCAGAATATTGAGATGCACCCGGGGATATTTGACACTGGTGTGATCCTGGTATAGTATCGCCGTCATGACGGACCCTCAAGACAATCAGGCCGCACAGTCCGCGGCTATTGGCCGACGCCTGCTGAGCTGGTACGAGCGCCATGGGAGAGATCTGCCCTGGCGCCGCACGCGGGACCCGTATGCCATCTGGGTGGCCGAGACGATGCTGCAACAGACCCAGGTCGGCACGGCCATCCCCTACTACGAGCGGTTCCTGGCCCGCTTTCCGACGGTCGAAGCGCTGGCGGCAGCTCCCCTCGACCACGTGCTCAAGGCGTGGGAAGGGCTGGGCTATTACGCCCGCGCCCGCAACCTGCACCGCGCCGCCCGCCGCGTGGTCGAGGAGTGGGGGTCGCGCCTGCCGCAATCGCCCGAGCTGTTGCGGCGCCTGCCGGGCGTGGGGCGCTATACGGCGGCGGCGGTGGCCAGCATCGCCTTTGGGCAGGATGCCGCGGCGCTGGACGCGAATGTGCGCCGGGTGGTGTGCCGGCTGCATGGCATCGACCAGGATCCGAGCAGGCCGGCGACGCAGCGGCGGCTGGAAGAGCTGGCCCTGGCGCTGATGCCGCCGGGGCGGGCCGGCGACGCCAACCAGGCGCTCATGGACCTGGGGGCGACGATCTGCACGGCGGCCAGTCCCAAATGCGCGATCTGCCCGCTGGCAGAGCTGTGCCAGGCGCGGCAGGCCGGCCGCCAGGACGATCTGCCGGTCCGCGCTGCCCGCCCCAACCGTCCCCACTATGACGTGACGGCGGCCGTGATCGGGGATGGCAATGGCCGGTTTCTGATCGCGCAGCGGCCGCTGGAATCGATGTTGGGCGGGCTGTGGGAGTTTCCCGGCGGCAAGCGCCTGCCCGGTGAGGAGCTGCAAGATTGCCTGCGCCGGGAGATCAGGGAGGAGCTGGGGGTGGAGATCGAAGTAGGCGAGCTGCTATGCGCTATCGACCACGGCTTTACCCATTTCCAGATGACCCTGTACGCCTATGACTGCCGACTGGTGCAAGGCACTCCAAGATGCCTGGGCTGCCTCGACCTGCGGTGGGTGTTGCTCGACGAGGCAGGCGCTTTTGCTTTCCCGATGGCCGATCAGAAGATACTGGGCTTTTTACGCGACCGACAGGCCGGCACCGCAGCCGGTGCGAGGTCGCCGGGCCAAGTTGACGAAGAGCTTGTCACCCTGAGCGAAGTGAAGGGTGTAGATTCTTCGCTTCGCTGCGGCATACCACGCCGCACTGTACAACGGTCAGAATGACAGGATGGGAAAGGGATCGATGACAACGGGGCCAAAAGTGACGGATCCGGTCCGGCCTCGGCCGGGTGATATCCGGGGCGAGGTGCTGCGCCTGGCTCTGCCGGCCACGGCGGAGCAGATGCTGGGGATGATGGTGGGCATCGTCGATACGTTCCTGGTGGGCCACCTGGGGGCAGAGTCGCTGGCGGCGGTGGGGCTGGCCAACCAGTGGATTTTTCTGTCGGGCACCTTTTTCGGGGCGGTTGGCACCGGGTCGACGGCGCTGATCGCCCGTTTCATCGGCGCCAGGGAGCCGGACCAGGCGAACCAGGTGCTGCGCCAGTCGGTGCTGCTGGGGATATTGATCGGCATCGTGGCGTCGATCCTGGGCGTGTGCCTGGCCGAGCTGGCGGTGACGCTGCTGGGGGCGCGCGGCGAGGTGGTGGAGCTGAGCAGCACCTATCTGCGGATCGTGTCGGTGGCGCTGGTCGTGGCGCCGCTGATGTACCTGGGCAACGCCAGCCTGCGCGGAGCAGGGGATACCCAGACGCCGCTGCGGATCATGATGGTGGTGAATGCGGTGAACATTGTGGTGGCCGTGACGGCGATCAACGGGCTGTTTGGGGTGCCCAAGATGGGGGTGGCCGGCTCGGCGCTGGGGGCGGCCACGGCGCAGGTGGTCGGCGGCGTGCTGGTGACCGCCGTGCTTTTGAAGGGCCGGGGGCCGATCCGCCTGCAGTTGGACGGGCTGCGGCCCGATTGGGATGTCCTCCGCCGCATTCTGCGGGTGGGGCTGCCGACCGGCGTGGAGAACCTGATGTTCCGGATCGGGAATATGGCCTACGTCACGGTGCTTGCCTCGCTGGGGGTGGAGGCCTATGCGGCGAACCAGGTGGCGATCAACGCCTGGTCGCTGTCGTTCATGCCGGGCTTTGGCTTTGCCGTGGCGGCCACGACGCTGGTGGGCCAGGCGCTGGGGGCCAAGCAGCCCAAGGCGGCGGAGCAGGGCGGCTATACGGCCTACTGGATGGGCGCCGCGTTGATGGCGGCCATGGGGCTGATGTTTGTGCTGTTCCCGGCGCAGATCATGGGCTTTTTCACCGACGACGCCGAGGTGATCGCGCTGGGTACGATGCCGCTGCGGGTGATGGGCCTGGTGCAACCATTCCTGGCCGGGGCGATGATCTTTGCCGGCGGGCTGCGTGGGGCGGGTGACACCCGCTTTCCGATGGTGATTACGGGGGGCGCCATCTGGCTGATCCGGCTGCCGCTGGCCTATGTGCTGGGGGTGATGCTGGGCTGGGGGCTGGTGGGCGCCTGGACGGCGATGTCGCTGGACATGATCGTGCGGGGCACGCTCAACTTTTGGCGTTTTCGCAGCGGGCGCTGGAAGACGATTGCGGTGTAGAGCAGCGGCAGGCTACAACCCGACGCCGTCGATGGGTGTTTGGCAATAGTCGCATTTGCCGCCGAGGGTGTGGCGCTCGCGCACCCAAAAGCCCCAGCGGACGACGACCTCCCGGCCGCAATTGGGGCAGTGGGTGTCCTCCAGATGGGCATCGGGCAGGTTGCCGACGTAGACGTAGCGGAGTCCGGCCTGGCGGCCCAGCTCGTGGGCGCGGTGGAGCGTGGCGGCGGGGGTCGGGCCGCGGTCGACCATCTGATAGTCGGGGTGGAAGCGGCTGATGTGCCACGGCGTCTCGACGCCCAGCTCGGCGGCGATGAACTGGGCGATATCGGCCAGCTCGGCCTCTGAGTCGTTCATGCCGGGGACGACGAGGGTGGTGATCTCGACCCAAATGCCCAGCTCTTTCATCTTGATGAGGGCGTCCAGCACCGGCTGGAGGCGGGCGCCGCACACCTTTTTGTAGGTCTCGTCGCGGAAGGCTTTCAGGTCGACGTTGGCGGCGTCGAGCCAGGGCCCGTGCTCGCCGGAGGCGCCCTGGAACAGGTCGAGCATCTCGGGGGTCATGTAGCCGTTGGTGACGTAGACACTGGCGATGCCGGCGGCGCTGGCCAGCCGGGCGATGTCGTAGCTGTATTCGAAAAAGATGGTGGGCTCGGTGTAGGTGTAGGCGATGGACCGGGCGCCGGAGCGCTGGGCGGCACGGACGACCTCTTCTGGAGCCGTCTGCTGGCCCACGATCCGCCCCCGCTCGCGGGGCATCTGCGAGATATCCGAGTTCTGGCAAAAGTGGCAGCGAAAGTTGCAGCCGGCGGTGGCGATGGAAAAGGCGGTGCTGCCGGGATGGAAGTGGAAGAGCGGCTTTTTCTCGATCGGGTCGAGGGCCTGGCTCAGCGGGATGCCGTAGACGAGGGTGTAGAGCACGCCGTCCCGGTTTTCGCGGACGTGGCATATCCCCTTGCGGCCCGGGGCGATGGCACAGCGGTGGGCGCACAGGTTGCAGCGCACGCGCTGGCCGTCCAGTTTTTCGTAGAGCAGAGCTTCTTTCATCTCACACGCTCGTTCCCTTGATAATGGGCCCACCCGGAGCGACTGAAGCGGCCTCCAGCCGTACTACGAGCGGGGCACGATTTTCGCTCACGGTGGTGAACAAAGCTCATGCAGGCTCTACAGGACGCCGTCCAGGGAAGCCAGGATGGCGGCAAGGGCGCGCCTGGCCGGGGCCTCGCCGGCCAATCTAACGATCGGCTCGCCTTGGGCGTCGAGGTCGCCGATGGCCGGATCGGCAGGGACGAGGCCGGCCAGCTTGAGCTTGTGCTCGCCGATGGCTTGCAACAACGGCTCGGGCAGATGGTCGCCGCTGACGCGGTTGACGATCAGATAGGCCGCGCCGACGGTTGTCTTGAGCTCGTCGATCACTGCGGCCACCCGGCCGGCGGTGACAATGCCCCGCAGGGAGGGGTCGGAAACGATCAGCAGCAGGTCCACGTCGCGGGTGGTGCGCCGGCTGAGGTGCTCGAGGCCGGCTTCGTTATCGATGACGACGTAATCGTAGGCCGCCGACAGGCGGTCGACCGAGGTGCGCAGGATGTTGTTGGCAGCGCAGTAGCAGCCGGGACCTTCGGGGCGGCCCATGGCCAGCAGGTCAAAGCCCGGCTCTTCGACCAGGGCCTCGTTGATGCGCAGGTCGAGATAGTCCCACTTGGACATGCCGCCCAATGACTTGCCGCCGCCGACGGCGGTGGCGGTCTCTTCGCGGACGTCGCCAACGGTGTCGTGCAGGGGCACGCCCAAGGCCAGGTTGAGGTTGGCGCTGGGATCGGCGTCGATGGCCAGCACTGAGCCTTTTTTGTTTTTGACGAGATGGTCGATGATCAAGGCGGTGAGGGTGGTCTTGCCCGTCCCGCCCTTGCCGGCGACGGCGATGGTTTTGGTCAATTCAGCTTCTCCCGCTCATTGACTAGACTTACGAAGTTTCGGCCCACTCCGCTTCGCTGCGGCATACTGCGCCGCACTGTACGACGGTCCGGGGTCTAGGGAAAAACCTTGGAAGTCTGGCTGACGGGGGGTACTGTAACATAGAGGGAGGGCGTTGTCAAGTGGGGTAAGGGCAACCACTGGGGGTCGCCCCTACTTTGGGTTTGACCTGGTTTGTGCTATAATCCGAGCCCAGGAGCTATGGGTGTGAGCTATGTTCAAAGGATTGTTGAATAAAGTTGTTGGCGACCCGAATGAGCGCCAGGTGCGCAAGCTGGAGCCGTTGGTGGAGGCGATCAACGCGCTGGAAGCCGACATGGAACGGCGGACCGATGCCGAGCTGCGCGAGCTGACCGACAGGTTCCGGGCGCGGCTGGCGGCCGGCGAGACGGTGGACGACCTGATCCCCGAAGCGTTTGCCGCCGCCCGCGAGGCGGCCAAGCGGACCGTCGACATGCGCCCGTTCGACGTGCAGCTAATCGGCGGCATCGTCCTCCACCAAGGCAAGGTGGCCGAGATGAGGACCGGCGAAGGCAAGACGCTGGTGGCCACCATGCCGATCTACCTGAACGCCCTGTTGGGGCGCGGCGCCCACCTGGTGACCGTCAACGACTACCTGGCCCGCCGCGACGCGCTGTGGATGGCGCCGGTCTACCACCTGTTGGGCCTCAGCGTCGGCCTGCTGCAATCGGGCGTCGAACAGCCGGCGTACATCTACGATCCGGGATACCGGCGCGAGCCGTACCCTGGGCTGCGCCCCGCGCCCCGCAGGGAAGCGTACGCGGCCGACATCACCTATGGCACCAACAACGAGTTTGGCTTTGACTATCTGCGTGACAACCTGGCCCTCAGCCTGGCCCAGCGTGTCCAGCGCCCGCTGTACTATGCCATCGTCGACGAAGTGGACAATATCTTTATCGACGAGGCCCGCACCCCGCTCATCATCTCAGGGCCGTCGGATGAGCCGGTGGAGGAATACACCCGCTTTGCCACTATTGCCCGCGTGCTGGAAAAGGGGGTCCACTATGAGCTGGACGAAAAGGAGCGCAGCGTATTCCTGTCCGACGAAGGGCTGGCCGAGGTTGAGCGGCAGACCGGCATCGAGAATATCTACGACGAGGCCAACTATCGCTACGTGCACTATATGGAGCAGGCGCTCAAGGCCCAGGTCCTGTTCCAGGAGGGGCGCGACTATATCCGGCAGCGCAAGCAGATCGTCCTGATCGACCAGCACACCGGGCGGCTGATGCCTGATCGCCGGCTGAGCGAGGGGCTGCACCAGGCGATCGAGGCCAAAGAGGGCGTCCAGATCCGCCCGCGCGACGTGGTGTCGGCCACGGTGACGATCCAGAACTATTTCCGGATGTACGAAAAGCTGGCCGGCATGAGCGGCACGGCCATGACCGAGGCCGAAGAGTTTTTCAAGATCTACAAGCTGGACGTGGTGACCACCCCGACCAACAAACCGATGATCCGCGCCGACAACGCAGACGTGGTATATCGCAGCGAGGACGCCAAGCTGCGGGCCGTGGCCCGCGAGATCCTGGCCTGCCACAGCCAGAGCCAGCCGGTGCTGGTCGGCACCACCTCGGTCGAGCTGTCAGAGCGGGTCAGCAGCCGCCTGGCGGCCGAGCGCCTGCAGATGGCGGCGCTGTCGCCGCGCATCGCCTACGCGCTACAGGAAGCCGATTTGACCCGCGAGGAACGGGCCGAGCTGCGGCAGACGTTGAACGCCACCCTGGAGACGATGAACCCGGCGGCGTGGCGCAAGCTGGCGCGCGAGGTGGGCGTCGACGCCAACGCCCTGACTGCCGACAACCTGACCTGGATCGCCGACCAGTTGGGCCTGCCGGCCCACCCCAGCGCCCCCCAGTACCAGGCCATGGAGCACGCGCTCAGGGGGGGCATCCCGCACCAGATTCTGAACGCCAAGGAGCACACCCGCGAGGCGACGATCATCGCCCGGGCCGGCGAGCCCGGCACGGTGACGATTGCCACCAACATGGCCGGGCGCGGCGTCGACATCCGCCTGGGCGGCGAGCTGTCCGAAGAGGTCCTGCACAAGGTGCGCCTGGCGCTCCAGGGGAGAGGCCTGGATCCGTTCAACGCCACCCCGGCCCAGGTCGATAGCGCCGTAGCCGAGGTGGTGCCCCAGTATGCCAAGAACCGCGACATGGTGCTGTCGGTCGGCGGGCTGCATATCCTCGGCACCGAGCGCCACGAGGCCCGGCGCATTGACAACCAGCTTAGGGGACGTGCGGGGCGCCAGGGCGAGCCGGGCTTCTCCCGCTTCTACCTGTCCCTCGAAGATGACCTGATGCGCCGCTTTGGCCGCCGTGAGATGATCGGCAAGCTGATGGAGACGATCGGCGACGACATCCCCATCGAGCACAGCCTGGTCAGCCGCGTCATCGCCCAGGCGCAGACCGCCGTCGAGGGCTATAACTTTGAAATCCGCAAGCACCTCCTCGACTATGACGACGTCCTGAACCGCCAGCGCCAGACCATCTACGACGAGCGCCTGCGCATCCTGCGCAGCGACAATCTACAGGCCGAAGCGTGGCGCATGCTGGAAAAGCAGGTGGACGAGTACCTGGAAAAGACCGAAGAGGCCGAGCCGGGCCGCCAGACCTCCTCCAGAGGGGATCGCGAGCGCAGGCAGGATGGCGCTCAGCCCAAGATGGCACCAGGGGCCATCTTTACCGGGCTGGACGACCTGCTGCCGCTGACGCTGCCGGCCCCCAGCGCGCCCTTCCAGGGGCCGCTGGCCTTTGCCAGCCAGACCGCGTTCCCGCCCTTTACCATCAGCTTTCTGGCCGACCAGTTGGCCGCCAGGAACCAGACCGTGGAAGAGGTACAGCGCGCCATCCACGACCTGGCCCGCCAGGCTGCCGCCGACTGGGGCGAGCAGCTCCGCCGCACGCTGACCGACATCGCCCAGACGACGCGCGACAAGTATGACGAGTCGCTGGCGCGCTACCAGTCTCTGCTCGACGAAAAGATCGGTGATTACGAGCAGTTGAGTGAGGAGAGAGGGCGGGCGCTCGACATGCGCGGCCTCACGCTACACCTGGAGCGGACCTTCCCGTTCCGGTTGGGCGCGCCCAGCAGCCAGGCGGCCGACCTGGACGAGGTGCGCGACGGATGGCAGAAGCAGGTCGAGATCCAGTTCCACCGGGCTACCTGCCTGGGGCTTATCGACCGCATTCAGGCCCGGCTCCCCGTCGAGATCCGCCTGGACCGGGTCAAGCCGGCCTATGTCGCCGCCGACAGGGTGGGCGACGAGCTACGCAGGGCGATTGACATGGCCGCCAAACAGGCCGAGGCGGACGGCCGCCGCCAACTGGAGCGGCTGTCCGCGCCGGACAGGCCCACCTCTGCCCAGGTCACCGAGATCATAGCCGTCATCAAAGAGTCCAGCGACCTGGACTATGGGCGGCTGGACCGGCTGGTGGGGCACGTGCTGGGCAGCGACCTGGACGAGCTGATAGCCCAATACCACGATTCTGCGAATCGGGCCGCCGGCAGGGAGACAGGCCGCCTGGTGAGGGATCTGGATCGGCTGCGGGAGACGGTGGCCGAGAGCAAGAAGGGCGGCCGCCTTGACCTGGTCAGCCTGTTGCGGCAGCTCAACGACATGGTCCACCTGGAGCTAGAGGACCTCGAGGCGCTGCTGAGCCAGGCGGCGGGCCACGAATATGACAAGTGGGCGCAGCGGCAGTTGTCAGAGAGTGACACGATCGCCGCGCGCATGCCGCTGGCCGACACTACATGGGCAGCCATCGCCGAGCACCTGCTGGCGATCCACTATACCCAGAGGCAGGCCTACGACCGCGAGCACCGCCGCCGCGCCGCGTGGATGCCGCGCTTTCCGTTCAGCTTGATGGCGCAGGCGTTGGTGCAAGGCATGGAGCCGGAAGAGCTGCGCGACCAGATCCTCGAGTCCCTGCACTGGGCCGCGGAACAGCGGGAACAGACGTGGGGCCAGACCGAGTTCAAGCGGTGGGCGCACCTGTCGTTGGGTGACCTGGACCAGAGGACGCGCAGCTCGCTGGCCCGTTACCTCGGCGCGCGCGAGCTGGGCGATCAACGTGACAGCACGGTGGAGGAGATGGACGCCGACCTGCAAGATCGCCTGCGCTTTATCCTGGTTTTGAGGAGCTTGCAGGAGCGGCACGTCCGCCTGGGCGAGCTGCCGCAGGCCGAAACGGTGCTGGCCGACCTGGGCCGGGCGATGGATGCAGAGATGCTCGACAAGCCGGCCGGCGAGCTGGACGGCGAGCTTCAAGAACAGATCGGGGCGCACCTGCGCCGAACAGGAATGTTCGACGATCCGGCGGCCCGGGCCAGGTTGGTGGAGCAGCCGCTCCGCGACTGCGATCGCCGCACCCGCGACGAGGTGGCGGCTTTTCTGGGAAGGCGGTTCGTCGAAGCGCATCAGGAGCAGCGGCTGGCAGAGCTGGAACCGGCCGCGCGCGACGTGGCTATCGCCTACCTTCAGCGGCAGAGGTACTTTGTGGACGAGGCGCGCGTTCAGCACTTTTTGGTGCACGAGCGGCTGAGCGACCTGCCGGCCGAGACGCGACGGGCGGCTATCTCGCTCCTGGCACGCTCGCGGCTGGATCGCATGGGCCAGCGCAAGATCTCGAACCTGGATCTGGATACCCGCCAGGTGGTCCTCACTTCGCTGCAGCAGGCAGGTTTTTTCACCGATCAGGAACGCCGCGACCAGCTGTTGAGCCGGCGGCTGGGTGATCTCGATCCGGAGCTTATAACCGGGCTCAAGGCTTCCCTGGCCCGGGAACAGTGGGGCGACCACCCCTTGCGCGACCTGGGCGACGATGTGCGCCGCGCCGTTATCGAGCGCCTGGCGCAGATGGGCCTGCTGGCCGATCCGGAACGGGAGCGGGGCCTGGCCGGTCAACGACTTGCCGACCTGGAGGGCGCCCCGCTGGCCGACATCCGCGACAAGCTGGCTGGCCAGCTGCGAGCCGACCTGGCGGCCAAGACGATGGAAGAGCTGCCGGCCGATACAAACCGGATGGTGCGGCAGGCGCTCATGGACCGGGGCTATTTCGTAGACGAGGCGAAGGTGAGCTGGTACGAGCGCAAGACGCTGGCCCAGCTCCCGCCCGAGGTGCTGCGCGGCCTGGAGCAGTGTCTGGGGCAGATCCGCATGGCAGAGCTGGCCGGGACGCCGTTTCGGGATCTGCCGGCGGAGACCCAGAACCTGCTGATAACGTTTTTCGATCAGGAGGGCCTGCTTCTCGACCGCGCCGAGCGCCTGCGCCTGACCCAGACGGGCACTATTGCCCAGTGGCCAGAGCCCATCCGCGATGCCGTCACCCGGCACCTGGGGCGGCGATGGCTCGTCCAGATCCGCGACCGCCGGCCGCCGGCCTTGCCCGACGAGGAATGGAACGCGGTGTGGGCCTGTCTCCAGGGCAGCGGTTACTTTAACGACCAGTTCAAGGAGGAGCTGTTCCCCTACCAGCGGCTGAACGAGTTCGACGCCGAGATCCAGCGGGGGGTCGAAGATGATCTGGTTGGCCGCCTGACCCGGATGCTGGAGACGCAGCCGGTCGGCGACCTTCCGCAGGAGGCGCAGGCTGCCATCCGGGAATGGCTGGCTCGCGCCGGTTATTTTGTCGATGCGAACCGCCGGCGCCAGGCAGAGGAGATGCCGGCGCACGAGCTGCCAGCTCCGATGCGCCAGGCGATCGAGGGGACGCTGGCCGAGGTGCAGGCACCCCAGGTCGACGAAGGGCGGCCGGTGGGCGATCTGGCGCCGCACGTACAAGCCGCCCTGTGGCGGCACCTGGACGGCATCGGCTACTTTATCGACGAGAACAAGCGAGCCCAGATCCTGGGGCGCCGGCTGGCCGACCTGGGCAGCGAGCTGTATGAACAGGTCGCGCGCGACCTTGCCGCGTACCTCGACGCGGAGGTGGGCGACAGGCCGGTTGCAGAGCTGGCCGAAGACCTGCGCCAGGGGCTGCGCGATGCCCTGGAAACCCAGGGCTATTTTGACCAGGGCGAGGCCCAGCCCGAACGGATGCAGATCTTGAACCAGCCGCTTGCCGGTCTGCGCCGGGAGGATCTGGAGGCATTGGCGATTGAGCTTGGCCAGGCCCAGTTGAGGGCCTGGGCGGGGGAGCAGACCCCAGACGGGCGCCTGCCGCGCCTGAGCGACCTGGGTGAGGCAGAGCAGGAGGCGATCCTGGCTCACCTGCAAAGCCGCGATTGGTTCCTGGATTCAAGCCGGCTTCAGCAGTTTCAGAAGCAGCGGGTCCGCGATCTGGGTGATCCAGAATTGATCGAGATTTTGCGTCGCGAGCAGTCGGCCGCCCTGCGCCAGACGCAGGTGGCCAACCTCGATCGGGAGTGGCGCGCGGCACTCCGCCCCGTGCTGCTGCAGGCAGAGGTGGGGTTCGACGAGAGCCAGATGCATGGCATGCGCAATACTAAGCTGGCGGATCTCGATCCGGATCTGTACGGCGAGCTGGTCGACGGCTTGGGCAGCGAGGTGATGGCTGATTGGGGCACAGTCCCCTTCCAGAGCCTCGACGAGCAGCGACAGGCCATGCTGCGATCCTACCTGGGGCGGAGGATCATGGGCCGTATCGAACAGACAGCGCTGCTGTACACGATCAGCCGGCTGTGGATCGATTACCTGACCGACATCGAGGATTTGCGGCGGGGGATTGGGCTGGAGGCCTACGGCCAGCGGGATCCGCTGGTGGAGTATAAACGGCAGGCGTTCGAGCTGTTCGAGGAGCTGGGGGCCAACATCCGGCGGACGGTCGTTCGTTCCCTCTTCCGTTACGCGCCGGAACCACTTGTCTAGCGCCCAATCAGAAACGAGCCCGTCGGCTTCTTGATCTTTTCGGGTGAAGATGGTACAATAGAGTTAAGGGTCCGACCCAGGCGGTTGTTGCGTGGTGGCTGACCCGATCAATGGCCCCATGCACAGGTGTGGGGAAAAGCGTCGGGCCAGTCAATAGCGGAGCAACGTTGGCTCCAGACACAAAGGGGAGGTGCAACTTGGTCTTTAGCGGAGAAGATTTCACCACACGCCTTATGAACGATATGGATCCCCAGCTCCTGGACTTGGTCAAGACCAAGGTGAACTCGTTCATCAAATGGGACCTGGTCCGTTTCCTACGAGAGAATCCAAATACAGCCGATACGGCCGACAGCATTGCCAAGTACATCGGGCGCAATGCTGCCACCATCGAACCGGAGTTGCGAGACCTGGTAAACGCCCAGATCATGGAACTGAGATCTGTGGAAGGGATGCCGGTCTATTCGCTGACAACGGATCCGGCCGTCCGGGAACTGATCGACAGGTTCATTGCCGCCTGTGAGGACCGCCATTTTCGAGTGAAGGTCATCTATCACATTGTCCGCGGCATGCGTTAGTCCTTGGGCCAATAGGGCGGGCCCGGCAGCCTACACAGGTCCAAGGGCTTGGCATCTGCGAAGGGGATGGCCAGGCATGATGAGGGTTGTCCTACACAGAATCAAGATTCCCACGGGAGGCAAAGAATGAGCAACGATCGCGTCAAAACCGGCGTCAAAGGCCTCGACGAAATGCTGGGCGGCGGGTTCTTGCCGCAGACAGCCAACCTGGTGGAGGGGCCGCCTGGGACCGGTAAGAGCACGTTCGGCATGCAATTCATCTACAACGGCATCCGCTATCACAACGAGCCCGGCTTGATCGTGACATTTGAGGAGTTTCCCCAACAGTACTACCGCGACGCGCAGAGCTTTGGGTGGGACTTTCGCCAACTGGAGCGCGACGGCAAGCTGCGGGTGATCATGACCAGTCCGGAAGTGAGCCGGGCCGATCTGGAGAGTGTCGGCGGGACGGTTGAAACGCTGGCGCGCGAGATGGGGGCCCGCCGCATCCTGATCGACAGTGTTTCCCACTTTGACCAGTTGACCGACGATCCTGTTGAGCTGCGCGCTGTGGTGTATGGCTTTATCAACTCGCTCAAGCGCGAAGGGCTGACCAGTATCCTGACCCGCGAGAGCCCGGTTCTGCTGGGCGGGGATGAAGAGCAGGATAACACGGTCGCTTTCGTGGTGGACTCGTACATTCTGCTGCGCTACGTCGAGATCGAAAGTGCGATCCGCAGGGCGCTGCTGGTGTTGAAGCTGCGGGGGGGCGATCACGCCAAAGACATTCGACAGTATGAAATCACCGGCCAGGGCATTGACATCATGAACAAGTTCGAAGGGCGGGAAGGCATCATGAGCGGCAGTCCCAGGCGTATGGCCGAGGCGTTCATGGAGGCTTTTAGGCAGCCATAGCATTTTTCAGATGATACAGACTGTTGGCTCAATCCTCGTCCTGTATAGTTGGATCGTAGTCGCTATTCTGCTTCTCTTTTTGTTCCTGATCGGGCGTTTTTACGAGATGCAGTTCCGGCAGCGATCGTACTATCAGTTGTTCGTGCTGCCGCTGGTCCTGTTCCTGGCAGGCGCGATCTGGTATGTCGTAAACACCCAGGATTTTGTCGGCGTGCCCGGTGCGGATCTGTTATTTCTACTTGGCGGGGTTGTCCTGATCGGCCTGGGCTATACTCTATACCGGATCATGATGGCGAGGAAGTGATGGAAGTCGTCACCGCGATTCTGGGATCGGTCGGACTGGCATCGGTTATTTATATGCTCGTCATCCTGGCACGTTTCGGCCGCAAGCTGGGCGCTGTCACCAAGATGCGGCCGCTCTACTATGGTTATTATGTGGCGATCGGCTGCCTGTGCCTGGCCCTTCTGGCCCATCTCATCAGGGCGAGTGTATTCTGGGCTCCGGTCGATACGGTGCCTTCTGTGCTGAACGATCCCCTCTTCTACCTGCTCGTCCATCACCTGCCGATGGCCATCGCTGTGACTATCAGCTTGGGCGTGACGTGGCATTACTGGAGCTGGCTGTTGAAAGAACGATAGTGAATGGCCCAAGAAGAGAGGATGCCAGATCGAACAACTGATGCTACTGAGAACCAGCAGGCACAGGCGCCTGGCGGCGCGACCGAAACAGAACGCCAGCGAGCGATTCAGCTACGGCTGATCGCCGACATCAGCCAGCGCGTCCTGTCGATCCTGGATCCAGAGGCCCTGCTCGACTATGCCGCCAAGGCGATCCAGACCCGATTCGACTATTATTGCGTCGATGTTTTCCTGACCGACCCCCAAAACGAATACGTCGCCTTTCACACCAGCAGCCATGCCGAATATACACGCCATTGGCAGGAAAAGAGGCTGCGCTTCCGCATCGGGCAGGAGGGCATCACCGGCCGGGTGGCCGCCACCGGCCTCCCCCACCTGGCCAACGACACGCACAACGATCCACTCTACATCGTTGACGACCTCCTCCCCAACACCCGTTCCGAGCTGGCCGTGCCGATCCGGGCCGGCGACCGGGTGCTGGGCGTGCTGGACGTGAACAGCGATCGATTGAACGCTTTTGACGAGCATGACCTGTTCGTGACGCAGCGCCTGGCCGATCAGCTGGCCCTTGGGCTGGAGAATGCCCGCCTGTTCGCGACCGAGGCCCGCCGCAGGCATGAGGCAGAGACGCTCAAGACAGCAACCCAGGCGCTGGGTGCGACGCTCGATCTGAATACGGTTCTGGAGTCGATCCTGGTAGAGCTGCAACGCGTGGTGCCCTACGACAGCGCGTCGGTGCAGCAACTGCGGGAAGGGTCG
>Ga0209254_10003372_pt1 | contig 14563 bp, 13 predicted proteins | sample FrelakmetDIP11DI_FD_187148 | JGI IMG/M metagenome (GOLD analysis project Ga0209254, IMG submission 187148) | Freshwater lake sediment microbial communities from the University of Notre Dame, USA, for methane emissions studies - DIP11 DI (SPAdes)... | ecosystem: Environmental > Aquatic >...
TATTTTTGCGCCGGAGAGATGGCAGAGCGGTCGAATGCGGCGGTCTTGAAAACCGTTGAAGTGCAAGCTTCCGGGGGTTCGAATCCCTCTCTCTCCGCCTTCGCCAGCTTATGCTTTTAGCATAGGCTGGTTTTTTTTAATAATCAGACTTAAAAAATAGATATCTCGGGGTATAAATCAATTGATTGGCTTTATCGCTATGACACAAAGAACACTAAGATATCCTCCATCACTTTGTGGCTTGGCGGTTAAATAATACCCGACTTGTATTCATTTCACCCAGCCGTTTAGTTGAATCCAGCGAAATAACGGCTGCATCCATTCTTCTAAGGGTTGATTAAGAACAAAACCGTGGTTGCCATTCGGGTATAAATGCATTTCTGAGGGGACTTTTTTATTGATCAACGCCTGGCAAAACCGGATGCTATTTTCAACTGGCACAATTTTATCATCACCCGTATTGGTAAGCCAGGTGGGTGCTGTTTCCTTGGTAACCTGCTGCTCATTGGAAAAGAAACTTATTTGCTCCTCTTAGGGGAGTTTTACCCTCAAGTTATCAGGGAACTGCTGTTCGACCTCCTTTTAAATATCAATCCTTAATGCATCTTACGCTCATTCCGAACTTCTTATTATTATCCACTCGGTTTATTTCAGTACCGGTATCGAACAGAATACGATTATAACTATTATCTGCATCAAATTCGGTTGATGACCAGAATGTACCCCATTGACAACCAGTCACGAAAAGTTTATCTGTACGGGTACCTCCCGGAAGGGCCTTAAAACCACTTTCGTTGGTTCCGCCAACATTTTGATTACACCAATGCGCAGAACCAGATTCCTTTAATTTTCCGCCTGCTACAGTTCCTCCACCCAAAAAGGATTCCAGTGTAGCCCACTCTGCATCCGATGGAATATGCCAGCCGGGAGGTGCAATATTCCTGTTATCATTTACCGCATACCAGTTATAAAGCCTACCAAACAAGTTAGCATTTACCTCATCATTTGATAAATTACAATAGGCACTCGTTGTTGCAGCACCCCATGCTAAAGTTTCAGTTATATTCGGAATGGGGTCATTATTTCTGAATTTGGTCGTTTTTAGATTTTCAACCAGCCAAACCTGGGTTCCAATTTGAACACTAGTATAGACATTCCCGTCTGCATCCTTAATGATATTTTGATTGACTGGTGCTTTATCTTCTTTTTTGCAGTCTGTTAAACAAAGTAAAAATATCAATGTCAGGAAAATCAAACCTTTTGATGACAATTGAGCTAAGATTGGCCTGGTATTCATAAATTATTATTACAAAGTTTAGAAATTACTTTCATTCTTCTGAAATGGCTTTACAAATAATGTTCATTTGAAGTTTCGCAAACCAAACCAAAAGACTCCAGTTTCTCAAATTATAAGAATCTAACTTCACAAAAAATGATTTTAGTCATCCAGATTCTATGCCTTCCCAAAATTATTTGGTTACAACTTTCTTTATACGTTCCCCTTCTGCTTCAAACATATTCATCAGGCTCCCGGTTACGTGATCTTCGTCTTTCTTTGTCAGCAGCAAGTTAACATCATAACTCTGCACATTAAAATAAAGTGTTACCTCATTGTCTTTTAGCTCAACGTTAGTAATCTTTGCTATCTCTGTACCTGTTGTATCCTGAACAATACCGGAAATGGAATCGTTTTTGTTTTCAAGAACAAAAATCATTTTTGCATCACCATTTGGTGTACCTTTTAGCAGAACACTCCATGTACCTTTGAAATATTCAGCCCCGGGTTTTGATTGAGCATTTAAATTAAAAGACACAAACAGTCCTGCAGCTAAAAAGAAAATTAAACTTTGCTTTTTCATCATGTTTTTTTTGAAGTGATTGTTTATTTACAGAGATCACTCACAAGGTTACAAAGACCCCAAGGTTTCCTGGCTCACCTCGTGGCTTGGCGGTTAAATGAGTTATTTATTTATTCTCCGATTTCCATTTTACAACGTTCTCCAGCATTCTGACAAATGGCGCTTGCTTCCAGGCGGTAGCATCATGACCGATGGACGTATAAAATGTTCTGCCTTTTCCAGTTGCCCGGTACCAGGCCACTGGATGATCCTTTCCCATGCCAAAGTTTTTATCAGTCATCCACAGAAGATTTCCACTCGGATTGATTTTTTCTCCATCGATCTTGTAAAGGATATTAAAGCCCTTCATTCCCGGATTTTCGAAAAATACATACCACTCATCAGTATGTTTCCATATTGGAGGCAACCCTTTAATCAGCGAACTGTCATGCACTTCATTCAAAGTGACATTTGCTTCCTGAACATTTGGATGAAGTGCATGATGGGAAAATTTTGAACCCAAGAGGTTTTTTTCGTACCAGTCCCAATGATGTGAGTCATCTCCGGCGCCATGAATGCCCATTAGATTACCTCCCTTCTCAACATATTGCTCAAGTACTTTCTGCTGCTCATCATTTAATACGCGACCGGTGGAGTTGTTGAATATCACCACATCAAACTTTGCAAGTTGAGCCGGATTGAATACCCCACCTTCTTCAGTTATGTAAAGAAACCAGTTATTTTTTTTTGCTAAATCAGTAAAAACAATTTTTCCTTTTTCGATCGACTCACCATGACGATATCCTGTGGATTTTGAAAAGAGCAATACCGCGATTTTATTAGCAGGGAAGTCAATGACCGGAACTTCCGTTTCATACGAAACAGGAAAGCCGTTTTTTATCTTGTAGACAAAACCAGCCAGTAAGATGCCCAGAAGCAGGAAAATAGAAACTACCGACCAAAGTAAAATTTTAAAAAATTTTCTCATTTAATTAAAATTATCAACTACATTTTATAACTCTCCTAAACAGATTGAAGATGGGACATTTAATTAACAAAACCCGCTGCCGTATTTAGGCATATTTTAAATATGCACTCTATGAAAATTTAATCATTTCTCAACAAAATAACTGTTTCGTTCACAACCCAGGCCGATTCAACCTGGATATACAAAAATGAATTTGCTTTTTACTTTCCTATTTCGAAGTATAAAATACTCAGTAGTTTAATCCAAATCCAAATTTGAAAAGCGGATCCTTACTGTCGTAGGGCACATCTTCATATTGATTCCGTACAGCCTCCATTGATGATGGCAGTTCGAATGGCAACCGGCCCTCAGGTTTTGCTTTTCCGAAAATCACATCAAGAAGCGCCCTGTCTGATGCACCAAAATTGCCTATGAGGCCTGCACTTTTTGCATGAATCTCAGGTATAACAGCCGGACGATCCAAATACATATCCACGATGGTAGGCAGTTTTCCCAACAAGTCAAGTATCTCCTGCTTTTCGGTGCCTTTGAAATCCAAATCGCCATGGTGAAATAATCCTTCGATAAGACCGGGCCGGGGCTGGAATGGTGTTGCAAGTCGGATGATGGCTACATCTGCATCTTTAGGATTATCAACAACGGTTGCATATTCTCCTGCAATTTTCTTATCGATATCCCGAACATATATTTTCAGGTTTGATTGAAGGGGAAGGGTTTTTTGGTTTTTAATCATTCCATTCTTTAAAAGGACCAGTGATTTACGCTGCGCATCCATTCCGAATGCCCTGAATTCTTTATTGCCAACAATTGCGGCAGCTTTATCAACATCCACATAGGGATTATCAAAAAGACCAAGTCGAAATTTATCCCGGAGGATTCGCCGTACCGATTGGTTGATTCGATCTTCCGAAACTTTTCCTTCTTTCACTAACTTCACTAACATATCCGGTATGGTCTCTCCTCCAAACTGATCGATTCCGGCGTTGATTGATTTCAGCATCCTTTCTTCAGGTGGCAAATTTAAAACACCATGAGCGCGGGCTGGCATGTCCATCCACAATATTTTAGTATCGGATATAACTCCCCAATCCGTGCATACTACCCCATCGAAGTGATACTTATCGCGCAGTATATTTGTAATGATCTCCTTATTGAAGGCGAACCCTACATTTTCGGATGTCTGATCCATGGGCACGCCATAATAAGGCATGATCTGAGCCGTACCAGCGGCAAATGCTGCTTCAAAAGGAATCAAATGATAGTTGAAATTTTTACCCGGATAAACCTGTCCTTTCTGAAATTGAAAGTGGGGATCAAGGCCTTCCTTCTGCGGCCCGCCCCCCGAAAAATGTTTAGTCATGCAAGCAACGCTGGTGGGAGAAAGACTATCACCCTGGAAGCCTTTGATGTATGCATACACCAATTTTGCAGCAAGATTTGCATCTTCTCCAAATGTTCCATTTATCCGCGGCCATCTTGGCTCAGTTGCAAGATCAGCCATCGGATGTAAAGCCACGTGTATACCTGCTGAACGATATTCCTGTCGGGCAATATCACCAAACTTTTGTACCAGCGCCGAATCCCCAATGGCTGCAAAACCTAACGGCTCCGGCCATTGAGAGAAATCACCAGCCATCGAACTAACAAATTCATTTTTAGTGAAATGATTTTTAGGATCTGAGCCAATTGTAACAGGAATGCCTAATCTTGTTCTTTCAGCAGCCTTTTGAAGATTGTTTTGCCAGGTAGCTAACTCACGCGTGTGAGGTGTTTGCAATAAATTGAAATGGTTCATTTTTTTTACCACCAGCAACTCCGAATTGGGAAGCGCCAGAAATGACAGCGGACTTTTAACAGATGGTGTTTCAGACAACTCCCCGGTGCTGCCCACATTAATAATGCCGAAAAACATCGTACCTGCTTTCTCCTCCAAAGTCATCTGCCCTAGCAGATCCGAAACTCTTGATTCAATAGGTTGCCTGCTGTCTTCGTATACATCAAGGTTTCCATTTTTATTTAAATCCCGATATGCGAAATCATTTACCTTAAGCACTTTTGCCTCAGCACCCAGTTTCGAAAGGTTTTCCCTTGACTTGATGTTGGCAGATATAACCATATACACGAAGCCGATTAATACAAGTAAAACAATACCGGCGAGTGTGTATCCGGCAATTTTGAGCAGTCGTTTGATATTTTTATTCATGGCAATTTGTTAAGAAACAATACTTTTATTAAATTTTAATAAATAAAGCTATGGAATAAATCATTACATTTATTAAAATTTAACAAATAAAGCTAAAGCCACTCTGAAAAATGGAATCCCTGGAAGAATTTAAGGCTTTTATAAAAAAGGGGCATCTGGAATACAGGCCCAATATATCTGTAGACTGTGTGATATTTGGATATCGCGCAGGCCAATTGAAAGTTCTGCTGGTGCGGAATAAATTGTTGACCAGTTGGTGTTTGCCGGGAGGGTATATTCGCAAAACGGAAACCCTGGACGAAGCTGCCGCAAGGATCACAAAGAACAGAACCGGAATCGGCAATTTGTATTTACATCAATTCAAAGCATTTGGAGACCCCAATCGTAATAAAACTAAGTCGGTTGACATGAACAAGCTCTCTGAATTGGTTGAATTAGACAGCAAGCAACTGGGATGGCTGGAAGGTCCTACCATTACCATTGGTTTTTATGCCATTACCGACATCGTACAAGCGATACCGGCTCCCGATATATTTTCAATTGAATGTGCCTGGTTCTCAGCGACGGATCTTCCAAAACTTGGATACGATCACAACGAACTGGTGCGTGAGGCGCTTTTTTCTATGCGAATTCATCTCTACCATTTTCCAATTGGAAAGAATTTATTGCCGGAAAAATTTACACTCAGGGAGATCAAAGAATTCTATGAAGCCATGTCGGGAAAAGAATTAAATGCATCCAACTTTCCCAATAAACTGATCTCCTTAGGGCTAATCCGTAAAACAAAAGAAAAGCGAAATATAGGCGCACACCGCTCGCCCGTTTATTATACTTTTAATAAAAAGGTATATGAAAAAGCATTGAAGGAAGGCTTGATGTTGGTTTGATCTGTAATAGATAAGAAATCAATTCCTATTTCAATCAAATCAATTACTCCGGTTACGTAAATTAATCTATCCGTTCATAGTCCGGTTGAACGCTCCATCTGCTCTGTATACCTGTTCCCCATCACTTTTATTTGAACAGAAGCATCTTCGATTTCCTGGAGTTCTGCTGCTGTAAGTTCAATAGAAACCGCTTCAATATTCTCTTTTAAACGATGAATTTTGGTAGTTCCAGGAATGGGAACGATCCAGGGCTTTTGAGCCAATACCCATGCCAGTGCAATTTGTGCAGGTGTTGCATTTTTTCTTTCTGCCAACTTGCCAATCATATCCACTAAAGACTGGTTAGCTTTGCGGGCTTCTTCAGTATAACGGGGAAGAATATTGCGAATATCTCCTTCGGCAAATTTTGTCTGTTCATCTATCTTTCCAGCCAGGAAACCTTTGCCCAGCGGGCTAAATGCAACCAGCCCGATACCTAGTTCCTCAATGGTTGGTATAATTTCTTGTTCATGTTGCCTTGTCCACAGAGAATATTCGCTTTGCAGTGCCGTAACAGGCAATACTGCGTGCGCGCGACGTATTGTAATTGCACCTGCTTCAGATAGACCAAAGTATTTTACTTTACCTTCTTTGATTAAATCTTGTACTGTTCCTGCAACTTCTTCAATTGGGATACTGGGATCAACTCGGTGCTGGTATAACAAATCAATAACATCAGTGCCTAATCTTTTAAGCGATGCCTCCAACACTTTTTTAATATGTTCTGGCCGGCTGTCTACGCCGGAGATTTTACCATCCTGGATATTAAAACCAAATTTTGTAGCTATGACAACTTCATTCCGAAAAGGAGCCAATGCTTCCCCAACCAGTTCTTCATTGATATACGGACCATACACTTCCGCTGTATCAAAAAAGGTAACACCTTGTTCCACAGCTTTACGTATCAGTGTAATCATTTCCTGCTTGTCTGCTGCGGGGCCATAACCAAAACTCATCCCCATACAACCCAGCCCGATCGCTGACACTTCAAGACCGCTATTCCCTAATTTTCGTTTTGGCATTTTTGCATTCATGATGATTCGATTTGAAATATGTAACAAAGCTACATAGGTGTAGTGTCAGGAAATAATAAAAACGAAATAATGTTCTACGAAAATCAAACATTCCTGAATTTAAGTGGGCTTAACTGTACATGTTTTTTGAAGAAATTATTGAAATGAGTAACCTCTGTAAATCCCAATGAGTAAGCAATTTCAGAGACAGTCCAGGCACTGTGCTTCAATAAAATCTTTGCTTCCTGCAATATGCGTTCTGCAATGATCTGGGATGTAGTTTTTTCCGTGGTGTCTTTTACCGCCCTGTTCAGGTGATTTACATGAACATTTAACTGCTTTGAAAAGTCTGAAGCAGCGCGAAATATCAGTGCCTGGTGATTCTCATCAATAGGAAACTGGCGTTCCAACAACTCCAGGAACAAGGTTGAAATTCTTTGGGATGCATTAATAGGCTGTTTACCCAATGTAGCAGTCGGTTGCATCTTCATGGCAAAATGAATCAGTTCAAATACAATCGTCCGTAATACATCATATTTATGGAAATAATCTGAATTGATTTCTTCAAACATCCGTTGAAACAAGACATTAACCTGGTCAACCTGTTCATCTGTCAACTCAAATAAATGTGTACCACCGGGTTGGAAAACGGAATACTGTTGTAAATCTCCATACTGATGAAAAAAATGAAGGTTGAAGATGCAAAAGACACCGGCCCGGATCTTATCAATATGCTCCCATTTGTAAGGAATTTTCGGATTGGCAAAGGACAAAGCCTGTTTTTTAACTTCAAAAACCTGGTCGGCAAAATGTACTTTGCTGTTACCAATGACCAGCATAATCTTATAAAAATCCCGCCTTTTATAAGGCACAGGTGTTACATTGCTCCCAACGAAAGGGTCTAACTTAAATACATTAAAATGTCCAATTTCATTGCGGATATTATCCGGCAGCCAATTGAATTTACTCCTGTAAAACTCCTCCAAAGACTCAACCTTACTCATCTGCCAAAAATTTACGGTTTTCATGATATCTGCTACATTTTTAGATACTTTTTAAAGAAGGAATAATTGAGGCTAGGATTCCAGACAAAGTTTTTGTTTCCAGTAATATTTGAGGTAATTGTTTTGTTGATGATAGCTGAAATAAAGAGCGGAAAATTTTTCTTTGCAATAGTAAATGCTGAAGTAAAATAAAAACCATCCTGTGCATCTAATTTTAAGTAATAGAACTGAGGGTATATTCTCATGAAAAATTGATCCGAAAGTTTAATATTTGAGAAACCGAAATTAAGTGTTAGAAAATTCGTATTTCTAATTGTGCCTGGATCTAGGCCATGTGAAACCAGGTAATATATGCCAACACTTATATTTTTTGAAAGCAAAAACCGGGGAAACAGTTCGCCGGCTAAATACCGCCTTGCGACAGTTATTTCAGTTGAATCGCCGTTTAAGGGCAAAACAGATGTTTTAAAATTCAGTCCGAGATGTGCACCTGTATTCATCTTAAATTTCTCCCTGGATACTAAAAGTTATCTGCTCCAGAATACAAAAGACCATGGTTTACCCTTCAAAGAGAATCGAATATCCGGTTCAAAACTAAATTTCCGTTTGGCCATCGAAAAAATGAAAATAGCAGCAGGTTTACCCAACGAAAAACTAGGTATAATTGAAATACCGTTATTAGTAACACTAATTGCACCTGAAAAATACCGGGTTCTTTTTAAACTATCCAACTTTTGAGATAAAGCGTATTGAGACATTAATAAAAGGAGAACAATCAAAAACCCTTGATTCCTTTTCATTTTCCAAGTTGTGTTATTATTTCGATATGCAAAAGAACTGTAAACCAAAAAAGTATTACAACGAAGTTCAAAGAGATAATTACAAATTTCAAACAATTTAAAATTTCTCATTACAAAGCGGAAAAAACAATGCAAGAATTACTTTCTATCCGGAGTAATTATTTATATTTAAAAATCCTGTAGGAGATACCATTTTTAAGGCCCGGCGAACAATACCTGATCAAACTTCCCCATTTTCCGGAACTCTCGATTTCTCCCATTCCTACAAAATCATTGTTATTTGCCTGTACAAAAAACATGATGTCGCCTTTGACTAAATTCTTTGCTGGAATGACTAGTTTTTTGTTATTGGCAGAATCATAAAACTTAGGAAAGAAATTGGCTACCTGCACTAATAAAGTATCAGGTTTATCGTCATTATGCCTGAATGCATGAATTGGATTTGCATATATCCCCCGGTTAGGAGAGTTGAATAAAGGAAATCTCCCTCTAAGGAATACAGGGGTTTTATACCGGCCATAGTACATTAAAACTACATTGCTTAATGAAACTCCACGGCTATTGCCGCTGGCCCACAGGTGAGCATTAGGGTATGCCGGTACTTCTCTAAAATCCATGAAATCAATAGTGGAATTAGTAAACGAATCACCTGCATAACCATCCCAATAGCCAACTGTAAATAACCTTTCCGCAAATACATTTGTCATGTTCAGCGGGAACCAATCCTGCGACGGCCTGTGCACCAGTTGCCTGACAAACCCAGCCACATTAACCCCGTCAACGATATAATGCCCGGGCTGGCCTGCGCCATAGATACCCCAGGCAAACAAAGTATGGGTATAGCCCCATGCTCCGAGGTTGATAATCCTGTTTTCTTTTTCCTGTGCCTGGCAACCCACAAAACCAATCTTACAATCCCCCAGCCTGATATTCTGCCAGGTGATGATCTCCCCATTTAAGGTATAACCGTTTGGCGATACAATAAAACCAATTACGAATTTATCCACCGTTACATCTTCTATCCTCACACCGGTAGATCCTGCCCTGCCGGCATTGGCACCCCTGTAATATTTTGACAAACCCGGATAACCGCCATCAGCAGGAATATAATGAGAGAAGGGATCTATCACAATGCCGGAATATGGTGAAAAAGGCGAATCCCTGCAACTCTGATCGGCATTATAGTCTTTCAATTCTGTCAGGTAATGTTTCTTCAGGTCATAAGATATTTTATACTTTCCCCTGATCTCAACCCCCCTGATGATTGTCCCTTTATTGGTCTGTAAGCCAATGGCGAAACAATCTTTAAAATCAGGTAAGATAACCGAGTTGTTATTCATATCCCACATCCGGGAATCTCCGTATATCTCAATGGAGCAACCTGCGTATTTATTGCCGTCCCAATAGTAAACCAGTAAAGGCTTACTGATCCTGTATCTCCCTTTTGGAATATACACTTTACCATGTGTCTTTACTGCCGAATCAATTGCCTTCTGAATGGAGGGATAGTCATCTGTATCGCCATTTCCAACCGCACCTAATGACCTGACATTGATCTGGGCAAATGAACTCGCACTGATCAGTAACAATATCAATATCCTCATGGAGAAATTTTTTGTAAATCCTCTACCCGCAAATAATATGATTCGTGTTTTTCCGAGGCATTGTAAGCTAATAGTTAAATCCTTTTTTTAACGATAGAAATTAGTCAAAATTTACCTAATGTTTGAACCCTGTTTAACTCATAAAATAAAAAAGGGTTTCAGATTTCTCTAAAACCCTATACTTTATGTGTGGGAGTTGACGGGTTCCCTGCCTGCGTGACGCAGTCAGGCAGGGAACCGCCGACCCTCTGCTTGCAAAAGTCTGTATTCACTTATTTGACGAGTTGGTTTTCTGAAATCATTTCTGATTTTTGGGAATTTCCTTACCGTCATGTTTTTAAAATAATTTTTCGTTTACATGATCAGGTAATTTAACCCAAACTGAAAAGCAACCCCTCCATACCTGTTGCGGGTGCCGAAATTGCCTGTAAACCTGGTCAGTGCGCCAAATTTCCCGGGTATAAACCAATATGCTCCATAGATGCCAAGTCCTCCGATTCTGTCTCCGGGTACAATTGCTTTTTGTCCCTTATCGGTTCCAGCCTGCCATGTGCCAAAACCAAACATGCCTATTTCATGGCCCTTTGGGAAATTATAGGATGCTGCATAGTCGAAAGTGAAATGGGGCGCTTCGGTAAAATTTACATCTTTTTGTTTACTGTTGATCTCATATGTGAGTGCCCCGGTAAAACCCCAGGATGTGGATGGTTTATATCTACTGGCTACGCGGAAATTGTGTGACCAATAACCCAATCCCACGTTTTCCGGACTATTCACCGTATATTTCCCAACAGGTGCCCATAAGCCGTAGGAAAAAGTGGTCGACACCTTCTTTTTATCCCACGTCAGCCAGATAGGTTGCAGATACATGTCTCCCAAGCCAAAAGAATTGATATCGATATCCTGCCCTCCAACATTATTCTGTCCAAGATAATAATCCAGGGCAATATTAGCGTTTGGGTTGTTCAGCATGGGTAAAACCAGGAAACCCCAATTCGCGTTCAGGATCTTACCCTTCCCGAAATAGAGTACCAAGGGAATAATTGAATGGGTCTTAACGTTCTGCCCCATAGCAATATTTACCGGGGGATTCTGGCTGACCTGAATAATGTCAGCTTTTTTTCCACTCGCATTGTAAAAATTGGTACCTGTAAAGGAATAAAATAGCGTGAATACCCAGCCAGGACTGGGAGGCACAAAATAGTCATTGGTATTGAAACTCCCACCCACATAGTGTCCCTGTGCCAGGTTTTTTTGTGCCGGGAAAAACAAATATGCTGCTAGGACTAAACCTTTTAATAAGTCTCTCATTTCTTTACTATTAAATCTTTTAAAGAAGAAAAATGAACTCAACGAATGCAGGGTTTAACATAAGCAATGTAAGTATCCGGGAATCTGAACTAAGCTGAACACATTCCCTGATTTCCTTCTTAATAAGCACCAAAATACTAAATCCGAACAATTTGTTCGTAAAAAAGCTTCTGTAGGTAAATTGTTTGAAAAACATTCCAAAAGTGCAGTAAGTGCATTCAGGTATGTTGCCTGATACAGACAGGATCAGCCTTTATTTCTTTTTAGCGGTATGATCCGTTGATTTTCTGTTAAATCCGGCGGCGGCCAACAGGAATTCTTTATTTCCTCTTTTTGTAAGGAATGGCAGAAATAACTGCATGGCACCTTTTATGTAAACCGGTTTCATCTTACTGTATGTCTTTTGACCATAGTAAATATCCTGGCTAATAACCCAGGAAGTGAGCAGGGTTGTATATTGAAAAATGAAAACGTCAAGTTCATCCTTTTCCAGGATGCTTGCTTCGAGCAGCTTAGCCTCAACCATCATTTTAATCCTCATATGTATACCATCTACTCGGTTGAAAAAGGAAGCTTCTATATGCTCCAGCATCTCAGGTTGATTTTTACCAATGACGGCAATAAAAGAGTGGGCACAACGGTATTCATATTGAAGATCTAGTACGATATTCAGAACTGAAAAATGCTGATCAAACAAAGAACCCTGGTTCCAGTCGAAATGATGTAACAGTTCTCCCAGGCGGTGTTCATAATCCCGCATGATGCCCACCAAAATACTATCCTTTGTAGGAAAAAAGTGGGTAATACGGCCACGGGACAATCCCAGTTCTTTAGCAATTAATTCCACACCTATTCCTAAACCCTGTTCATTCAATATTTTTCGGGCTTTTTCCAGGATACCTTTCCTGGACATTTCCCCTTTATGATATCGGCCCATTAAAAACAAAATGTTTGTTTTCTAAAAATCCTTTAACTTTCATTATGTCTATATGTTATAAATGTACAATTAATCAAGGTTCTTCAACCGGGAACATTAAATGGTCAACTTTTAATCGACATTAATATGAATAACAAATTATTTCTCGCTGCTGTTTTTTTTATGCTTTTTTTTGGTGCTACGAAGGCACAGGCACCAGCCAAAAAAACTACGGCTACCCGGGTTGTGGCCGGGAAAAATCTGACCGACAAACCCAATATCCTTGTGATTATGCCTGATGATGTAGGATATTGGAATGTGGGCGCATATAATAATGGCATGATGGTACCCACGCCCAATATTGATCGGATCGCATCTGAAGGTATTATGTTTACGGATCACTATGCAGCCCCTTCCTGTACAGCAGGCCGGGCAATGTTTATTACCGGCCAACTCCCAATCCGGACCGGTCTTACCACCGTAGGTATGGCTGGTTCGCCCATTGGCCTGAGTCAGAAAGACCCTACCCTCGCCGAGGTGCTGAAGCCGCTTGGATATCGCACTGGTCAGTTTGGTAAAAACCACCTCGGCGATAGAAACGAGCATCTCCCCACTGTTCATGGTTTCGATGAATTCTATGGAAACCTTTACCATCTGAATACTGAAGAAGAACCTTTCCTGAAAACATGGCCAAAAGACAAAGGTTTCAATGATCGGTATAAACCGCGGGGCGTGTTGAAATGCGTAGCCACAAATGTGGATGATCCCACCATTGATCCCCGATTTGGCAAAGTTGGGAAGCAAAGAATCGAGGATACCGGTCCACTTGACCCCAAACGCATGGAAACTGTTGATGAAGAATTCCTCATGTATACCTTTTCATTCATCGAAAAAAGTAAACAGGAGGGCAAACCATTCTTCGCCTGGTTCAACCCATCACGCATGCATATCTATACCCACCTGAAACCGGAAAGCCAGAACCTGGTCACCGACTTTTCATCTGAGTTCGATATTTACGGAAACGGGATGACGGAACTGGATAATATGGTTGGCAGGATACTGAAAAAACTGGACGACCTGGGGCTGGCTGAAAATACTATCGTTATTTTCACTACAGATAATGGCGCTATGGCGGATTGGTTTCCGGATGGAGGCACTACCCCTTTTCGGGGTGAAAAAGCCACCACCTGGGAAGGTGGTGTTAGGGTCCCAATGATGCTCCGATGGCCGGCCAGGATTCCTTCCGGGAAAAAATCAAATGGCATCCAGGACCATTGTGATTTGTTCACTACACTCGCAGCCGCGGCAGGTGTTGAAGGCTTGCATGATAAGCTTGCGGCATCAAACAAAGTATACATTGACGGGGTGAACAATCTCGAACACTGGACTGGGAATGCACCTTCAGCCAGAAATTTTGAGATTTACTATAACGAAAGTGATCTGACAGCAGTTCGGATAGGCATGTGGAAATCTCACCTGCAAACAAGGGAAGGATTTTTTGACTCTAACCGACCCAGTGCATTACTGATCAATCTTCGCATGGATCCCTTTGAAAAACATACCGAATGGAAAAGCAGGGAAATTGCCCAGAAATTAGGTATAGCCTGGGGTGGACAGATCCAGGACCTGCTTAGCAGCCATTATAAAACTTTAGAAGATTTTCCTGTGCGCCAAAAAGGAGGCAGCTTGAGGGCTCAACCAGCTCAGTAAATCAACTCATCCGAAACAAAAAAGGAAAGCTATTTATGGATGCTTTCCTTTTTTTGAGATCTTTATATCTCCGCCTGCTTGACTGGGTCAATCAAGGAGGGAAACGCCTTTGCATTTGAAACCAAAAAAAAATCACTCGTTTGAGTGACTTTGTGGGAGTTGACGGGTTCCCTGCCTGCGTGACGCAGTCAGGCAGGGAACCGCCGACCATCTGCTTTACCCAAATAAAAAAAGTCACTCGCTTGAGTGA
>Ga0209254_10003373_pt1 | contig 14562 bp, 15 predicted proteins | sample FrelakmetDIP11DI_FD_187148 | JGI IMG/M metagenome (GOLD analysis project Ga0209254, IMG submission 187148) | Freshwater lake sediment microbial communities from the University of Notre Dame, USA, for methane emissions studies - DIP11 DI (SPAdes)... | ecosystem: Environmental > Aquatic >...
TAATTAGTAATCCTGAATATAATTGTCATAACTTTTCATACTTTTATGATAGCGCCATAAATAGATATAAATTCCTTGACGTCGTTATTCCTTTATCCGCAAAGCAAATGGCTTGCCACAGGGCAGCCAGGATAATCAATTGTTATGGAGGAAAAAAGCAATGGGACTATTGAGAACAGCCGCAGTTGTAAAAGTTGCCTCTAACCGAGGAGCCAAGAAGGAAGCAGAGAAACAGGAAAAAGAGAAGGCTGCGGAAGCATCGAAGAAGTAAAAACCTGGATAAAGCCTGAGTTTCCGGGGACTCAATGGTCCGGTGGCTCAGGAGCTAAAATTTTTGTTTGCTATTTTATATTCTGGAAATCTCCATGTCAAGCTTACGGTTTGTAATAATATAATAACCAAGAATTTTCATCGCTTTTCCATACTTCAAATTTAACTCCATGAAAAAATTGTGATGTTTAGGCATGATGCTGATGGCATCAACTGTAACTCGATTGGTGTCATACTCCAAGACAGAAAAGGAGGCTCATCGCTCGAGGCTGTGCAGTGATACCGAGCAAAAGAGGATAAACTGGGCCACAAAAAGAGAATCTTCCACATAGAAGAGAAAAACTAAGAAGCAGACTGTTCTAGGTCTGATGTGGCGGGAATTCTTTTGGGATTACGACGAACCAGGCATTTATTTTCCCTTGTCCAGAAGTATCGTAGGATTCCGTATCACCAACATATTGATATAGCGGCCATCCCATGTAAGCGAGCTGTTTCTTGCCATCGTCTCTGGTTATCACTGTGAAGTCGCCGGATTCTAGCTCAGGGTTGACATGCAGATCTTCAACATAGAATGGCGGCCAGTTCTCCGCACATTTGCCATTGCAGTGGCTTATTCCATTGCCAGGCGTATCATTGAGGAAATAATAGAGCGTGAAGAAGGTCTCATTGGTCATATACCTACCAAGATCCTTATTGTTGGTCACATTGACAGTATATACATCCTTAGTAGCAATTGCAGCAGTCGTTAATATAGCTGCAGCCAGTAACAACATACATAGTTTTGAGGACATACAATCACCAAAATACCATTAGCTCCAATTAGCTTTAATGATTTCGCACGTTTCTTGGATTTAAGTAGAATTAAGCGCAAGAATCAAATTCTACAAAGTTCTCTCTTCTCAGATATCACAGGAGAATGTTGACATGCCAGAGGCCGGAGGATCAAATATCGAAATCGCTCACAAACTATGCGAGAAGAACGGCAACGATGAGCCGAAAGCGTCTCGGATGGAGTTTACAATAGAGATCTTGGAAGCTGTTATCCTAGCCTTTGTAGCAGTGGCGACCGCCTGGAGCGGCTTTCAGGCCGCACAATGGGATGGACACGAGGCAGAGCTTTTCGCTGAGGCGAATATTCTAAATATTGAAGCATCAACACTCATCACGGCTTCTGGTCAAGAAATCATCTACAATACTAACACTCTCAACGCTTGGATCAATGCCAATATGCAAGGACAAAAAGAGGTAGCGCAATTCTACGAACGCCGCTTTCTAGATTGGTACAAGCCTGCCTTCGATTCTTGGATAAAGACGGATCCTATCAATAACAGCGAAGCTCCACCCGGCCCGATGTACATGCCCGAGTTTCGAAATCCCAAGATGGAAGAAGCAGGCCACGTGACAAGCGAAGCCCTGATCAAGTTTAACGAGGGTACAAAGGCACGGGAGACCGCCAACGACTATGTGCGAACCACAGTATTTCTGGCAACGATTCTAGTGCTTACGGCTATTAGTCAACGGTTTTATATCAAATCCATTCGCACTGGGCTCATTATCCTGTCCGTTGGGCTCCTGCTATTTGGCCTGGCGAGTCTAATCATGCTTCCAAGATATTGACGTTGTCAACTAAGTCTTAGTAAGGATTTGGAAGGTATGGATTGGAGTGGCATGCATTAGGGGTTATGCACGCAGAAGAAGCGAGGCTACCATTTGATGTTATTGAGAATAGCGAAACCCTTTGCTTGCCAAATGAAAAGCGCCAAATGCTATAAGGGATTTTTGCGAAAGGGCAACGATGCCGCTAAAATGAAATGCGACTAAGGAACTTCAACGTCCCATTGCTCTTGAACAAAATATTCAGCAGAACATCCAGCTTCAATTGGGCGCCCATGTTTTGCCCGGCAATGGCTATTCCTCCCAGTAATCTTTCCTTATGCAATGCAGCTACAGGATCGCGTGATCCCTCAATCCGGCGCATGGCTCTGCCGGTAGCGGTTATTATTATGGTAGGATTCCTCAGTCCCCCTTTGGTGGCTCCTGTAATCTTGCCATTTTCCATTTTAAATCCCGTTCTTAGTATATTTTTATTTTCTAAGATTATTTTGAGATTGATCCTTTCGGTTCCTAAAAGCCCCCTGAGAAATTCAGGCACTTTATCGATTTGATCATTGAAGCCGTTGGAGCCCGCTTGAATTATCAGAGGTATAAGATATTCTGTAAAATCTCTGTAGTTCTTCGTGGCTGCTAAAATCTCAAGGTAGGAGGTGAGTATGGCATCGTTTTGTATCACAGCATTCAAGAATGAATTTCTGCGTTCATCTAGATTTTGCGCTATCCAGAGCGCATAGCTAAGCTCCTCACCAAAGTCGTTTCGGCCGGGCCGGCTCCAACAACTATCAAGTCAAACATCGTCCTTCCCCCGACGTCCTCATTTGCCTACCATTCCTGTAATGATATTGCATCCCATAATGCTATGCAGCTCTATCTAAGTTTCTAATATTCCTTATAAAAGTATTCTCAGATCTTTTTCTCGAATCTCATCCTCCATCTCCACTTTATCTTTTTGACCTTCGAAAGCTATAAGCATCAACAAAAGAATTGAAATGATATGAGCGCGGTCTTTCAAAGAACTCTTCCAGAGGGTCTGGAAGGCCTTCTCGAACTGGCTTTGGACCTTCGCTGGAACAAGCGCATGATCTACGACCAGATCTGGGAGCATCTGGATCCTGAAACCTGGGAGAGGACCCATAATCCCTACTTGATTTTGCAAAACATTCCTCAAGAAAGGCTCGAAGAAGCGGCTAGGGACGAAGAGCTAAAGCAAGGACTGAACCTATGGCTTAAACGCAGAAAATGGTCCCTTGAGGAGCAAAATTGGTTTGAAGAGAAGGGCTACAGCTCCTCTATAGGAACGATTGCATATTTTAGCATGGAGTTTGGCCTAAGCGAGGCATTGCCGATCTATTCAGGGGGACTGGGAATTCTAGCTGGGGATTTTCTCAAGACCGCCAGCGACATGGGCGTTCCTGTAATCGGGGTCGGCCTTCTCTACCAGCAGGGATATTTCCGGCAGATACTGGCTCCTGACAGTTCACAAATCGAGGCCTTCCCCTATAATGATCCTGTGAGCCTGCCGGTATTTCCGGCTCTCAAGGATGATGGCAGCTGGGTACGAATTAGATTCAATCTGCCTGGGAGGTCGATATTCATCAGAGTTTGGCAGGCGCAGGTGGGCAGAGTGAAGCTGTATCTTCTCGATTCCAATGATCCTCTGAACAGCCCTTGGGATCGGGCTATAACCGCCAACCTATACGATCCTGGCAAGGAGAGGCGCCTGATCCAGGAGATAATCCTCGGTTTCGGAGGCTGGATGGCTCTGAATGAGTTAGGGATAGAACCGGAAATCTGCCATCTTAACGAGGGACATGCGGCCTTTGCGGTGATAGCGAGAGCCTACACATTCATGAAGAAGGCGAAGGTGCCAATTACTGTTGCCCTCTGGGCTACCAGAGCAGGCAATATTTTCACAACACATACTCCCGTTGCTGCGGGTTTTGACAGCTTTGAACCGGATTTGATCAAGAGGTATGCTCAAGCATACGCGGATCTGGTTGGCGTCCCTGTGGATGAGCTTCCGAATCTGGGCAGAATGGACCAAGATAGAGGGATAGGGCCACTGGTTATGGCCGCCTTGGCTGCACGAGCATGTTATCAGGTCAACGGGGTCAGCCGGCTTCATGGAGAGGTCAGCCGGAGAATCTTCCAGCCTCTTTATCCCCGCTGGCCGAGGTGGGAAGTGCCGGTCTCTCATATCACCAATGGAGTGCACCTACCTTCATGGATGTCGCTTCCGGCCTACATGATCTGGACTCAGGTCCAGGGCGATAGGCGCTTGCTTGAGGGAAGCGGGGAGTTATGCCAAGAAATGCTGCAGATAAGTGACTCCGAGCTTTGGAGATTTAGGTCGGAGGCTAGAAGAGAGTTGGTGGAATATGTTCGACATCGACTCGTTCGCCAAATGGAGGAGCACGGCGCAGACGCAGAGTCGATTAGGATATCTCGTCAAGTCCTGGATCCAAATGCTCTAACTATTGGATTCGCCAGGAGATTTACATCTTACAAAAGGCCAACTCTTCTTCTTCGGGACAAGGAACGTTTATCCAAGATTCTTCAGGACAGCAAAAAACCGGTGCAGATTATTTTTGCGGGAAAGGCACATCCGCACGATGAAGAGGGTCGGAGGTTTGTGCAGGAGGTGGCCAGGTTTGCCCTTCGGCCTGAGATCGCCGGACGCATCGTTTTCCTGGAGGACTACGATATCGCATTGGCTCAGAAGCTTGAGCCTGGTGTAGATCTTTGGATCAATGTTCCTCGCCGTCCCATGGAGGCCTGCGGCACCAGCGGGATGAAGGTCCTGGCGAACGGAGGATTGAACCTTTCCGAGCTTGACGGTTGGTGGGACGAGGCCTACAATCCGGAAGTAGGCTGGGCTCTCGGAGACGGCAAAGAACATGAGGGCGAAGCATGGGATGCGATCGAGGCCGAGCAGCTTTACCGGATGCTGGAGAACCAGGTAGTGCCGGAGTTCTATGAAAGAGATAACGAAGGCATTCCCAGGGCGTGGGTTGGCCGCGTTCGGGCCAGCATGTCCCAGCTGGTGATGCGATTTAGCAGTTACAGGATGATGCGAGAGTATGTGGAAAAGATGTACCTGCCTTCGGCCATTGCTTATCGCCGTCGCATAGCAGGTGGTGCTTCTCTGGCCTCAGAGCTATTTAGATGGGAGAAAGAGATAGCAGAGAATTGGGGCGATCTGCATTTTGGCAAAATCAGCGCTACTAGGGAAGGCGATTCGTGGGCCTTCGAGGTTTGGGTCGGTCTCGGAAAGATGAATCCGGAGATGATTAGGGTAGAACTGTACGCGGATCCAATTGAAGGAGCATTGCCCACAAAAGTGGTTATGTCAAAGAAGGGATCAGCTTGCGCAGCGGAGGACGAATTTCTATACCAATGCAAAGTGCCGGCAAATCGGCCTGCCGGAGATTATACCCCTAGGATTGTGCCCTATCATCCTGAGGCATCCGTGCCTTTGGAGGAGGCACATATTCTGTGGCATCATTGAATCATATGACCGGGAATAAAACATCTCAATGCTTTCCATGAACGGAAAGATCCTTGAAAAAAGATATGCTTGAGATGTATGAGATCAAAATGCGGCACATATTAATTTGAGCTATTATGAAATTTTTTAGGGAGCAATAAGACTTAATTAGAGGAAGGAAAACTAAGATCATGAGTCCGAAAGAGGAGATTTCATATGGTTCTCGATGGCATATCTTGGCATTTTTCCTCTTTCTATGCCTTTTTGCGGTTTTTGGGCAAGTCGTTGCTCAGCCAAGCGGAACGGTGCAACTCGTTTCGGAATATATCGATGTAGGTAGCGGCGATATCTACTTTCTCCCTAATCTTAAGCAAGGAGAAATGCTCTATGTTTACGCAAGAGGCACTTCAGGAAACCTGGATCCGCTTATAGGCTTGGGCTCCTCGAATTTATCCAAAAGCGCTATGCTGAGCTATTTCAGAGAAACTGTAAAGCAGAATCTGGCTCAAAACAAGGATCCGTTTAGAGCCCTTCCTGAGATGGCAGATAGATTCTTTCTGAAATGGAATGATGATTTAGATGCAGGATATGATTCGGCTTTCCAGTACAAAATCCCAAGGGATGGAGATTACGAACTCCTGATCCTCGGTAGCCAACTAAACCAGACTTTTGGTGATTATGAGATGCTAATCGGGATTGGAAGCCCTCAAGTGCTAACTGGAAATGCTGAGCCGACCCATGGAGCAAAAATAGCTTTCCTCAAAGCCCGAGAAGACAATAGCAGTATCAGGATTCAAGAGCTAAACGGCTCAGTTGAAGTTGACAAACCTGTAACCATTTTACATCTAAATAGGTTTGAAGCCAACGATACTCTCTATGCTTTCATAGAAGCCAAATCCGGCAATCTAGCTCCCATAATAGTACTAAAAGACTATGGGAACAAAACGCTCACAACTGGAAATTGGGAAGGAAAAGCGCATAATGCAACCCTGCAATACGCTTTCGGAAATGACAGCAAGAACAATTACTTAAGAATCCAAAGCGGCATAGGCGAGCGCGGGAACTTCACTACAGGCGACTATCGTCTCCTTTTAGGAATTAATGCTCCAGAAGTGCTAACAGGAGAGGCAAAGACGAGAGGCAGGGATATTGCGATAAAGCCCATAGAGGTAAAAACTGCCATCCAGCTTGAGCAGCTTACAGGAGTGGACCAGAAGCAGGCAAGCTTCGGAGTCATTGCCGGCCTCTGGATGGCATGGACCGATCCCACCTTAGCTTTTAGCCCTGAAAGCTGCCAATGCAACCTTAAAACATTTAGCAGCATTGATGAGTTCATGCAAGCCGAAGGAGACAAGTTCCCAGATTATAGCTTCCGCAACCTGCGAGAAGATCCAAAAGGTCAGAACCAAATCATAGCAGTGAGTCCAGATGGCAGTGCAATTTACTTTGAACGCTTTGCAGCAACTCTTACAGCGCCGGATTTGGACCTAAGAACGTATCCCTTTGACACCCAGACATTTTCAATAGAGATCGACTCTATAAATTCTGATGACAATTATGTTTTCACCGATTGGGGAAAGAGCAATATCAGCGATCGTTTGGGAAACGAGGAATGGGACATCATTAAATTCAGCACAAATGCCAGCAAAATTGATGTGCCACAGATAAACGCAGTGAATTCCCGTTTCTTATTCGATTTCCTTGTTCAGCGTCATACGGACTATTATATATTCCGTATCTTTATTCCAATTCTTCTCATAATTATTTTGACATGGCTCACCTTCTTCCTTCACAAGGATTACATGAAGCGCATCGAAATTGTGGGCGCAAATCTCTTGCTCTTCATTGCCTTTAATTTTACCGTGGCCGCCGATTTGCCAAAGCTCGGCTATCTGACATTTTTGGATCGAATCATGATAAGCACATTCGTGATGACGGCCGTAATTTTTGCTTATAATGTGTACCTCAGGTGGTTAAATATGAACGAAAAGAAGGAATTAGCTGAGAGATTAGACAATTATATGATTTGGATTTATCCTTTGACCTATATTGTAGGCTTTATTTTGGCTGTAGTTTTTCAATTTTAGTTGGCTCCTCTCTTTAGTTCCTGAGTATTGCATTGGGGAACAAGAGAGATCGGCTGCAACTGCAATCCATGGAGCTGGAGTATCGCTGCAAATTTCTTGGATGATTCCGGTCCATCCGACAAGTAACAGATAGAAATTTAGCAAATGAACGCCATTATGTAGTCATGGCCGAAATTTCATTAACTGACGGACTTGGCAGAATCACATTCGATTCAAGCACAATTGAAGGGCTGGAAATATCTTATGCCGGCCCTGCTATGATATATATAAAATCAAACCAGACCGCTTTCGCATCTATCGGGCTGGAATATCTTGGGATTGAGGAATTATATGCAGGAAACGATCTTAAGGGCAAAGGATTGAGGCATTTCCTTAGATTAGTCCGCAATTTAGACGCATCAAAGGGCACATCAGACTGGACATACGCAGGGATGGATGCAAAAGGGCGATTTGCCAAAGGAGCTAACTGGATCATGGGCCAAATGGAATGGCACTATGCACTCATGAATAAGGATGGATCTGAAGCTATCTGCGCCTTTTGCAGGATAGACGATGATCACGTATGTAGCGCTGTATCAATCTTGCGTGAAGGCGACGATACAAAGATATCAAAGATGGTCAATCTGATCAAGAGCATCCAAGCACGAAAGGACCAATGAAGCTTGAATTGAATTCAAAGGAAAGCAGCATTGTGCTTGATCGGGCTTGTTTTCCGTTTTTTTAAGAATTCTATCTTTAAATTTGAATTAAACTATTTAAACTTGCGTATGTGTTTAGCAACTCCGCTTTGATCTTAGCATTTGTAGACTATCAAGTCCTTGTTGAGACCAAGCAGCCAGCACCGTCAAATGGGGCTGGGCGGCTTGTGATCAACGGCAAGGGAATGGCATCGATAAACTGTTGCGTGACGGTTATTGTAAGGCCGAGCCGACAAAGGCTCTCGATAGGTTAAGCGACTGATGAACGATCCTGTCCTCAAATATAGCTGCATGGGATTTGGCAAAAAAATAACCTAAAAGATTAATATGGCCCTTCAGCTAAAGATAGGAGCATAGCCTGTTAGCTCCATATAGCCTTGACCTATTTGCTTTCCGGCATGGTCTCTATCTCTAAATCGCATTATTCCCTCCCAATATTTTGTCTGGCCATTAGCCGTATTCATATCCTGCTCATCGAAGTAAGGTTCTGCGGCATAGTTGCCCATGGGGGTGCTTATGATCCACTCTAAGGGGTATGTGAAGCCAAAGAGATCCGAGGTCCATAACCTTGTGGATGTCAAGTTGGCTGCATCTCTACCGGACCACCAATTAACATTTCCTTTCGGATCGACGTAAGTCAATCCGCGCTTATCCAAGATAGGGTTTTGGTCACGATCCTTGAAGTTGAATAGCATCAAGAAGCTACCATTATCGAGGCGTATGCTGAACCAGTCCCAGGCGGGATAGCAAAGGCCAAAGCCACCCCACTGATGATCGAACCAGCTATCTCCCCTGACTTCCACCTCCTGGCCATCGATGCTCAGTGTACCAGTCGTGTTCATTGCGGGATGGGAATAGTAATAGCTTTTTCCCACCATGCTATTGGGGTCGGTTCTGGCGCATTCGCCCATATCGACGATTCCACTGGGACTTTCCAGGAAATAACCGTATTTGTCGTTTTTCAGGGTTAAATTCATGGAGATATTATGCCCATGTCCCCCATCGTTGGATACATTCCCACTGCTTACAATATTCCAAACGTCCAGGGCCTTCCAATAGGTAAGGGTCGTCTGAGAATCCTTATAGCGCCAGTAATCGCCTTTTTTGGGATCAGTCCCGTTGATGATCTCTGCTTGATTAGGCAATACATAATACCCGTTACGAGGATGCTGGCTGTTGAAAACATCACTAATGGCTACATGGTTGACGTAGCCAATAATCCCGGGCATTAGAATTTGTTGGAAAAGGGTATACTGAAATCCATAGAGGTTATCTGTTTTGATATCCCTCAAATCTCCAGTCCAGTAAAGCCACTCGACGAAATCACTGGTGTTTGATACGACGGAGGAAGGCTGGTGCAAGAGGTGATCAGCGGGAAAATCAAAGACCGAACTGGCATTTCCATCCCCTTTTATAGTCACTGCTACGGAATCTTCTGCTATAGGCTTTATGATAGTCTCCGCAACTGAAATAGATATTATCGATCCAGTCAAGCAACTTGTAAGGATAAGGGCTATGACTAAGCCGCACTGACCGTTGATTGATTTCATTATTACTCCTCATGAAATTGTTGATTGGTTAAATATATATCATAATTAAGGTTTTCGGAGTCAAACCCCGCGCCAGGCAAAGATAAAAACTCATGTATCTCTTTTAAGTATCCCGTCTAAATGGATCCTCCCAAATTTCCAAGATACATGTGGGAGCTAAGCACATACAAACTTGCTACCGGAGGTCCTCAGGTCCGCCCGTGACATTTCTTGAATTTCAGCCCGCTCCTGCAGGGGCAAGGATCGTTTCGACCAACCTTTGGAGTCCTTTTCTCAGATCGGGCATCCTCTTCTGAAAGAATCTTCATTATGCCATCAGCTGTCTTACCTTCGCGCAAAAGATCGGCCATAATCCGCATGTAACGATCGGCATGTTTGAAAAAGGCCATATAACCGATGCATAGATAATTCAGACCCGCCTCGCCATCAGGTGTTTTAATAAAGCGGTTTTTTGGACACTCGCCGTTGCAGGCAAATAGAAATCGGCATTCACGGCAATAGAGAGGCAATGTATCCTCTTTATCCAGCCCGAATTTGCGCTGCTTTTCTGATGCCAATAGCTCGATCATTGGCCTCTTCATGATGTTTCCCAGGAGATAGTCGGGCTCCACGAAATGGTCACAGGAATAAAGATCACCATTGTGCTCCAAAACCAGCCCGAGACCGCATGTGCGCCCAAAGATGCACAGCGTTCCGGCCATTCCCAGCCAGCCGGCAAGAATTCCATCAAAATTGAGGACGAATGTCTCGCCCACATCCCTTCTCACCCACTCGTCGAATATCTCGACTAAAAAGCGGCCCCACTGAACCGGCCCAACAGACCGGTCTGTGACCTTTTCGCCTTCTTGTAGTCCGCTTTCATTTTCTCGCTCAACAATTGGGATGAACTGGAGATAATGAGCATCTAGCTCGTCGCGGAAGTATCGGTAGACTTCCAGCGGATGGTCGGCATTTTTTGAGTTGACCGTGCAGAGTATATTGAACTCCACTTTGTTTTTTTGAAGCAGACGGGCCGCCTGCACCGCACGATCGAAGGTCCCATCGCCCGATTTGTCTTTTCGGAACCTATCATGAAGTGTCTTTGGCCCATCAATGCTAAGGCCAATTAGAAAGTTGTTGTCGTGAAAAAACTGGCACCATTCATCGCTAAGGAGAATGCCATTGGTCTGGAAGGTGTTTTCAACCTGCATCCCAGGCCTTTGATATTTCTTCTGAAGCTCTATGGAGCGCCGGAAGAAGTCAAGCCCCATGAGCGTCGGCTCTCCTCCTTGCCATGCCACAGTCACTTGAGGGATCTGGTGCGCCTCCAAGAGCTGTCTGATGTATGCTTCATGCACCTCATCCGACATGCGAAAATTGCTGCCTGGATAAAGATCCTTCTTTTTCAGGAAGAAGCAGTAGGTGCAGTTCAGGTTGCAGGCCGACCCCGAAGGCTTGGCCATGATGTGAAATGCCCTGGGGATGCGATTCAATGTCATCTGACATAATTGAGTGCCCAATGTCATTAATAATTATCCTGCCCATATCAATTGCATCCAGGAATCCGGAAACGGAGTTGCCAACATATCGGCTGTAAGAGATAAAAAGCATAATCATAAATTAAAGCCCTCTCCTTGGCTGAAATAAAACATGAAATTCGGGGAGAGGTCGTTTTTGCGAAGATCTGTGCCGCTATAAGACACAGGATTATTTCACGCTTAGGGCCTCTGTTGGGCATGCATCAAAACATTTCTTGCATCCTGTGCACTTTTCTTTGTCCACGACCGCTATTCCCTGGTCGTTCGAGGAAATAGCTTTGACAGGGCATTTCTCGACGCAAGCTTCACAGCCTATGCATTTCTGCTCGTCAACTACCGCAGGCATCAATTTGGCTACCGCGAAGGCCGAGCCAATTAGAAGGCAGAGAACTGCCAATGCAGCAAATAATCTCCGGTGATTCATTTCATAAACTCCTTTTTATATCTTCATACCATCTTTAATTATCTCTTATCGATTCATCTTCAACACATCCTGGCATGGAACGGTATATAAAATATAAGGCGAACGAACGCAATAAACCTAAGCGAACGGTAAGCGAACATCAGCTTAAACGTTCAGAATTGGCTTTGGATGGCCTATAAAATTTTAATTGCTATTTGCAGCATGAAAAATAGCCCAAATGTCCGTTATTGAGCGTTCTGTGTTTTCTCAAATCAAAGCACTTTAAATTTGGCTTTTCGTTGATTTAATATAGCCTTCATTTTGCATGGATTTATACGATCTTGATTCTGCATGGATCTTGGGACTAGATGGATCTTGGATCGGATGGTGCTGAAAAAGAGATTCGCGAAAATGCCGCTGACTCCATTGAGGCACTGCATTGTAGCTTTAGCAAAAAATATATATTACATCCTTTGAAGGCACACTACCGGCCAATTCAATGATACTGAGAGAAATATGCAAGAAGCAGCATTGAATCTATTTATGCAGTTGCTCCCTTTGATCATAGGCACAGCTGTCGTTCCAAGCCTGATCATTCTTGTAATTCTGTTTCTGCAATCAGACCGAGGACTTCTGAAAGCCAGCGCTTTTGTAGGAGGGATGGTCTCTTGGCGTTTGTTTATGTTAACAATTTTTGTATATTATGCTTATCTATTTGAAATGTTATTTGGACTGAAGATTCCCGAGAGGCTGCATTTTGCATTGCTGTCCTTGCTTGGGATTATCTTGCTGACTATTGGGGCCTATATTCTAACGAAAAAAAGGCATATGTCCGGTACATCCCCGAGCCTCCTAAAGGTCATAGATCGAGCCAATCCGCCCATAGCTTTTGCATTAGGTGTTGTCTTAATGGCTGTTGGTCTCAAGCATTATATTTTTATGATAGGTGCAATGCAAGATTTGGAGAAATCAGGCATCTTGGGTGCGAAATGGACGCTGGCCATGATTTTCTTTATTGTGGCGGCCGAATTATTGGTATTGCTCCCAATTCTGATTTATTTGCTAATGCCGGGACGTTCAGAAGCGATTTTAGGATCATTCAAGAATCTCCTGGATAAACATAGTTCCATGATTACCACAATCTTTTGTTTTATCGCCGGTATTTTTTTCCTTTGGCGAGCTTTCACGCTGCTCAAGCAAGAGCAACTGCTCTGATGTATTGCTGGTTGCTTGTCTTTATTCTGCAAACATTTTATATTTATGCCAAACTATCCAAACAGCCTCTATCCGCTCACTACAAGGAAATGCAGCAGCTTCGATTCAATGCATCATTTCCATCTCTTTAGCATTAGGATCGATCATACATATCCTTGAGATCTTGATCAATGATATGCACTTGCTCCCCCTGTACCTTTACTTTAATGCTGGAACTTCTTTTTACCATCTCCCTCATCAAAAAGGGATCCTTCACCATGCTAGCCCTGCTTATGGGATCATAGTACTCAAACGACCATGATCCATTATTTCGGGAAGCATTTACAGCTACAGCGCATGCCCTCCACCGGAAGAGCACAACCTTTGGATGAGAATCAGCCAAAAGCAAGGCCTCTTTTAGATTCGAAATCTCGTCCCTGTTTAAGGATGCATTAGGATCGATATCCTCTTTTAGAAATCCATAAAGATTCAGATCCAAGGCAGATTTTGGATCGCCGGAGTCCCGTTCTACATGCAGTCGCGGGTAAGAAGCAATGTATGATATATTGTTGCGAAGAGAGTTGTAACTGTAGACCTGGAAACCGCTTTCATTCTTGTTCAGAATATTCCATTGAAAAAGGCTATAATCGGGAAAGACCTCCAAATCTCCTTCGCGGTCTCCCGTAATATTTCCATAATTCTCAAGAGCAAGAGCCCTCTCTTTTCCCTCCACCCGCGCACCTCCTACCGCTAATAGAAAAATTAGAAACAGCACTAATAGCTTGTTATTTGTGTTTCCAGAAACGGATCTCTTTTCGAAGAAACCTCTGACCAACCACAGGGCTATGCACACTGCCGACACCAAGATTAAGATCTCATAATGGAAGAGCAGCTCCGCTGAGAATCTCGTTGTATCCAAGGGATAAAGCAGAGGCACTCCCTTGGTGATGAGATAATCCAGGAATAGATGCATAAGGACTCCGGCGAACGCCATACCGGCTACTGGCCAGGAGAAGCTGAAATCAATTCCAGTCCAGCGCATGAAAATGTCTCTGCCCGGAGGTCGTGAGAGGAGGAGCATAGCTGCCAGGGCGGTTAAAGAACCGAATAACAGTGAATGGGTTATCCCCCGATGCACCAGGAGAAGATCTGGCGAGGGAAAAATTAGCGCGAGCCAGATGATGAAAACATCTAAGTCCGGGGCCACTCCTCCGATTACAAAGGCTGCTAGCAGCTTTCTGTCCATCCTAAAGGAGCTTCCCAAGAGATACGGCAACACTGCGTGAGAAATTACGTCCATTCAATCCTCTAATGTTAGAATATTATTGAAGCGGCCGGGACCTGCAAGCTGCAAGACCTGTTGTTTTATCTTTATGGCGAAAGGTCGGAGGGCTTTAGCTGTTTTCCCTTTTTGCTCAGGTGTCATTGGAGCATGATCCAGCTTATCTCCGTCCTTGTGTCCCAGGGCATCTCTTAGGTTCACGAGGGCGATGATCTCCCTTGCGTATAGTGAGCAGCAGGACCGATCAGGGCCTCTGAAGACGTCTTCCAGATATCTCTTAATCATTCATTTTCCGATTGATGCCTTAATTTCCGCTATATTTCCAAATAGCTTCTTGGATAGATATTAATGCTTTGCAGCATCAAGCAACTTTTGGCATGCACTCTAAATCGCTGCCTATGACTTGGCCGGGGGCTGGCTCGCTTCCCGCAAGAGTCGTCACCTATGTTTGGCGGACAAG
>Ga0209254_10003374_pt1 | contig 14559 bp, 13 predicted proteins | sample FrelakmetDIP11DI_FD_187148 | JGI IMG/M metagenome (GOLD analysis project Ga0209254, IMG submission 187148) | Freshwater lake sediment microbial communities from the University of Notre Dame, USA, for methane emissions studies - DIP11 DI (SPAdes)... | ecosystem: Environmental > Aquatic >...
AGCCGGACGATGGAAGAAAACCTGGACCTTTTTGCGCGTATGAGAAACGGCGAATTCCCCGATGGGTCACGTACGCTGAGGGCAAAAATCGATATGGCATCTCCCAATTTAAATATGCGGGATCCCGTCATGTACCGCATACTGCATGCAGCTCACCACCGCACGGGTGATGCTTGGTGTATCTACCCGATGTATGATTACGCCCATTGTGTGTCGGATTCAATTGAAAAGATAACTCATTCGGTATGTACCCTTGAATTTGAAGATCATCGTCCCCTGTATGACTGGTTTTTAGATCAACTAGGCATCTACCACTCTCAGCAAATTGAGTTCGCCCGGCTAAATCTGACTTATACCGTCATGAGCAAGCGCAAGCTGCTCCGCCTGGTAAAGGAAGGGATTGTATCAGGATGGAACGACCCGCGTATGCCTACTCTCTCCGGGATGCGCCGCCGCGGCTATACCCCGCAGGCTATTCGGGCATTCTGTGACATTATTGGCGTGGCGAAGACAAACAGCATCGTTGAGTTTGAATTACTGGAACACACCCTCAGGCAGGATCTTGAGCTGCGAGCCCGAAGGACAATGGCTGTCCTTGATCCGCTTAAATTGGTGATTGAGAATTACCCAGCCGGAAAGGTGGAAGAATTTGATGTGTTGAACAATCCCCAAAATCCGGAGGACACAAGCAGCCGTAAGGTACCCTTCTCCGGCGAGGTATTTATTGAGCGGGAGGATTTCATGGAAAATCCACCCAACAAGTATTTCAGGCTATCTCCAGGTGCGGAAGTCCGCTTATTCAACGCATACCTTGTAAAATGCACCGGTTTTATTAAGGATGAGCTGGGCAATATTGTTGAGGTGCGCTGTGTTTATGATCCTGAAACACGCGGCGGAAATGTTAAAGATGGCAGAAAGATTAAAGGTACCATTCACTGGGTATCAGCCAACCACGCAGTAGATGCCGAGGTGCACCTATACGAACATCTCTTCTCATCGGCTAATCCGGATGATGCACCGGAAGGTGAGGATTTCACTGGAAACATCAACCCATCTTCCTTATTGGTTCTGCATAATTGTAAATTGGAGCCTGATCTACAAAATGCACACCCTGAGGATTCCTATCAATTTATGCGTAAGGGGTATTTTTGCCTGGACAAATATGAATCAGCCTCCCGCCACATGGTATTTAACCGGACCATTTCATTACGCGACACCTGGGCAAAAATCCAGCAAAAGATAAGCAGGGATTGAATAGCAAGGATATAATTCCAAAACCCGCATGGATGCCGTTGATGGCATCCATTTTTTCTTTCGGGGGTGAAAGCGGAATTCATTTCATGTTTCTTTTCTCAATTTCAGTTAGCATCTTTACAAAAACCACATCCTCATCCCTCACCTTCTCATTGAACCAGGCCTCCAGAATCTCTCCGGCAACATCCTCAGAGGTTGTCCGCAGGCTCATCACAAGGACATTGGCATCATTCCACCAGCGGGCGCCCCTGGCGGTTTGCGCGTCTCCGCACAGAGCAGCCCGCACACCGGGAACTTTATTGGCTGCAATGCTGGCACCTGTCCCTGTATAACAAAACAGGATACCCTCATCCACAAATCCATTTTTCACATCGATTGCCAGATGTTCAGATACAAGCGGCCAGGGAGCATTATCATCTTTCAAAGGGCCGTATAAAACCACCTCATGACCACTTTTAATGACCTTATCAACCACAAAATTTGTTAGATGGGTCTTATCATCGCTGCCTATCCCTATTTTCATTTTTCCTCCAGAGCCTGTTATTTAACTATGTATTGCTATTTTTACACCATTTTGCAAACAAATTATCCCTTACTCCAGATATGTTATTATCCGTAGGCAAATTCTTGAGAAAATCGATACATTCCGGATTCAGTGCATTTCCACTTCCCCGACCGTTATTATTTGGTAAAATGTATAAGGTTTGTTCACCCTATATTATTATTAAATTTGCACTTCAGGATTAGAAGCCATGGTCTCTATCATCGAAATCCCTGACGATCCGATCTACACCATCAAATCTGTTTGTGACCGGACAGGCATCCGCCCGGTTACATTAAGAGCCTGGGAGAGGCGCTATTCCGTCCTCAATCCGCATCGTGCAGACAACCGCTACCGACTTTATTCGGCGAGGGACTTGGAAATATTGCGCTGGATCAAGGATAGGCTGGATGGGGGTATCTCAATCAGTAATGCCGCCAATGAATTCAATACCATGGTCCGCAACGGGATTTGGCCGGATGCCTTACCCACTGCGCCTGATGTTATAAGTGAAGAAAAATCCTTGACCCCGCCTCAGGAATTTGTATCCCGATTGTATGATGCACTTCTTAAACATGATGAAGACCTGGCCAGCCAACAGCTCCGCAGAGCCCAATCGCTTTTCAACCTGGAAACAGTTTTATTGGACGTGATCACACCCTGTCTCGTGCAAATTGGAGAAGCATGGTATTACGGAAATATAAAGATAACAACAGAACATTTCGCCAGCGCTTTTTTTCGCGGGAGACTGTTTACCCTGCTCCAGGCTTACCCAATGAGACACAGCGCTCCTTACATCCTGATCGGGTGTGCACCCGACGAATCCCATGAAATTGGGAGCTTGATGATGGCTGTCCTCTTACGCAGCGAAGGTTATCGCGTTGAATACCTGGGACCGGATATTCCTGTGGATGACCTGGTAGACTACGCCGGTGGTGAAAAACCGGATATGATCATTCTCACCGCCACATCCAAAGAAACTGCGATGGAAATAAAAAATGTTGAGGAATTATTAAAAAGTATCAAGCCAAAACCGATTTTTGGGTACGGCGGGAGAATTTTTTGGGTGGAGCCAGGTATTCAGCAAAAAATTGGAGGGATCTACCTGGGGGATACATTGTCGGATGGAGTCATCGTCGCAAAAAAGATGCTCAAAAAGAATTTGTAAAACTGCCCCGGGGAAAAGATAAATCCGACCCGGGATGATAAAGTTGTTTTAAAGCAGCTTTTTGCTTTTCTATTCCCATACAGGTTGTACAAATTGTGGCATATTCCCTTCATCCATCATAAGATTGAAGTAATTCCATGATGGAGAATAATATTGAATCATCCAATTTACACTATTAAAGCTGTTACTTCATTGACTGGCTTACCTCCTATAACCGTACGCTCCTGGGAGAGGCGTTATGGCCTGCCAAGCCCGCAAAGAGGACGGCAAGGCTACCGGCTGTATTCAGAATATGATATTCGCATTCTTAAATGGCTCAAGAGCCAGGTAGACTCCGGTATGCCCATTATTAAAGCAGTTGAAAATCTGGACAGGCTGCAAAAAAATGGCAGCGATCCGGGATTGGATCCAGAACTTCTACTATTACCGCATCTTCCTACACCAACAGAATTACGATTGTTGTTATTAAATGCGTTGCAAGAAATTAATCAAATTGAGGGGGAGAAAATTATGCACCAGGCATTTACACTCCTTCCAATAGAGGATGTACTTGTTGAGATCATCCAGGAAAACCTCATAGAGATTGGGAATGCATGGCACAAAGGCGAGATGCCCATCACAGTTGAACATTTTGCCACCCAATTCTTTACCTCACAATTATTGATCATGGCTGGATCAGCTGGAATTCCCGACCAAAAGGGTGCCATTGTGGCAGCCTGCGCACCGGGTGAAACACATCAAGTCGGGTTGCTTATGATCGTGGTCCTCCTGCGCTGGCGTGGTTGGGATGTGCGTTACCTTGGTCCGGATTTATCGTTGCAGGGTATGGCACAGGCTTTGATTCCTGTAAATCCCAGGCTGATTTTATTTTCTGCAACCATGACGGAACCGGCAAATAAACTGAATGATTTGGAAGATACAATACAAAATCTTCCCTATCCGAAACCGGAAATTGTCCTGGGTGGGCGGGCTTTCTCAGAATACCGATTGTCTGAAAAAATCCCTGCACATTATTTTCAAGGCTCTCCAGGACAAATTACTGGTATGATTGAAAACTTACTCAAATCCTGAAACGAAAAATTAAGCCAAACCATGTTAAATAAAAAATTACTCGCTTCTATATTTTTAATCGTATTTATTGATTTGCTTGGGTTCGGCCTTATCCTGCCATTAATTCCATTTTTTGCAAGTAGCTTTGGCGCATCGCCAACTATCGTGGGTTTTCTTGTGGCATCCTACGCTGCAGCCCAATTGATTGGGGCCCCATTACTCGGTAGATTATCCGACCGGTATGGGAGAAGACCAATCCTGCTCGTATCGATTGCCGGAACCATTGTTGGATTTATTATCCTTGGATTGGCCAATTCACTGGCACTCCTTTTCCTTGCACGCATTATTGATGGGCTTACGGGTGGCAACATCAGTGTTGCCCAGGCGTATATCAGTGACGTGACCGACGAGAAAAACCGTGCCCGCGGATTGGGATTAATTGGAGCTGCTTTTGGCCTGGGATTCATTCTTGGACCTGTATTGGGGGGGCTCCTCAGTCAATACGGTTTTGCTCTTCCGGCATTTGTCGCCGCAGGAATTGCCACAATCAATTGTATCATGGTCGCATTTTGGCTGCCGGAATCGCTGACCGAGGAACGCCGCAAAGAAATATCGCAAACGAGCAAACCTCCGTTTACCATCCCTGCGTTGATCGAAGTACTCTCCAGGCCTGTTGTCGGTAGGTTATTACAAACCAGATTTTTCTTCGGTCTGGCGTTTTCGACCTTTCAGACAATTTTCGCTCTGTATGCTCTTTACAGGTTTAACCAGAACTCTCAAAATGTGGGCTTTATCCTTGCTTATGTTGGAATGCTTGCTGTATTGGTACAGGGTCTGGCAATCGGAAAGCTTACAGCCCGGTTTACAGAGCCTCAATTAATTCTTGCTTCAACAATTTTAATGGCGATATCCTTACTTGGCTGGGCGTTTGCCCCTACCATCCTTGCATTAATCATCATCCTTGCCCCAATTGCCCTTGCCGGGGGTATCCTAAATACGGTTATCAACAGCTCGGTTTCAAAATCTGTCAGTACCGTTGAGATTGGAGGCATTCTGGGGATTTCTGCCGCACTGGAAAGCCTGACAAGAGTGATAGCGCCTGCTCTGGGTGGTATCTTGCTTGAACGATTTGGAACAAGCGCTCCAGGAGTTTTCAGTGCTGCGATCCTGTTCTGGTTATCCACCTTCATTTGGCGACATATTTATAAAAACTCAAATCTAAAAGTGGATTTACCCATACCGGCAGGATAATTTAAGAAGAAACCAGATATGAAAACCTATCATACTTCGTACATAATCAATGCTCCAATAGGAACTGTTGCAGAGTTCCATCAAGACAGCCGGGCAATTAAAATATTAACACCGCCACCCGTCTGGATTCAAATACACGACGCGCAACCACTTTCAGAAGGATCCAGGTTAGATATGACCATGTGGTTTGGTCCTTTCCCTGTACGCTGGCAGGCAGTACACTCAGAGGTTGATTACAACCAAGGCTTTACTGACCAGCAGATAAGCGGACCAATGAAATTCTGGAAGCACACGCATAGCTTTTTTCGTAACGATGATAATTCAACCATGATGAAAGAACATATACAATATGAACACTTTTCTGGAACGAAAGGATTCGTTACCCGTTTCCTTTTTTCTCCACCAGGCTTGAAATGGCTTTTCTATTACCGGAAAATAAAGTTGAACCGCATCTTCTCAAGGATGCACTTTGACTCCACACCAAGGTCCAATCCCCCATTGGAAAAGACGGGCAATAAATAAATTCTATCCGATGGAAATATCACAACCCAATCTAAGGAAAAATAAGAAAGATCCCCGTGTAGTTATTATTGGGGCTGGTATTGGCGGTTTAACCGCAGCTGCCTTGCTGGTTAAGGCTGGTTATCTGGTGACGGTTTTAGAAGCCGGTGTTTATCCGGGTGGCAGTGCTGGAACTTTTTTTCATCAAGGGTATCTTTTTGATGCCGGTGCCACTTTAGCAGGTGGATTTAACCCGGGAGGTCCCCATACCAGGATTGCAGAAATGCTAAACCTGGAATGGCCTGTCTATCCCGTTGATCCAGCATGGACGGTTCATTTGCCAGAGCGAAGTATTGTACAGCATACAAGCCACGATCTTTGGCTCGAAGAACGTAATCATCACTTTCCTCAGGCGGAAACTTTCTGGCAAAGACAGCAAGCACTTGCTAAGACTGCCTGGGAAATTTCCAGTAAGCCTTTTCCCTGGCCTCCATTACGCAGTCGGGATTGGATTACCTTCCTTCGTAGGATTGATTTGCAGTTAATAAAATCTTCTCCATTTCTATTTAGGAAAGTCGAAGATTTATATCCACCAGTAGTCAGCAAGGAATTTAAGGTATTTGTGGATGCCCAGCTTATGATCTCCGCCCAGACAACAGCTAATTACGCCAATGCATTTTACGGCAGTGCTGCCCTCGATCTACCCCGTAGAGGGGTAAACTCGGTTTTTAAGGGCATCGGTTCCCTTTCTGATACACTCGTTGATTGGATCAGGAGGAACGGTGGAGAGATCATTTACCGTCAGGAAGTGAATTCCATCACCGTAATTGACAAAACTGCCAGGAGATTGACAACAAACAAAGCATTGGATATTGAATTCGATTTACTCATTGCCAATCTCACTCCACACGCCCTGCTTGAGTTATTGAAGGAACAGACTCCGACGTATCTCAACAAGATTACTCGAAACAGGATACCAAAATGGGGTACTTACATGGTTTATCTGGGGTTGGAAAATAAATCCCTTCCAGAACTGACAGGTGATCATCACCAGGTAATTCGGGATATTAATCAACCGCTGGGTGAGACTAATTCCATTTTTATCTCCCTCTCGGATCGGAATGACTTGAGCCGGGCGCCTGCAGGTATGCGGGCAGCCACCATCTCTACCCACACGAACATACAAACCTGGCTGGATCTGGCGAATCATCCTAAGGATGACTACCAGCGATTAAAAGAACGATATTATGAACGAGTCCTGGAGACGGCAGAGTTGGCTATCCCGGGAATTCGGAAAGGCATCCGTTTTAATATGGCAGGCACACCAAAAACTTTTGAATTTTTCACCCACCGGCCTAACGGTATGGCTGGTGGATTTCCGCAAACTTCCTTATTTGATGTTTTACCCCCAAAGACCGGTTTGAAAAATGTATGGATGGTTGGGGATTCAATTTTCCCGGGACAATCAACTGCTGGTGTTACCCTTGGGGCAATTCGTGTTACTGCAGAGGTACTGGCTGCATCGTCAAAGCAGTATTGATAGATAATAAATTTCGGACAATCCCAAGATATATGATATGAAATCAATTCCGGATTTTCTTACCCCACGACATATTTCTCAGCTGTTACGTCAGGAAAAACGTCCATCAAGTCATTAAATAAATTTGTGGATTTCACCAGAAAAATGGATTATAGTTTTAGGAACAAAATATTGAGAGCAGATGCGAAAGAAAATTATAGTAATTGGCGCTGGTTTTGGGGGGCTTGCTGCGGCGTGCCGGCTGGCTGCACGCGGAAATCAGGTTGAGATTTTTGAAAAAAGGGAAAAACCTGGGGGAAGAGCCTTTGTTTATGATATGAATGGTTTCAAATTTGATGGGGGACCGGCAGTTATCACCGCCCCTTTCATGTTTGATGAAATTTTTTCATTAGCCGGAAAAATACGGGAGGATTATTTTGACCTGGTCCCGCTTGATCCATTTTATCGATTCTTCAATCACGAGAAAAAATCCTTTGACCTCAACAATGACCAGGAATTTATGCTTGGCGAAATTGAAAAATTCAATCCCGCGGACAAAAATAATTATCTGCATTACATTGCATCGAGCAAACCATTCTATGAAAAAGGGCTGCTTGAATATTTGAACAATCCTTTCTTAACCGTTGGAAGTATGTTAAGAGAGGCTCCGGAATTGTTTCGCCAGCAATCCTACCAGAGTGTTTACAAACACGTATCCGGCTTTTTCGAACACGATTTCCTGAGGCAGGTCTTTTCCCTCCATCCATTATTGATCGGCGGAAATCCATTTGCAATCAACAATATTTATGCCAATAACCAAATCATCGAACGCCAGTGGGGTGTATATTATTCCATGGGGGGTACAGGATCCATCGTTGATGGTTTATCCAGGCTTTTTGAGGAATTGGGGGGAACAATTCATCTGAATTCGGAAGTGAAAGAGATCGTCACATCCGGAAGACAGGTTAGCGGGGTCCGGTTGACCGATGGTCGTTTGGAAAAAGCAGATATTGTCATATCAAATGCAGATGCTGCCTTTACATATCGCAGCATGATCCAGGATAAATTCAGGAAAAAGAACAAGAATTCACGCTTCAGAAACATGCGTTTCAGCATGTCCCTGTTCGTTATTTATTTCGGCACAAAAAGGCGTTATAACGAGACCGGTTTATTGCACCATAATATTATTCTGGGAAACCGCTATCAAGAAATTTTGAATGATATTTTCAATATAAAAAAACTTCCGGATGAATTATTGCTTTACCTTCACATGCCTACGATAACCGATTCAAGCCTTGCTCCTGCAGGGCATGAGTCGTTCATCCTGATCTCTCCAGTTCCCCATCTGGAAGCTGATGTGGCGTGGAACCAGACCGCCCGGATTTATCGTGACCGGATAATGGAATTTTTGGAAGAAAATTACCTTCCAGATTTACGTGCCAATATTGTGGTGGAGCATTTTATTGATCCTCTTCATTTTCAGAACACATTAAACAGTTATAAAGGATCAGCCTTCTCTATCGAATCCCGATTTACCCAATCCGCATGGTTTCGTCCCCACAACCGTTCAGAAGATTTCAATAACCTTTTCCTGGTCGGCGCCGGTACCAATCCGGGAGCTGGAATCCCAGGTGTTTTATCTTCAGCCAGGATAGTGGAAGCATTGATAGAAGGCTCATGATCCCTTCTCCAATGTGGACTCGCAGATTGATGTACCCTGCCGATTTTTTCTCCATGCTGGATTAACAGATTATTTGGGAAGGGAATGTCCAAATATAATCCAATCATTTAGAGCTATGATTCAAACGGATTCAATGCCATGTAACAGGATTTTTTTTGACCATTGTTTAATTGAATGGGGAAATCAGCCTTTTATGAGCCTGCCTTTTTTTTATGGGTGAAGGCATCAAGTGCTATAATGAACACAATCGCGAATCGCTAAACAGGACTATCAGCGTTTCTCTGCAAATCTTTCGGCTTTGATTGGTTTTTGAGCTATCGAAATGCATCGAAATCCCTGAATAAAACAGGATAGGCTTGTTCAATATTGCAGGCAAGATTGGAAAAATTTCAGGATGGTTAATACCACACAAAACACCATGGAGATCGGAGAGTCAGGACTTGATCATTGGGAGATCCTAAATCTTACCAGCCGGACTTTCTTCTTATCGATCAGACAATTACCTGAAATCATCGGCGAACCAATTTGCCTGGCTTATCTCTTATTAAGAATCTCCGATTTCTTTGAAGACAATGCCTATATGCAGCCTGGGGAAAAAATAAAATGGTTGAACAGATGGGACCAGGCACTCAACGGAGGGTCTTTTGCAGAAGATTGGCAAACCTCATTGGAGCCATTTATTGACAATGACCCCGAGGCGATGGCGGCTTATTACGCCGAAGAACTGTTTTCACAGTTCAAGCAGTTACCGATTGACCTTGTAAACAGCATTCTCATTCATGTCCGGGATACCACCCGGGGTATGGCTCGCTGGGTTTTGCGCGGTCCTCAGGTAAATGTTGAGGAAGACATGGATGATTACATGTTTGAAGTTGCCGGCAGGGTTGGGTATTTGGTTACTGAGGTATTTGCCAAATATTCAGAAAGCATCCGCAAGAAAATCGATTTTCTCATGCCCCTGGCCAGGGAAACCGGGCTGGCGCTGCAAACAGTAAATATCCTCAGAGGATTAAGAAAGGATTTTGAACGGGGCTGGATCTATATCCCGGACAGCTATTGCCAACAGGTCGGTCTGGTACGTGAAGAAATGTTCGATCCAGGCAATCAGGATAAAGCCATGCAAATTGTTGAGATGCTGGCAGATAAATCTGAAAAACATCTCGAATCGGCAATGAAGTTGGTAAAAGCAATCCCCGCCAGCCAGCATAAAATGCGCCTGGCTATCCTCTGGCCGATTTTGTTTGCAGCGCGCACAGTATCCATCAGCCGGGACAACCTTTCTGTGCTAAGCGGGGAGGCAAAAATTCAACGAAATGAGATAAAAAAAATTATGCGGGATACCACTTTATTTGGCTGGTCAAACAAATTTTTGGACCGCTATTACACCGGACTGATCTCCCAGAAGGTATAACACCCTCAACTATTTTATTAATACCTGTGCTGTACGTCAGCAGCCCGAGCGAGTAGCAGATGGGGTATATCGAGAAGTTTATCAATTTGGGGATGGACGTGATCCTAAGGGTGAAGGCGCGGCTCAAGTTTTCAACGCCAGCGCCCGTTGGATATCCTTGATCCGGTGATCGGCAGCGTGTCCGTCGAGGTCGAAAGGCCATTCGGGCCTGTGCTCTTTGGCGCTGAACCATTGCTGGGGAACCTCTTTCAGCGCTGCCAGCACATCCTGGTGAACCTGCCTGTGCCAGGCCAACACCTCCTGGGGAGAGCGATCATGCCAGCGCAAATAAATGAGGTGGTTCCCAGCGGTCAGGCCTAACCCACGTTCCTCGTCTGGCTGGGGCTGCCGCCTGGCAGAGCGGGCTACGTCAGCCTTCCAGTGGGTGATGTGGGCCAGTACGTCTTTCACCGTCCAGGGCTCTTTCGACGCCGGGCGGGGAACTGACCGGTCCCAATCCTCCGGGGTGAGGTTGGCAACCAGCTGATCCAGAAGCTGAAACTCGCGCATGGTCCGTTCAATCACTTCGTCTCGGGTATGGCGCATCATGGCGTATAAAACCTCCAGGTCGATTATATTATAGCCCGTTTCCCGGTTGTCAAGAAAAATAAATTGGCTCTTGATTGCGCTCCGGCAGGCCTGTAAAACCAATTTTGGTCGTCTGCTTCGTTTGTTTAGGTGCCAGCGTCACTTCGACGCTTTATTCCCGATTTCTAAACTCAAGGTACCAGCATAGTGAGATTGATGATGATTGATTCCGTGATTCCACGTCGAAAAATTTTACCAACATTTTCACTCCGAATGGGGGATGACGGTGGCTGTATTCACTTAACCGTAGCATTATCTCCTCAATTTAGCAACATTTTTTGTGATCCCCTCACAAATTCTCCCATTGGAAATATTTTTCCCAGTCTGACTTAAATCGAAGTAACGGATTTGAGCTTTGATTCGGGGCGTTTTTTCAGGGCAGACATATATTAAAAACGTTGAACTGCTGCATTATCGCAGGCTCTTCGATGCTGGATATCCTGCAAAAATAATTGACCTGCTGTATCTATCATTTATGGGATCTTAAAAAGGTATTGTCCGTTGATTCTTTTAAAGTTAGAATTCATTGGTATTGCCACCGGATTGATTTACCATTAAACATCCAGGATGAACAGCAATCTTAATGGAAACCGGATATATTTTTTCTTATGCTTGAAGACAGCTTTCACCGCCAGATTACCTACCTGAGGATCTCGGTTACAGACCGCTGCAACCTGCGCTGTATCTACTGTATGCCCGCGGAGGGGATAAAGTGGCAGCCGCATACGGACATCCTGACGTATGAGGAGATTACCAATGTGGTCAAAACGGCCGCAGGGCTCGGAATCAACTCAATCCGGCTGACCGGGGGAGACCCATTGGTCAGGAAGGGAATTACCCGACTTGTTCGTCATATTGCGGATATCCCACAGATTACAGATATAAGCCTGACAACCAACGGCATTTTGCTTAAATCCATGGCAAAGGAATTGGCTGATTCCGGTCTGCATCGGGTAAACATCAGCCTGGATACCCTGGATGCAGAAAAATATGGTCGCATCAACCGCTGTGGTTCGCTTAATCAGGTCTGGGAAGGCATCGAAGCAGCCGAGAAAGCGGGCATGAAGCCGATTAAAATTAACACCGTTGTTCTGCGTGGAATAAACGATGATGAATTGTTGGATCTTGCTGCTTTAAGCCTGGAGCATGCCTGGCAAATCCGGTTTATTGAGTACATGCCGGTAATCAAGCATCAATTACCGGAAGGCGCAGCCATGTCAATGGAAAAGGTGTTCATCCCCGTCCAGGAAATGATGGCGAGATTGAACCACCTGGGATTAGAACCGGTAAATTCCGGGGTGGGTAATGGTCCGGCAAGGGAATACAGGCTCAATAATGCTCCGGGCACGATTGGATTCATCTCGCCAATAGGGGAACATTTTTGCCAATCCTGCAACCGTCTGCGATTAACCGCGGACGGCAACCTGAGACCGTGCTTATTAAGTGACCTGGAAATTCCTCTGCGCCAGGCACTTCGCAGCGGCGGGGAAATCCAGCCTCTTATTGAACAGGCAGTATCCCTGAAACCCCCATGCCATCATCTTGATGCAACACCTTCCTCCTATGCCCGCACGATGCGGGAAATTGGCGGGTAATCCACCCTGAGGAAGGCAGGGTTACGCCGTTCCAAACTGGCGGTCACCAGCATCACCCAACCCGGGCACAATGTATCCGTGTTCGTTCAACCTCTCATCCACCGCTGCAAGGTGGATCGGAACATCCGGATGGGCAGCAGTAAGGTATGAGATCCCCTCAGGAGCACCGATTATACCGACAAATTTGATTTTCCTAACCCCCCAATGCTTGAGGATATCTACAGTCGCCGCTGCAGATCCACCGGTAGCCAGCATCGGGTCCAGGATCAGGCATACCGAAACGGTTGGCTCAACGGGGAGTTTATTGTAATACTGGACTGGCTTAAGGGTTTGCTCATCCCGGTAGAGACCAATATGCCATACCTGGGAAGAAGGAAGCAATTCCCATATTCCTTCCACCATCCCCAATCCTGCTCTTAATATCGGCACCAGGCCGATCTGGTCTTTCAGCGATAATCCACCGGTAATTGCCATGGGAGTTTCAATCTCAACAGGATTGGTCTCAAGGTCAGTTGTAGCCTCATAGACCATCAACAAGGCAATCTCACGAACTAACTGGCGGAACTTCTCGTTTTCGGTGCTGGACTGGCGTAATATGGTTAATTTATGTGCAATTAGGGGATGGTTAGATACCTTCACATTGGTCATCAGACACTCCTGTTCGTCTTGTTCTTCAATAATTATATCCAAAGAGGCTGCTGATGATGACCGTTCAGCGGGAAAATATGTGGGAATTGCTTTAAGGTATAATCTCCTTCATGGGTGATAATTCAACAAGGTTAATTCGTCCGGAAGCCAAACCAGATGACCGCCTGGACCAGGCTTTGCGGCCCAAGACCCTCAAGGAATTAATCGGGCAGGAACAGGTCAAAGAAAACCTGGCGATATTAATCGAAGCAGCCTGCCAGCGTAGTGAACCGCTCGATCATGTATTATTTTACGGACCTCCCGGCCTGGGAAAAACTACCCTTGCGCATGTGCTGGCGAATGAAATGGGGGTCAATATTAAAATTACCTCCGGGCCAGCCATTGAGCGTCCGGGGGACCTGGCCGCCATCCTGACCAACCTGCATGCCGGGGATATTCTCTTCATAGATGAGATCCACCGTTTAGGGCGGTCGATTGAGGAGGTGCTCTACCCGGCCATGGAAGATTTCGCCCTGGATGTGGTTATCGGTAAAGGTCCATCCGCCCGCTCCATCCGCCTCAAACTGCCCCGTTTTACTGTTGTTGGCGCTACCACCCGCCTGGCGCTGGTGACCTCGCCGCTGCGGGCGCGTTTCGGAGCCGTCTACCGCCTGGATTATTACACCCAGGATGCCCTGGAAGAAATTGTCGTCCGCGCCGCCCGGCTGCTGAACATCCATGCAGAACATGCCGGCATAGAGGAAATCGCCCTACGTGCCCGCGGCACGCCCCGGGTAGCCCTGCGCCTGCTGCGACGGGTACGGGATTATGCCCAGGTACGCGCCAATGGCGAAATTACCCGTGTGGTGGCTGTTGAAGCCCAGGATTTATTGAACATCGATAAGTCCGGTTTGGACGAAGTCGACCGGCTGGTTTTGCGCACGATCATCGAAAAATATGACGGCGGTCCGGTTGGGCTCAACACAATCGCCGCCTCGATCAGCGAAGAACCCGATACGATCATGGATGTCGTCGAACCTTACCTGCTGCAAATGGGTTTCATCAACCGCACACCGCAGGGTAGAATGGCAACCCAACTGGCATATAACCATTTACACCTGCCCTACAACCGCAGTGACAACCAGCAGCCCAAACTATTCGATCAGTGAAAACTTCCGATTTTGATTACACCCTGCCTCCGGAGATGATCGCCCAGACGCCGGTTGAGCCCCGCCACGCCGCACGCCTGCTGGTGCTGGAGCGAAGGACCGGGAAGATGGAACACACCCGCTTCCGGGAGATCGGCTCCTATCTGGAACCCGGCGATCTGCTGG
>Ga0209254_10003376_pt1 | contig 14555 bp, 12 predicted proteins | sample FrelakmetDIP11DI_FD_187148 | JGI IMG/M metagenome (GOLD analysis project Ga0209254, IMG submission 187148) | Freshwater lake sediment microbial communities from the University of Notre Dame, USA, for methane emissions studies - DIP11 DI (SPAdes)... | ecosystem: Environmental > Aquatic >...
CGCCCGTCCCGCTGCCGGCCAGGACGCGGGCCGCCTCGCTCGGGCTCAATCTCGCGCGGCCATCCGGGAGCGCCGCGGCGTCTCCTCCTCGCGGAACCGCCGACGGGCGACGTCCCGCGGAGGCGTCGGTTCCGGCGCCGCGCGGAATCGCCGTGCCGAAGCTGCGGAGTGGCGCGTCGGCGCCTCCGCGCGAAGACGGGCGCGGCACCGCCAGGCCGCCGGCGTTCGCGCGGGGCACCGCTCGGACCGGTGCCGGGATGGGGCGCCCCGCGGCGAAGGCGCCGCGTTCTGAGGGGCCGAGGCGGTTGCCATCAACCGCGACGCGGTCGACCAGTGTCGGCCGTCCGAAGTGGTTCCGCGGAACGACCGTCCACCCCCGCCACGGATCGACGTGGCCGCCGGCGTGGAAGCCGCGCATCCCGAAGTGGCCGAACACCGGGAAGCCATGCCGGCCGAGCGGGCACCAGCTCACGAAGCCTGGCGAGACGGCCCAGGACACCCACGCCGGCCCCCACACGGTTGCCGGACGCCAGTACCAGCCGAAGCTGAACGAAAAGCCCCAGTGTCCGTAGTGATGCGTCGGCCAGCCCCAGGGGTCGCTGCCAATCCAGAAGGACCCCCAGGCGGGATACGTGCGCCAGAAGCCCACGGAGTACGGGCGCCAGCCTGCCTGGACCGCGGGGTACCAGACGGCACCCTCGTCAGGGTCGGAGCGCCAGGTGCCGTACCGGTCGAACGTGCTCGCGTACACCGCGAGTTCCGACGGCAGGTACTGAGCCGAGGCGGTGCCGAGGCGATCGTCGCGCCGCGCCGCGCTCCAGCGGCCGAATTCGTCCCAGCGCGCCGAGTTGAAGTACTGCGGCGCGCTCGGGGCGAGGCCGTCGCGGACAATGGACCGTTCGCCGGCCCGCACCTCCTCGGCCCCGGCGTCGCTCGCGAGAATCGCCTGCCCGCTGAACACCGTCAGTTCCACCTCGCGGCCGCGCGCGCTCTCGGCCGACCAGACGCGGAACTCGCCTGGTCCGCCCGTCTGAACCGACGCGACAGGCGCGTCAACCTGGTACCGAACCGCACGCTGCGGGTCTCGGGCCCCGCGCACGATGACGTACACTCGTCCCTGCAACAGCCGGAGCAGGTCAGGCGCGAGCAGATCGACGGTGGTGGCCCGGTCGACGTGCAGCAGTGATCCGTCGGACAGGATGACTTCGAGCCGCCCGTCCTCGGTCCGCAGCCGGTCGCCGTCGAGGAGCGGAAGATTCGCGACAGCCGCGTCCGAGCGGCCTTCGCGATCGACGTACGCCTGGCCTTCGATGACGGAGAGGTGTGCGGGCGGCGGGCCCGACGACGCGCTCAGGTCGGACTGCGCGAAGCCGGCGGAGGCCGGAAAGAGCAGGAGAGCAGACACCCACAGACTTGCACGCCACATGGTGGTCATTGGACCCTCGGTGATGCTTCGACGCCCCGCGGCAACCGGGCCATCGAGTCTGTAGGCAGGCAGTGTGATTATACCACTGAGCCGCCTCAAATCAACTGACCGTGCGGCACTTGGGAGTCTGAGTGACCTGTCCGTCCAGTGGCATCTTGACAGGTGTGCGCTTAGATAATATTCTAATGACTTAGTAAGGTTAACGGTCGCCAGTCTCTGATCTGACAGATGAGCCGGACGGCGCAAGGGGACACGAACATGAGCAAAATCATCGGCATCGATCTCGGCACGACCAACTCCGTTGTGGCCGTGATGGAAGGCGGCGAACCCGTCGTGATCACGAATCCCGAGGGCGGGCGGCTCACGCCTTCGGTGGTCGGCTTCAGCAAGACCGGCGAGCGGCTGGTCGGGCAGGTGGCGAAACGCCAGGCGGTCACCAATCCCGAGAACACGGTCTTTTCGATCAAACGATTCATGGGGCGGCGCTTCGAGGAAGTGAACGAGGAAATGAAGATGGTGCCGTTCCGCGTCGAGCGCGACGGCGACCACGTGGTCGTCCAGGTGCACTCCGGCGGGAAAGACGAGCGCCTGCCACCCTCTCAGATCTCCGCGATGGTGCTCCAGAAGCTGAAGAAGGCCGCCGAGGAGTACCTCGGCCAGGCGGTGACCAAGGCGGTCATCACCGTGCCGGCGTACTTCAACGACGCGCAGCGCCAGGCGACGAAGGAGGCGGGCACGATTGCCGGCCTCGAGGTCATGCGCATCGTCAACGAGCCGACCGCGGCGGCGCTGGCCTACGGCCTGGACAAGAAGAAGGAAGAGACGATTGCCGTCTACGACTTCGGCGGCGGCACCTTCGACATCTCGATCCTCGAGGTGGGCGAGGGCGTGGTCGAGGTGAAGTCCACCAACGGCGACACGCACCTCGGCGGCGACAACCTCGATCATCGGATCATCGACTGGATCATCGCCGAGTTCAGGAAGAGCGACGGCATCGACCTGGGCAAGGATCGGATGGCGCTCCAGCGGCTGCGCGAGGCCGCGGAAAAGGCCAAGATGGAGCTCTCCACGGTGATGGAGAGCGAGATCAACCTGCCGTTCATCAGCGCCGACGCGAGCGGGCCCAAGCACCTGCAGCTGAAGCTCACGCGGGCGAAGTTCGAGCAGTTGGTCGAGGACCTGCTGCAGAAGACGGTGGGCCCGGTGAAGCAGGCGCTCTCGGACGCGGGATTGGCGCCCTCGCAGGTGAACGAGGTGGTGCTAGTCGGCGGGTCGACGCGCATTCCGCGCGTCCAGCAGATCGTGCGCGACCTGTTCGGCAAGGAGCCGCACAAAGGCGTCAACCCGGACGAGGTCGTGGCTATCGGCGCGGCCGTGCAGGCGGGCGTGCTGGCCGGTGAGGTGAAAGACCTCCTGCTGCTCGACGTGACGCCGCTCTCGCTCGGCATCGAAACGCTCGGCGGCGTGCTGACGACGCTCATCCCGCGCAACACGACGATCCCGACGCGCAAGAGCGAGACGTTCTCGACGGCGGCCGACAGCCAAACCAGCGTCGAAGTGCACGTGCTGCAGGGCGAGCGGCCGATGGCGCGCGACAACCGCACGCTGGGCCGCTTCCACCTCGACGGCATTCCGCTCGCGCCTCGCGGTGTGCCGCAGATCGAGGTGACCTTCGATATCGACGCCAACGGCATGGTCAACGTCTCGGCGAAGGACAAGGGCACGGGCAAGGAGCAGAAGATCACGATCACCGCCTCGAGCGGCCTCAGCAAGGACGAGGTCGACCGGATGATGCACGAGGCCGAGTCACATGCGGCCGAGGACAAGCGCCGCAAAGAAGAGGTGGAGACGCGCAACCAGGCCGACCAGGCCGTCTACGGCGCCGAGAAGATGCTGCACGACATGGGTGAGAAGGTGCCCGCTCCCGATCGTCTGGCGATCGAGACGGCGGTCACCGACGTGAAGAGTGCCATTGAAAAGAACGACCCCGCGCCCATCAAGAGCGCGCTCGAGCGGCTGACGGCAGCCCAGCACAAACTCGCGGAGAGTCTCTACCAGCAGAGCGGGCAGGCCGGCGGCCCTGGCGCCGCGCCAGGGGGCGACACGGCCGGGGCGCCGGACGGCGCCGCGCCGAAAGACGACGTCATCGACGCGGAGGTGGTGGACGAGGGGAAAAAGTAAGAAGTAAGAAGTAAGAAGTAAGAAGCAAGAAGTAAGAAGTAAGAAGTAAGAAGTAAGAAGCAAGAAGCAAGAAGCAAGAAGCAAGAAGACAGAAGACAGAAGACAGAAGACAGAAGACAGAAGAGCAGATCAGCTGCATTCTGGCTTCTGACGAGCGTCAGATGGCCCTTCTGGCTCCGGGCTTCTGACGAGCGTCGAGCTGCCATGGACCTTTACGAACTGATCGGGGTGTCGCGCGGCGCCGGGCTTGACGAGATCAAGCGGGCCTACCGGCGCCTGGCCCGGCGGTACCACCCGGACATCAACCCGGGCGACCGCGCGGCCGCCGTGCGGTTCAGGGTTGTCGCCGACGCCTACGAGATTCTCGCCGACCCCGAGCGGCGGCGCCAGTACGACACATTCGGCCTGACGGCGGACGTATTCGACGGGGCCGAGACGTTTGGTTTCGAGGGGTTCGACTTCTCCGTCGAGTCGACCAGCGGGCCGTCGGCGCCGACGTTCGGCGATTTGTTCGCCGACGTGATTCACGACTCGGTGGGCCGCGCGTCGGAGGCGGGCTCGGACGGCGCCGACCTCCACGCCTCGATCCCGCTCAGTTTCGAGGACGCGGTGCGCGGGACCGAGACGGCCCTCGTGATTGTCCGACGCGAGCCGTGCGGCCCGTGCGGCGGCGCGGGCGTGGTGCCGGTCGCCGAGAGCACGTGCCTCGCCTGCGGGGGCGCGGGGACGATCCGGTCGCAGCGCGGCCGCATGGTCTTCGCGAAGACCTGCGAGCGATGCGCGGGCACCGGCCGGCAGCGACATGCGGGATGCCAGGCGTGTGGCGGCGCGGGCGCGGCGCCGTGCAGCCGGAAGGTGCCGCTCGTCATTCCCGCGGGCGTCGCCGACGGCGATCGCCTGCGCGTGGCGGGCCTCGGCCACGCGGGCGCGCGCGGCGGCCGCCCGGGAGACCTGTACGTGACGGTGCACGTGGGCACGCACCCGCTATTCCGGCGGGAGGGCGATGACCTGCACGTGACCGTCCCCATCGGGATTCATGAGGCCGGGCTTGGCGCCCGGTTCGAGATCCCGACCTTTGACGGACCGGTCCGTCTGCGGGTCCCGCCGGGAACGCAGACGGGTCAGCGCATCCGGCTGCGTGAGCGCGGCGTGCCTTCGCGCCGCGGAGGCGAGCGGGGCGACCTCGTCGCGGAGTTCCGGATCGTGCTCCCGGCGGTGCTCGACGAGCGGTCGAAGGCGCTGCTGCGGGAGTTCGGCACGATTAACGTGGAGGATGTGCGCGCGCACGCCTGGCGCGATGCGCCGCGCGCGTAGAGCTCAGGCGGAAGGACGAACCGGCATGGCGACCAGGAAGACCACCGGCGGCGCCGCGGGCAAGGCGTACTTCATGATCAGCGCCGTGGCGCAGAAGTACGACATCCATCCGCAGACGCTCCGCCTCTACGAGCGGGAGGGCCTGCTGAAGCCGTCGCGGACCGACGGGAACACGCGGCTGTACTCCGACGAGGACCTCCAGCGTCTCGAGACCATCCTGTCGCTCACCCGCGACCTCGGCGTCAACCTCGCGGGCGTCGAGATCATCCTGAACATGCGGCAGAGGATGGAGGACATGCAGCACGAGGTCAACGAGTTCATGGCCTACGTAAAGGGGGAACTCGCCCGCGGCCTCGGCGACTGGGAGCAGCGCCTGAACACGGCGCTGGTCCGCACGACTCCCGCCGATATCGCGCGCCCGGCCCCGCGGCCCGAGCCGGTCTCCGGACCCGCCGGCCCGCACGGCGGCGACGGCGGCTAGTCCGGGACGGCCCCCGACGATTCCGGCGCGTCAACGGGCGGGGCCGGGAGTATCATCACCCCGTGGCACGGCGGCCAGTCGACCCGTCGGTCGATGCCGAGACGCTGCGCGCGTACCTCGGCGAGATCGGAAAGATCCCGGCGCTCACCGTCGATCAGGAGCGCGAGCTCGGCGCGCGGATCCGCCAGGGAGACGACGCCGCCTTGTGCCAGCTGGTCGAGGCCAACCTGCGCTTCGTCGTCAGTTACGCCAAGCGCTACCGCGGCCTCGGCGTGGCCTTTCTGGACCTCATCCACGAAGGCAACCTGGGGCTGATGGAAGCGGCGCGCCGCTTCGACCCGACCCGCAACGTGAAGTTCATCAGCTACGCCGTCTGGTGGATCCGCCAGGCGCTGCTGCACGTCCTGTCGGACCAGAGCCGCATCATCTCGGTGCCCTCGAAGCTGTCGGGCCCGGCCTCGAAGCTCGGGCGGCACCTCGTGGCGCTCTCGGCGCACCTCCACCGCGCCCCGACGACGCGGGAACTTGCCGATGACCTCGACATCTCCGAGGCCGACGCGTCGGCGCTCATGCAGATCCGCGGCGAGAACGTCTCGCTGAGCGACCGCGTCGGCGGCGCGGGCAGCGAGGACCGCCGCGAGGTGGAGGACGTTCTGGAGCAGGTGATGATGCCAGCGGCCGACGAAGCGCTGGTGCACGATGCGGTGGTGGACCAACTGCGGAAGGCCGTGGCCGAACTGGGCGCCAACGAACGCGAAGTGATGCGCTTGCGCTTCGGGCTGGACGGCGCCGAGCCGAAAACGCTCCGCGAGGTCGGCAGCCGCTTGAAACTGTCGCGGGAGCGCGTGCGCCAGATCGAGTCGCGCGCCAAGGAGCGGCTGCGGCAGTCGACACGCCTGCGTGGCGTGAAGAGCTCGCTGAATTGATGGTATCGTGATAGGGCGATGACCTGTCCAGCGTGCGAGGATACCGGCTGGAAAGCCCGTGAGCGCGACGGCGTGCGGCGCGTCGAGCGCTGCGACTGCTGGCGCGAGCAGGTGACGGCGCGCCTGTTCGCCGACGCGCGCATCCCCCGGCGGTACCAGCACTGCGACTTCGCCAACTTCCGCGACTACGGCGAGTCCCTCAAGCGCGCCAGGACGCGGGCGGCCAGGCTCGCCGACGCGTTCCCGGCGGTCGACCGGGGCTTGTTCCTGGAAGGGCCGCCCGGCGTGGGAAAGACCCATCTGGCCGTGGCCGTGCTGCGCCATGTCGTCGCGGCGACCAGCGCCCGCGCCCTGTTCTACGACACGCGCGACCTGCTCCGCGTCATCCGGAGCACGTACGACCCCGTTGTCCGGACCACCGAGATCGAGGTGCTGCGTCCTGTCATGACCGCCGACCTCCTGGTCCTCGACGACCTCGGCGCCGAGAAGACGACCGAGTGGGTGGAGGAGACGCTGAACCTCATCGTCAACACGCGGTACAACGAGCGGCGCGTGACGGTTTTCACGTCGAACTATCCCGACATCCCGGACGAGACCGACACCAACTCGCTGCTGTGCCGGATCGGCTTCCGGATGCGGTCCCGCCTCCACGAGATGTGCGACTTTCTCGAATTGCGGGGCGCGGACTACCGCTTCGCGCCGCCGAACGCCACCGACAAGGAGCTGCTCGCGCTGGCCGAGATGGCCAAGGAGAAGGGCAGCCGCGGCGTCGGCGCCGTGCGTCCGGCCCCGGCACGCGCCCATCTTCGCGAGCCTCAGGCCGACCTGAAGTGGCCCGGCGGACGCGCCGGCACGTAAGGCCCGACCCGTGCCGCCCCTCGGGCTCTACATCCACGTGCCGTTCTGCTCGTCTGTCTGCCACTACTGCAATTTCAACCGGGGCCTGTTCGACGAAGGGCTCAAGCGGCAATACGTGGAGGCGGTCATCGCGGAAATCCGCGGCGCGCCTGCCCGCTTCCGCTGGCCGCCGGGCGCGGCGCGCGCCGACACCGTCTTCTTCGGCGGCGGCACGCCGTCGCTGCTCCAGAGCGGCGAGGTGGCCGCCATCCTGGAGGCCTGCCGCGACGCATTCTCCGTGGCGCCCGATGCGGAGGTGACGCTCGAGGCGAACCCCGAGTCGGCGGCGGGCCCCGTGCTCGAGCGCATCCGGCGCGCCGGCGTCAACCGGCTGAGCCTCGGCGCGCAGTCGTTCCGGCAGGCGGATCTCGTGCGGCTGGGGCGCATCCACGACGTCTCGCAGGCCCGGCGCGCCGTGGCAGGCGCGCGAGACGCCGGATTCGACAACCTCAGCCTCGACCTGATGATGTGGCTGCCGGAGCAGACCCTCGCCGAGTGGCTCGAGACCGTTGACGCGGCCGTCAGCCTGGCGCCGGAACACCTCTCGCTTTACATGCTCGAGCTCTACCCGGGGGCGCCGTTGCGGGACGCGATGGCCCGCGCCAACTGGTCACAAGCTCCCGACGATGACGCCGCGGACATGTACGAGGCGGCGATGGCCAGGCTGGAGGAGGCGGGGTACCGCCAGTACGAAATTTCTAACGTCTCACGGCCCGGGCGCGAGTCGCGCCACAACCTCAAGTACTGGATCGACGGAGAGTGGCTCGGGTTCGGCCCGGGCGCGCACTCCACGCTGGCGGGCGTCCGCTGGAAGAACGTATCCGCCACCGGCGACTATGTGGCTCGCGTCGCCGCGGGCCTGCCGCTGGAGACGGAGCGGCGCGCCCTCAGCGCCGAGGAGCGGTGGCAGGAAGCGGTCATCACCGGACTGCGGCTGCAGGCCGGCATTTCGGTGTCGGAGCTGGCCTCGACGCACGGCGTGAACCTCGACGCGCGGTTCGGCCCCGAGCTGGAGCGGTTCCGGGAGGCGGGCGCCATCGAGCGCGACGGGGACCGGCTCCGCCTGACGCGGCGCGGCATGCTGGTCGCCAACGAGGTGCTTCGTGTTTTCATCTAGACGGAAGGTACGCTAGAGTAAACCTTCTCACGCGTACCCACTTCGCACATCGGCAAGGAGGCTTCAGCATGCTCTCGACGTGGACCACAGCGACCGCCATCCTCCGGCGCCTCGGCGTCGCCCTCATGCTCACCGCCATCGTCGTGCTGACGACGGCCGGCTTGGCGAACGCCCAGGCGGCAGCCCCGCAGGCCCCGGCAGCCGCGCCCGCGCAGGCCGCGCCCGCGCCGCAGGCCCGTGTGTTCACGGGGGACATGGGGCTGATGTTCAACGTGATCAAGCCGGACAAGGCCGCCGACTTCGAAATGGTCATGGGCAAGTTGAAGGAAGCGTTCGCGAAGAGCGACGATCCGGTCCATAAGCAGATGGCTCAGGGATGGCGCGTCATCAAGAATCCCGAGCCCATCCAGGGCGGCAACTACCTCTACGTGTTCCTGATCGACCCGGTGGTCAAGGACGCCGACTACACCGTGTCGCGGGTCCTGGCCAAGGCGTTCCCCGCCGAGGTGCAGGAGCTCTTCAAGACGTACAGTGCGTGCTTCGCCGGCGGCGTGACGCTGCAGAACTACGTCAAGGTTGCGGACATGAAGTAGGCGGGCGCCGAGCCGCGCCGCCCGGACGGGGCGTTCCCTCGCGGGATCGCCCCGTTCGTGTCTTCAGGTGCTGCGGGCGTCGGCTCGCTGCGGAGGACGATTGAGCAAGGGTCGTTTCTACGCGGCACACGCCGCGGCGTTTCGAGCCGACCTCGCCTCGGCCGTGCCGGCAGAGGTCGTGCGCGACTGGCATCGCCGCGAGCCCCTCCGTCACCTCGCGGTGGCTGTCCGGCAGTGTGCCCTGCTCGGGCTCGCCACGTGGGCGCTGGTCAGGTTCGATCACCCGGCCGTCTGGGTCCCGCTCGCCCTCGTGCAGGGCTTCACCGTGTTCAACTTCACGGTGCTGCTCCACGAAGTCGTGCACCACGCCGTGTTCGCGCGCAGGCGCCCGTCGCTGGAGCGGCTGCTCAGCTTCGCCTACGCGATACCGAGCGGGATTTCCGCCTCGCAGTTCACGCGCTGGCACCTCGATCATCACGCCGAACTCGGATCGGCGGCCGACGACCCCAAGCGGCGGCACCTCTCGCCGAAGATCAACGCGCGGTGGCTGAAACTGCTGTATTGCACGCCCGCGTTGTTCCCGATCTACTTCCGGGCGGCGCGGCGCGAGACGGCGACATACGGAGAGGCGCTCCGGCGCACGATCGCGCGGGAGCGCCTGGTGTCGCTCTCGAGCCACCTGCTGGCGCTCGCCTCGCTCGCGTGGCTGTTCGGGTGGGGCGCCGCCGCGCGGGCCTACATCGTCCCGGTGTTCCTGGTCTTCCCGGTGGCGTTCACGCTGAACCGCCTCGGCCAGCACTACAGCATCGACCCGACCGACCCGGCTGGCTGGAGCACGCTGATGCGGGGGCACTGGTTCTGGGACGCGGCCTTCCTGAACTCCAATTACCACCTGGAGCACCATTACTTCCCGGGCGTGCCCTTCTACCGGTTGCCCGAGGTGCAGAAGGCGCTCACCCCGTACTACGACCGCAAGGGCCTGCCCTGGCGGACCTATGGACAGCTGATTCGCGGCTGGTTCATCGAGAACCGCGCGCCGCACACGGACTGGGGAAGAAGACAGAAGCAAGAAGCAGGAAGCAAGAAGTAAGAAGCAAGAAGCAAGAAGTAAGAAGTAAGAAGTAAGAAGCCAGAAGCCAGAAGCCAGAGGCCAGGAGCAGAAGGCAGAAGGCGATCAACCGCTGAAGTTCGTCCTATGCTGGATTCTGACAGGCGTCAGTTGACCCTTCTTGCTCCTTGCTTCTGACACGTGGCGAGTCCCGGGTCCCGGCTCCCCGGTCCCGTGTGCTACATTCCCTCCGATGGATTTCCGTCCCACCGAGCATCAGCAGGTGCTGCGCCGTGCCATCCGCGAGTTCGCCGAGGCGGAAATCCGTCCCTTCGTGCGCGAGTGGGATGCGATCCAGGCGTTTCCTCGGGCGCTGGTCGGCAAGATGGCGGCGCTCGGCCTGATGGGTGTCCAGTTTCCCGAGGAGTACGGCGGGGCCGCGATGTCCGCGATCGACTACTGCATATGCGTCGAGGAGCTGGCGCGGGTCGATCCGTCGGTGTCGTTGTCGGTCGCGGCGCACAACGGGCTGTGTGCCGCGCACATGGCGATGTTCGGCACCGAGGCGCAGAAGCGGCGGTACTTGGTCCCGCTCGCCACCGGCGCGTGGATTGGCGCCTGGGGGCTGACCGAGCCGACGGCGGGGTCTGACGCCGCGGCGATCCGGGTGTCGGCGGCCCGCGACGGCGAGGGATGGGTCATCAACGGGACCAAGACGTTCATCACCCACGGCAGCGTCGGCGACGTGATGGTGGTGATGGCGGTGACCGACAAGGCCCGCGCCCACCGCGGCATCTCGGCGTTCATCGTCGAGCGAGGCAACCCGGGGATGACGCCGGGCCGGAAGGAAGACAAGCTCGGCATGCGCGCGAGCGACACGAGCGAGGTGATCTTCCGCGACTGCCGCGTGCCGGCCGACGCGCTGCTCGGCGCCGAGCACGAGGGGTTCATCAACACCCTCCAGGTGCTCGACGCGGGCCGCATCGGCATCGCGGCGCTCGCGGTCGGCCTGGCGCAAGGCGCGTACGAGACCGCGTGCCGCTACGCCCTCGAGCGCACGCAGTTCGGCCGGACCATCGCGTCGTTCCAGGCGACGCAGTGGAAACTGGCCGACCTGGCCACGCGCATCGAAGCGGCGCGCCTGCTGACCTATCGCGCGGCCTACCTGAAGGACCTCGGCGTCCGCACCTCGCGCGAATCGGCGGAGGCCAAGCTCTTCGCGAGCGAAGTGGCCGTGCGCGCGTCGGAGGAGTGCGTGCAGATTCACGGCGGCTACGGCTTCGTGAAGGACTATCCGGCCGAGAAGTTCTTCCGCGACGTCAAGCTGACGACGATCGGCGAGGGCACGAGCGAGATCCAGCGGCTCGTCATCGCGCGCCAGCTGCTGGCGGCGTCGGCGTAGCGGGTCATGGCGGGCCCGTCCATCACACCGGCCGCCTCACCGCTCGGCGCGCGTGTCCGCGCCGGCGACGCGCGGGCCATCGCGCGCGCCATCTCGCTCATCGAGGACGGCGCGCCCGGGGCCGCGGCGCTGGTCGGCGAGTTGTTTCCCGCCACGGGCCGCGCGTACCTCGTGGGGGTCACCGGGCCCCCGGGCGCCGGCAAGAGCACGCTGGTGGACCGGCTCTCGCTCGAGCTGCGCCGGCGCGGGGAGACGGTGGGCATCATCGCCGTCGATCCGACCAGCCCGTACACCGGCGGCGCCATCCTCGGCGACCGCGTCCGCATGCAGGCCCAGGCCGGCGACGACGGGGTGTTCATCCGGAGCATGGCGACGCGCGGTCATCTCGGCGGTTTGTCGCGGGCGACGCACGAGGCGGCCTGCGTGCTCGACGCGGCGGGCAAGGACTGGGTCGTCATCGAGACGGTTGGCGTAGGGCAGGACGAGGTCGACATCGTCCGCACGGCCGACATCGCGATTGTCGTTCTCGTGCCGGGCACAGGCGACGAGGTGCAGGCGCTCAAGGCCGGTATCATGGAGATCGCGGACGTCTTCGTCGTGAACAAGGCTGACCGGGAGGGCGCCGACCGGCTGGCCGCCTCGATTGAAGCCATGCTCGCGCTCGGCGAGGCGGAGCCCGGCGCGTGGCGGCCGCCCATCGTGCAGACGCAGGCCACCGCGGGCACCGGGGTGCCGCACCTGCTGGCGGCCATCGAAGCGTTTCGCGCGCACACCGCGTCCGCTCAGCACGTTCGGCGGCGGCTGCGCCAGGAGTTCCGGCTGCGCGAGCTGCTCGCGGACCGGTTCATGGAGCACGTCGACCGCCACGTCCTGGCCGCGGGCGAGCTCGACGGCATGCTGGAGCGGATCGCGGATCGCCGTCTCGACCCCTATGCGGCCGCGAACGGGATCCTGGTACGGGCCCTCGGAAGGAAAGAGACATCGTGAAGGCGACACTGGATCACATCGGCATCGCCGTGGGCGACCTCTCGGAGGCGCTGGCGTTCTACCGCGACGCGCTCGGGCTGGACGTCGAGCCGCCTGAGGAGGTGCCCTCGCAGCGCGTCCGGGTGCACTTCGTGCCCGTCGGCGAGGCGGCCATCGAGCTGCTCGAGCCGACCTCCCCGGACTCGCCCATCGCGACGTTCATCGCCAGGCGCGGCCCCGGGGTGCACCACGTCACCCTGCGCGTCGACGACATCCGCGAAACGCTCGGCCGCCTCAAGGCGCGCGGCGTCCGCCTCATCGACGAGGCCCCGCGGGAGGGGGCCGAGGGCGCGCTGATCGCGTTCATCCATCCCGCCAGCACCCACGGCGTGCTGGTCGAACTGAAACAACGCCTGAAGGACTGACCCATGGAGTGTGAGATCGGCATCATCGGCGGTTCGGGCCTCTACGACATGGAGGGCCTCGCAGACCGGCGCGAGGTGACGCTGGACACGCCCTTCGGCGCGCCGTCCGGCCCGTATGTGACGGCCACCCTGCGGGGGCGCCGCGTGGCGTTCCTCGCGAGGCACGGCGCGGGCCACCGCATCCTGCCGGGGGAGCTGAACTTCCGGGCCAACATCTTCGGGTTCAAGCGGCTCGGCGTCGAGCGGATCCTCTCGGCGAGCGCCGTCGGCAGCCTCCGCGAAGACTACAAGCCGCTCGACATCGTCGTGCCCGACCAGTTCTTCGATCGCACGAAGGGGCGCGTCAGCACGTTCTTCGGCGGGGGCATCGCGGCCCACGTCGGGTTCTCGCACCCGGTGTGCGGCGAGCTCGCCGCGCTCGCGGTGGCGTCGGCGAAGGCCGTCGGCGCCACGGTCCACGGCAGGGGCACGTACGTGTGCATGGAGGGACCGGCGTTTTCGACGCTGGCCGAGTCGACGGCCTACCGGGCGTGGGGCTTCGACATCATCGGGATGACGAACCTCCAGGAGGCCAAGCTCGCGCGCGAGGCGGAGATCTGCTACACGACGATCGCGCTGGTCACCGACTACGACTGCTGGCACCCGGAGCACGACTCGGTCACCGTCGAGATGATCATCGCGAACCTGGTCGAGAACGCGTCGACCGCGCAGCGGATCATCGCCGAAGCCGTCGGCCGGATGCCGGCCGCGCGCGGATGCCGGTGCGGCCGCGCGCTGGAGCATGCCATCATCACGCGGCCCGAGCACGTGCCGGACGCCGTCAAACAGGCCCTCGCGCCCATCATCGGCAGGTATTTCCCCACATCATGAGAATCATCGTCACCGGGTCAATCGCCTACGACTACCTGATGTCGTTTCCTGGCAGCTTCACCGAGCACCTCCTGCCCGATCACCTGCAGCGGGTGAGCCTGAGCTTCCTCGTCGACTCGCTGGACAAGCGGCGGGGCGGCTGCGCGCCGAACATCGCCTACACGCTGGCGCTGCTCGGTGAGCGGCCAGTCCTGATGGCCACGGCTGGGCAGGACTTCGACGATTACCGGCGCTGGCTCGACGAGGCCGGCATCGACACGTCGCTGGTGACGCAGGTCGACGACAAGTTCACCGCGTCGTTCTTCTGCAGCACCGACAAGTCCGGCAACCAGATCGCGTCCTTCTATACCGGCGCGATGGCCAACGCCGGCGACCTGTCGTTCCGCGACGCGGGCGGCTGCGACCTGGCGATTATTTCGCCCAACGACCCGGCGGCCATGGTGCGTTACGCCCGCGAGTGCCGGGAGCTGGGCATTCCCTACATCTACGACCCGAGCCAGCAGGTGGCGCGCATGGGCGGCGACCAGTTGAAGGACGGTGTCATCGGCGCCAGGATCATCATCTGCAACGACTACGAGTACGAGATCCTCCGCGAGAAGACCGGGCTCGACGCCGCCGCCATGCTGCAGCACGCCGAGGCGGTGATTGTCACGAAGGGCGAGAAAGGATCGAGCATCCTGCTGCGCGACCGGACGATCGACACACCGGCCGTGCCGCCCGTCGAGGCGGTCGACCCGACCGGCGTCGGCGACGCGTTCCGCGGCGGTCTGATGAAGGGCCTGGCGGCCCGCGCGCCGTGGGAGACGTGCGCGCGGCTGGGCAGTGTGGCGGCGACGTACGCCCTCGAGCACCTGGGCGGGTCGAGCCACCGCTATTCGTGGCCCGAGTTCAAGTCGCGCTACGAGTCGC